>Ga0335072_10009348_pt1 | contig 14136 bp, 7 predicted proteins | sample Lox_Sample_21_FD_206725 | JGI IMG/M metagenome (GOLD analysis project Ga0335072, IMG submission 206725) | Soil microbial communities from Loxahatchee National Wildlife Refuge, Florida, United States - Lox_Sample_2.1 | ecosystem: Environmental > Terrestrial > Soil > Wetlands | place: USA: Florida...
TCGGGCGAGTTTGTGGCATTGATTGGGCCATCGGGCTGCGGCAAAAGCACGCTGCTGCACCTGGTGGCTGCTCTGGAGACTGCTTCAAGCGGGCGGATCACGATTGATGGCGAATCGCCCGAAACGCTGCGGGAAAAGCATCAGCTTGGCATTGCTTTTCAGGAACACGCGCTGCTGCCGTGGCTCACGGTGGAAGCGAATCTGGCGCTGGTGTTCCGGATTGCGGGCCGCGCGGTGGATCGAGAGCGCATTCGTGAGCTGATTGAGTTGGTGGGCCTGCGCGGATTTGAAGAGGCGCGGCCGCGGCAGCTTTCGGGCGGCATGAGGCAGCGCGCGGCGATAGCGCGGTCGCTTTGCCTGGAGCCGCGCCTGCTGCTGCTCGACGAGCCTTTTGGCGCACTGGACGCAGTGACGCGCCGCTCGATGAATGTGGAGCTGCAGCGCATCTGGCTGGAGAGCAAGGTGACGACAGTGCTGGTGACGCATTCAGTGGACGAGGCGATTTTTCTGGCCGATCGCGTGGTGGTTTTGAGCGGCCGGCCGGGAAAGATTGTGGAGAAGATCGATGTGCCGTTCCTGAGGCCGCGCACCGCGGAGTGCATGCGCTCGGAGGCGTTTCGCGGGCTGATGGATCGTTTGACGCTGCTGCTGGAGAGATGAGCGGAATGGGCTCGGAATCAAAAGCCATTGGATTGCGCGACGTGGTCTACGGGGCCATTGGCTTTGCCGGACTGGTGGCGGCGTGGCAGGCTGTGGGCAGCTCTGGCGCGGCCGGCATCACTGTGCCATCGGTGGCGGAGGTGGTGAGGATTTATGAAAGAGCGCCACTGGCGGCGCTGCTGTTGCGTTCGACCGCGGCTACCATGCGATCGGCGTTGTTTGGGCTGGGCGTTGGAGCGGTGCTGGGAATGTTGACCGCGATTGTGTCGCGCCTGTCTGCGGCGCTGCGTCCGGGGCTGGACCGGCTGGCGGTGGTGCTCAACGCGGTGCCGGGCATCGCGCTGGGGCCGATTCTGATTATTCTTGCCGGACGCGAACTGACGCCGGCGGTGCTGGCGACGATACCGGTTTTCTTTCTTGTTTATGTCAGCGTGTCGTCGGGATTTTCAAGCTCTTCGCGCGCGCTGGCGATGATGATGACCACCTTTGGCGCGCGGCAGGGGCAGATTCTGCGCTATCTCGATCTGCCGGCGGCGATTCCGTCCCTGCTGAACGGGCTGAAGGTCTCGGTCTCTGCGGCGATGATCGGCACGGTTGTGGGCGAGTGGTTTGGAGCGCCAACGGGACTGGGCGTGGTGATCCTGAACGCGCTTGAAAACTTTCAGGTGCCGCTGATGTGGGCGACGATCCTGATTGTGGCTTCCATCTCGCTGGCGGGTTATGGAGTGTTGACGCTGGCCGAGCGATGGGCGGAGCGGAGGTTTGCGTGATGCGGCGCGCGTTGTCGCAGAGCTGGGGAATCGTGCTGCTGTTTGCGGCGTGGCAGATCTATGTGATGGCCATGCACTACAACAGCATTGTGATTGTTACGCCGGTGGCCGTGTTTGAAGACATTGCGCTGCATCCGGGAGTGTATGCCGCATCGACTCTCTGGACGGTTGGCTTTGCGCTTGCCGGGCTGGCGGGCGGGCTGGTGATTGGAGTGACGCTTGCCGTGGCGGCGTGGAGCTCGCGATTTCTGTCCGGCGTGATCAGTCCGGTGGCGCTGCTGCTCAGCTCCACTCCCGTGGTGTGCCTGATTCCGCTGATGGCGCGCATCTTTGGCTACCGCAGCAGCACGGAGCTGGTGACGGTGATCATCCTCACGTTTTTTCCGGCGTTTGTGTTTGCGGCTTCGGGGTTGAGAAGGCTTCCGCCGATGTCAGATGAGTTGTTTGCCGTGTTTGCCGCTTCGCCGCTGAAGCGGCTGTGGCTGCTGGCGCTGCCTTCAGCGGCGCCGAGCCTGGCCGCGGCGCTGCGGGTGTGCGCGGCGTACAGCGTGCTGGTGACGATGGTGGCTGAATACCTGATGCAGACCGGCGGGCTGGGCAACATGTTTGCCCTGATGAGCCAGGAGTTTCAGACGGAGCGCGCGTTTGGGGCCAGCGTGCTGGCCATGGCGGTTTCGACAGCGCTCTACTCGGCTGCGGGCGTGATCGAGACGCGCGTTCAGGCGCGCTTTCTCTGATCTGCGCTAATTGACGCTGATGGTGGAGTGGCGCTTTCCGATCACGCGCGCGATGGAGATGATGCAGTTGACGAGCGGTGAATCATCCACGGCGCGGAAGGCCACGCCAATTTGCGAGGTGATGGGGTTGTTGCGGATCTGGCGCAGGACGACGCCCTGGGTGTGGCGCGAGACCACCATCTGCGGCAGCACGGCGAGGCCAACGCCGGTGGCGACGAGCGTAGGCGCCACATACATCTCGTCGATCTCTTCAGCAACCCGGGGCGCGATGCCGGCGCGCTGAAACATGCCCATCAGGGTGTCGTGGAAGCCGGGAGCGAGCTTGCGCTCATAGAGAATGAATTTTTCATTGCGCACCGCTTCGAGGCTGATCTCCTGTTGCGTGGCGAGAGGATGGCCTTCGGGGAGGCAGAGCAGCAGCGGCTCGCGGTGGACGGGAATGATCTGCAGGTCGCGGGCCTTTACCGGCAGGCGAACGAAGCCGACATCAATTGAGTCGCTCTGCAGCGCGGAGATGGTCATGCTGGTATGAAGCGACATCAGATTCAACCGGGCATGCGGATGCTGGCGGTGAAATTCAATCAGAATGTCGGGAAGAATCTCCTGTAGCACAGAGGGCGGGAAGCCGACGCGCACGCTGCCTGCGAGGCCGCGCGCGATGCGCTGCGCGGTCTGCATGGCCTCTTCAGCGCGGGCGAGCGTGGCGCGGGCGCCGGCGAGAAAGCTGTCACCGGCCTTGGTGAGCTGCACGGAGCGGCGGTTGCGATCGAGCAACTGCACACCGACGTCCTGCTCCAGCCGCTGAATCTGCGCGGAGATGGCGGGCTGGGACAGGTGCAGCTGCACCGCGGCGCCAATGAAACTCTTTCTCTCCGCCACGGCGATGAAAGCAGTGAGATGCTTCAGTTCCAATCGGGCTCACCAGCCGGTAAAGAAATCGTAGTTCAGTTGATTTTTACTGTTGCATGGTGCATTTGTCCTGTCAATCAGTGGCGCTGATTGATATAGGCAGCATAAGTTCTGTTTATAGGCGACCGGGTTATGCACAACAGCGCGGATGAGCGGGAATGGCGCATAGATGAGAGCGATGCAGAAACAGGCGCGATGAGTGAATTGTGAAACCGCTGATCAGCGCTGCGAATTACTAAATTAGAAAAATTAGTTGGACCTTGACAGCAGCTTGTGTTTAGATAAGGTTAATCCCGAGTCGACCCACTCACAGATTTTCGAGAGCGCTATCGGCAGGTCTTCGGCCTCTCTGTTTGATCGATGACTCGGTACCTGGGCTCCCCACGATGAGCTCACATTGCGAACCTTCAGTAGCCAGAACTTTCTGTCGCAAAGGGCCACGCCCCTTGTGAAGTAGTGTCAACCAAGGCTCCGGGTTGAAGAGACTGTTGATGATCAGCCGTTGTTTCGCGGCCGCGGGTATCGGCCGACGGGGAAGAGTTGTATCGCACCGCCAAGTTGCAACCCGCTTTGCCGATGCAATTGCGGAAAACCAGACTCCATTCATCCCACGTTTTTCTGGAGGCTCTTTATTATGCTGAATGTTCGTTCTCCTCGATCTGAAAAGTATGCATGCAGTCGATTTTTTGTGATTGCACTCGGTTGCCTGATTTTGCTCACGTGTACATCGGTGGCCGGATTTGCGCAGTCGCTGGCGGGCCTGGGCGCGATTACCGGAACGGTGCACGACGCTTCAGGAGGCGCGGTTCCCGGCGCCTCTGTAGAGGTGATCAATCACAACCTGGGCATCGACCGCAAGCTGGTGGCAACGGACGCGGGACTGTTCAGCGCGCCGTCGCTGCCTCCGGCGGCGGGTTACACGGTGATTGTGAACGCGCCGCGCTTTAATACTTCGCGGACAGACAACATCGTGCTGCATGTGGGCGAAGAGGTGGCGCTGCCGGTGCAGCTCACCATCGCTTCAGCGCAGCAGACGGTTACGGTGTCGGAGACTTCCGAGCCGATTGTGGATACGGTCAAGACCGAGGTGTCTGACCTGATCAATGAGCAGCAGCTGGAAAACCTGCCCATCAACGGACGGCGCGCCGATCAGTTTGCGCTGCTTGCTCCGGGCGTGGTTCCCGACGCAACCAGCGGCGAGGTTTCGTTTCACGGCGTTCCGTCAGGCAACCAGTTTCTGATTGACGGCGTGGACATCACGCAGCAGTGGTTTGTGCAGAACGCGGGCGGCGAGGCGCTGCTCTCGAACATCTCAATGGATGCGGTGCAGGAGTTCCGCACCGAGCTTGCGGGCTACTCGGCGGAGTTTGGCCGCGGCGCGGGCGGCGTGGTGAACATTCTTACCAAGAGCGGCACCAACCAGCTGCATGGAACCGGCTTCTGGTATTTCCGCAACCGGACGCTGAACGCGACCGACCTTTATTCCAAGCTGCTGGTGAACGGGGTATCGGAGCCGTATAACCCGCCCGAGTACCGGCACCAGTTTGGCGGCACGGTTGGCGGACCGATCAAGAAAGACAAGCTCTTCTTCTTTTCAAGTTATGAAGGCACCATCCGCAACTTCCCGCTGGTGAGCAACATGTTCAGCGAGGGCGCGTACCTGAACATCACGACCGGGCAGCTGCTGCCGGGAGTGTGCAACGCGACCGCGGCACAGTGCGCGGCGGTGCAGACCTTCATCAACCGGCTTTCGATTCCGAGCGTGATTGCGCGCGAGCTGCACCAGAACGCCGGCTTTGCAAAGTTTACCTACAACCAGAGCGACAAGAGCACGTTCAACGGATTCTTTAACCTGGTGAACTACTCGGCAACGCATGACGGAACCACGCTGGCGGCGACGACGGACGGCACCGGCGCCTCTGGCGAGAACTACAACGTGAGCACGCACGTGCGCAATGCGCACCTTTCGAATACCTACCTTGTCTCCAACTCGATGGTGAACTTTGCCGCCTTCGGATGGAATGCGGACCGGCGCTTCCAGGGATTGCCGACCGACCTGGCTCCGCCGGACGATATTCACTCTTCGCTGACCGTGGCCGGCATTGGCACTTTCGGCGTGTCGCTCAACCAGCTTCCGAACATCCAGCCTACGGAAGACCGCTACGACCTGTCGGACAACTTCTCCATTATCAAAGGCAAGCACGAGATGAAGTTCGGCGCCGATTATGCTTATCTGCGCAGCGTTGAGAATGCGGTGTTCAGCGGCCCGGGCGGCTATACCTATGCCAACTTCACCAACTTCGCCTACGATCTGACGCCGGATGCGGCCACCGATCCGGTTTCAGGGTCTGCACCTTATTCTTCCGAGGGGAAGCATTACTCGACCTTTGCGCAGGCGGTGGGACATCCGATAACGCGCATCACGATTCGCGATTATGACTTCTTTGCGCAGGACACGTATCACGTTTTGCCGGCGCTGTCGTTGAATCTGGGCCTGCGCTACGAGTACGCGACGTTTACGCAGCCGCCGCCGCCCACCTATGCGGCGACCGACAACTCGGTTGGCAAGATCAATCAGCCGAAGCTGGACTTTGCTCCGCGCGTGGGTTTCTCTTACGCTCTGAACAACAACAAGACGGTGATTCGCGGCAGCTACGGCATCTTCTATAACCGGCTGCCGGGCGCAACCATCACCCGCCTGCAGCAGCTGGGCGGCACGGTGCGCAAATCGTTCACGCTGAGCGACACCAACGCCACGCAGTTCGCGGCCGCGCCCACATTCCCCAATACCTTCACCAGCCTGTCGCAGGTGAACTCGGTGCTGAGCCCGAGCTCGATCAACTCCGGCTTTGCGCTGCGCTCGCTGGGAACGCCTTACGTGCAGGAGTGGAGCCTGGGCGTGGAGCGGGCACTGACGTCCAACATGAGCCTGAACGTGTCGTATGTGGGCACGCGGGGCCTGAAGTTTCTGCAACGGTCAGACCTGAACGCGGGGCCGCCGACCGGAGTGGACACTTTTGCGGTGTATAACGCGCAGGGCACGCAGACCGGCACCTACAGCACGCCGGTGTATTTCAACGCGGCGAACGGCAACACCACCTACAATTCGAACTACAACAAGATTCTGCAGATCGATAACGGCGGCCGGTTGTGGTACGACGGCCTGATTGTCGAGTTTCATCAGCGCGCGAACAAGTACATTCAGAGCAACATTGCCTACACGTACTCGCACTCCGAGGACCTGGGGCAGGGAACGTTCTCGAGCAACTACTACTTCACCGACCAGGGCGATACCTACTTCAACGGCTCCTCGATCATCAACGGCAAGAGCGGCTATGCCTATGAAAAGGGCAGCTCGCTTGAGGATATGCGGCATCGCATTGTGATGAGCGCCGAGATTCATGCGCCCGATGTGAGCGGGTCAGAGTTCAAGCAGAAGGCGCTGAACGGCTGGCAACTGGCTCCCATCTTCACCTATGCCACGCCGCAGTTTGTCGATTCTTACCTGACGGTCGGCGGCGCATCGGTGGGCAGCGGCGCGGGCCAGGTTCCGGCGTCTGCGATTCCGGCGGGCGACAAGACGACAACTGCTGATCAACGGCTGTATGTGCCGACGCCGACACTGAGCGGCATTGGCGCAGAGACGCCGGGCGGATCGCGTGTGCCGTTCCTGCCCACGGCGAATCTTCCGCTGGGTCATACGGTCGAGGTTGACGGGCGCCTGACCAAGCAGTTCCCGTTCCACGAGCGTGATTCAGTGGAGTTGAGCTTTGAGGCCATCAACGCTCTGAATCACATTCGCAATACGGGCGTGGTTCAGACGGTCTACAAGTCACTGTGGGACTCGACCGCCAACACCGGCTACCTGGTGGAGCAGACAAAGGGCGGAGCCGGCGGATGGGGCGCGGGCGCTGCTTCCGGCGGATTCCCTGACGGCACGAACGCACGCCGCGCACAGGCATCCGTCCGCATTACGTTCTAGGCGGCTGCTGTTTTTCAGAAGCACTCGGCCGGGCGCGAGCCCGGCCGAAGTTTTTGCGATCACGCATTTTGGTTGCGCGAAATATCTTTAGGATGGACAGTGCGGCTGTCAGGAAGCCGTATGAGTTGCAGATGGGGTCATCGGCTGGCTATGCGTAGAAGGTTATCCAGGACTGCTTCAGGGCGTATCTCCTCGTTCCATGCAGCACAGAGCGCGTGCGCGCTGGCTACGGCGTGCATCCTTACGGCAGCGCACGCCGCAGGAGGGCAGCAGCCTGATCGCACCGTGCTGCCGATTCCTCCGCAGCCTTTTCGCGGGACGATTGGCACGACCTATAAAGACTCGGTGCCTGAGGCGATTCCGCCGGTGAGCGCACCGGAGGGCGCGCCGAATGTGTTGCTGGTGCTGCTGGACGATCAGGGATACGGGCAGTCAAGCACGTTTGGCGGTTTGATCCCGACTCCGACGCTGGACCGGCTGGCCGCGGGCGGGCTGCGCTACACGCGCTTTCATGTGACGGCGCTTTGTTCGCCCACACGCGCCGCGCTGCTGACGGGACGCAACCATCATGCCGTGGGGATGGGAGTGATTACCAACCTGTCAACGGATTTTCCGGGCTACACGGGTTCGATTCCGAAGAGCGCCGCGCTGGTGTCAGAGGTGCTGCGCGAGAACGGCTACGCGACCGCTGCGTTTGGAAAGTGGCACCTGATTCCGGAGAAGGAAGATACGCCGGCCGGACCATACGACCACTGGCCGACTCACCAGGGGTTCGATTATTTCTATGGGTTTTTGAACGGCGAAACCAATCAGTGGTATCCGGAGCTGACGCTGGGCACCGAACCGGTGGAGATGGTGGCTCCGCCGGGACGCAAAGCCGATTACACGCTGAATGAGGATCTGGCCGACAAGGCGATCACGTGGATCAAGGCCGAGAAGTCGCTGGCTCCGGATAAACCGTTCTTTGTTTACTATGCGCCGGGCGCAAGCCACGCGCCGCTGCAGGCGCCTGAGGAGTGGATTGCGAAGTTCAAAGGGCAGTTCGACATGGGCTGGGACCGCTATCGCGAGATGGTGCTGGAGCGGCAGAAGAAGCTGGGCGTGGTGCCTGCCGATACGAAGCTGACGCCGCGGCCGGCGTCGATTCCGGCGTGGGACTCGCTGAGCGCCGATCAGCAGAAAGTGGCGTCGCGGCTGATGGAGGTGTATGCGGGCTTCACGGCGCAGAGCGACTACGAAGTGGGCCGGGTGATTGACGCAATTGCGGCGACCGGGCAGCTGGACAACACGCTGATCATCTACATTGCCGGAGATAACGGCGCGAGTCTCGAAGGCGGATTGCATGGCACGTCGAATTCGATGGCCCAGGTGAACGGCGTGCCGGAGACGACGGCGTACATGATGTCGATACTGGACAAACTGGGCGGTCCGACGACGGAGCCGCACTATCCGGTGGGATGGGCGTGGGCGGGGAACACGCCGTTTCAGTGGGGCAAGCGGTATGCTTCGCACCTGGGCGGCACGCGCGATCCGATGGTGGTGTTCTGGCCGAAGCGCATCAAAGACAAAGGCGGCCTGCGCTACCAGTTCGAAGATGTGACCGACGTTGCGCCCACGATTCTGGATGCGGCGGGGCTTCCCGAGCCGGTGGAAGTGGATGGCGTGAAGCAGCAGCGGGTGGATGGAATGAGCATGCTGGCAACGTTCGCGTCGGCCTCGGCGCCGAGCAGGCGGACGACGCAGTACTTTGAGATGCTGGGCAATCGCGCCATCTATCACGACGAATGGATTGCGGCGGCGCGCAGCGGGCAGATCGGATGGCTGCCTCCGGCGCCGGATACGATGATGCAGCAGCCGTGGGAGCTCTACCACCTGAGCACGGACTACTCGGAGGCGGACAACCTGGCGAAGCAATATCCCGACAAGGTGAAAGAGCTGCAGGCTCTCTTCGATGAGGAAGCGAAGAAGAATCACGTGTATCCACTCAACCCGCTGTGGGTGGGCCGGCAGTCGCGCCCGGCGGGGACGCACTTTACCTACTATGCACCCACCGGGCACTTTTATCTTTCCATGACGCCGCAGTATGAGAATCGCTCGTTCACCATCACGGCGCATGTGGAGATTCCGAAGGGCGGCGCGAATGGCGTGCTGATGGCCGACGGCGGCAACGGCGGGGGATTCTCGCTGTTTCTCGATGCGGGCCGGCCGAAGTTTACCTATAACTATTTCGACCGGGAGGTTACGACGATCGGCTCGCAGAGCGCGCTGCCGGCCGGGCCGGCGAAGATCGTGCTGCGGTTTGATTACGACGGCGGCGGGCGCGGCAAGGGAGCGACGGCGGCGCTGTATGTGAACGATCAAAAGGTGGATCAGGCGCGGATTCCGCAGACGGTTGCGAATGCGTTTTCGTTTGAAGACACATTTGATATTGGAGAAGACAGCGCTTCGCCGGTGGGCGATTACCAGAGCCCGTTCCGGTTCACGGGCGGCCTGGACCGCATCGATCTCGACCTGGCGCCGGTGAGATAGTCCGGCCTTATCACAGATTCACGAATTAAATGGCGAGAAAACCCGCATGGATATTGACGATTCATCCATTTCAGGCTACGCTGGGTCAAGCTCGTATTGATCGATACGAGACCCACGCCTGCAATCGAACATCGCATCGTCAACTTCAGGGGTAGTGTAGTCAATGCCATTGGGTTTTGATTCGAGGCTCCTCAGCATTCGTGTATCTGCCGCAGCGGTGTGCGTGCTGGCGGCGAGCGCCGGCTACGCGCAGGGCGCAGGCTCCGGCGCCGACCAGCTCTTTAACGAACAGATGAAGCCGGTGATTACGCAGCACTGCAATGGGTGCCACACGTTTGGCGGCCACAGCGGCGGCTTGCGCATGGACTCGCTGACATCGCTGATGCAGGGCGGAGACGACGGGCCGGTGATCATTCCGGGCGATCCGGACAGCAGCATGCTGATGATCGCCCTTCGCTACCAGGATCAGGATCTGCAGATGCCGCCCAAGGGGCAGCTTTCGGATGCGGATGTGGCCGCGGTGGCGAAGTGGATCAAGGACATGGGGAAGGCCGCGCCGAATGGGCCCAGCGCTTCGCCGTCGGCTCCGGCGCCATTGGCTCCAGCGCCGTTGACGCCGTCGACACCGATGGCTTCTGCCGTGTTGCCGACGGCTACGCCGGCGATGGTGAAGGCTGCCGATGCGGCGATTCCACCGGTTTCTGTGCAGGTGGCTTTTGAGCAGGACCAGTACTTCGAGATGAAGGTGCGGCCCATCCTGATCAGGAACTGCTATGGGTGCCACGCGGGCTCAGCGCGCGGCGGGCTGGAGCTGACCTCGCGCGCGAAGATGCTGAAGGGCGGGAAAGACGGCGTGGTGGTGGTGCCCGGTCATCCCGAGGCGAGCGTGCTGATCTCAGCGATTCACTATACGAACGACAAGCTGATGATGCCGCCGAGCAGCCCGATGAAGCGGGAAGACGTGGCGGTGATCGAGCAGTGGATACGAGATGGAGCGCGGTGGCCGAAGATGGAGACGGCGGCCGACCGGTCGCACATCAGCCCGGACGACCGCAAGTTCTGGTCATTCCACGCGCCGGTGCGTCCGGCGGTTCCGGTGGTGCAGGGTAACTGGGCGTATAACGACATCGATCGATTCGTGCTGGCCAAGCTTCATGAGAAGCATCTGGAGCCGGTGCGCGACGCGGACAAGCGCACGCTGATTCGCCGCGTGACGTATGACCTGACCGGATTGCCGCCGACGCCGCCGGAGATTGACGCGTTTCTCTCCGACAAATCGCCGCAGGCTTATGAGCACCTGGTGGACAGGCTGCTGGCTTCGCCGGCCTATGGCGAGCGCTGGGGCCGCATGTGGCTTGACGTTGTGCGCTATGCCGACACGTCAGGCGGCGGCGGCGACTATCCCATCAAGCAGGCGTATAAGTATCGCGATTATGTGATTGCGGCGTTCAATCAGGACAAGCCGTATGACGAGTTCATTCGCGAGCAGATTGCCGGCGACCTGCTTCCTTACAAGAGCGAGCCGGAGCACTGGCAGCACATTATCGCGACCGGCTATCTGGCCGAGGCGGTGCGCGCCGACCGCGCATGGACCTCCGATGCGGTGGACAACCTGGGCGCCGCGTACCTGGGATTGACGGTGGGATGCGCGCGGTGTCACGATCACAAGTTCGATCCGATTCCAACCAGCGATTACTACGCGCTGAAGGGCATCTTCGACAGCACGCACTTTCCCGATCCGGGCTCAGACAACTCGCGGATGCAGACGGGGTTTGTGGTTCGCGACGAGGCCAAGGCGGAGAGCCCGCAGTATACGATCTTCCGCGCTCAGATGAAGCCGATTGTGGATGCGATCAACGCGGTGCAGCGGCTGCCTGGCACGTATGACGACCTGATGCCGCAGTTGCAGGCGCGGCGCATGAACCTGCTGGCGCACGCGCCGCCGGAGCTGGAGACGGCGTATGCGGTTACCGAGGGCTCGCCACAGAATGCGCTGATTCAAAAGCACGGCGATCCGACCGACTTGGGCGACGAGGTGCCGCGCGGAACCTTGCAGGTGCTTGGCGGCGGTCCGCTGCCGGCGAACACGAAAGGCAGCGGGCGGCTGGAACTGGCCAACTGGATTGCGAGCAAAAACAATCCGCTGACGGCGCGGGTGATTGTGAATCGCCTGTGGCAGGGACACTTCGGGCGGGGCATCGTGGTTACGCCGAACGACTTTGGCACGCGCGGCGTTCCACCGAGCGACCAGGCGCTGCTGGACTATCTTGCCTTTCAACTGATGGACAACGGCTGGTCGCTCAAGAGCATTCAGCGCGAGATTCTTCTTTCGCACGCGTACCGGCTTTCAACGGCGGACTCGGCTGCCAACGAGGCGGTCGATCCGGATGACGATTATGTGTGGCGTCATCGGCGTCAGCGGCTGGATGCGGAAGAGATTCGCGACTCGCTGCTGGCCGATTCAGGAACGCTCGACCGCACGCCGGCGGGGCCGCAGCCGTTTCCGCCGCAGTCGCAATGGAACTGGGAGGAGCAGAATCCGTTTGCTCCCAATCTGGCCAGGTATGAAAACAACCACCGCACGGTGTACATGATGGTGCAGCGCAGTGTGCGCCATCCTTATCTCACGCTCTTTGACGGGGCCGATCCGGAGGCGAGCACGGATCTTCGCTCGAGCAGTCTCACGCCGCTGCAGGCGCTCTACTTCATGAACGGGGATTTTCCGCGCAAGTGCGCCGGAGAGCTGGCTCCGAAGCTGTTTACCGAGGATGCATCGGAATCGATAGCCATTCGGCGCGCATTTCTGCTGATCTACGGACGGCCGGTGAGCGCGGAGGAGTTGAAGCGCAGCACTACTTTTCTGCACGATGCCGCAGCGGTGTACGCGGCGCACGGAGCCAGCGCAACGGCTGCGCAGAAGGGCGCCGAGCAGAGCTACCTGCAGGCAATGTTCGCCAGCAACGAGTTCATGTTTATCGAGTAGGTTTGGCATCAACACGCATTCGGTTTAACGGGCAGTTGAGGAGGCAAAACACTCATGAGCACATCACGCCGTGGATTTATCCGTTCGCTGGCCAGCGCTTCCATGCTGCTTCCCGGGATGCTGCATGAACTGCTTGCGGAGACGCCGGCTTCGCAGGAGCAGAATCCGCTGGCGCCCAAAGCGCCGATGTTTCCGGCCAAGGCCAAGCGGGTCATCTTTCTGTTCATGAGCGGCGGTGTCTCTCACGTGGATACCTTCGACTGGAAGCCGAAGCTGCTGGCCGATCACGGAAAGCGTTACAAGGACGATTATCTGCACGGGCCGCAGTGGAGCTTTCACCGCTATGCCAAGTGCGACACGCTGGTGAGCGAACTGTTTCCGCATGTCGGCTCGATGATGGACGACATCTGCATGATCAACTCGATGCGCTGCGATATTCCCAACCACTCGCAGGCGGTGATGCAACTGCACGGCGGCTCAGCCGCGATGCCGAGGCCAAGCATTGGATCGTGGGTGAGCTATGGGCTGGGAACGTTTAACCAGAATCTGCCCTCGTACATGGTGCTTGCGCCGGAGATTCCTTACGGCGGCAGCGAGGCCTGGGACTCGAGTTTTCTGCCGGCGGTGCATGAAGGCATTCGCGTGATTCCGGGCAAAGAGGCGATTCCGAACATGACGCCGCACGATCTGGCCGAGATCCAGCAGATGGACCTTGGCCTGATTGAGTTTTTCAATCGCCGCAACCTGGCCGAGCACAATGGCGATACGGCACTGGCGGCGCGCATCAAGACATTTGAGACGGCGTATGGCATGCAGTCGCAGGCGCCGGAGGTCTTCGACATCACGCACGAGTCTGACGCGACGCTGGCGCTCTATGGCATCAATCGCGACACGAAGAAGGGCTTTGGATGGCAGTGCCTGGTGGCGCGGCGGCTGGCCGAGCGCGGCGTGCGCTTTGTGGAAGTGATCGATGGAGGCTCAGACAAGTACACCAACTGGGATTCGCATCTGGACATGAAGATGCACGCTCCGCTGGCGAAGAAGGTGGATCAGCCGATCGCCGCTTTGTTGCAGGATCTGAAGTCGCGCGGCATGCTCAACGATACGCTGGTCGTCTTTACCACCGAGTTTGGACGCAAGCCGGGAGACAGCACTCCCAATGAGGCGGGGCGCACGCACCAGTCGGCGGTGTACTCTTCATGGCTTGCAGGCGGAGGCATCAAAGGCGGAATGGTCTACGGCAAGTCGGACGACTATGCCTATGAAGTAGCCAACGACCTGTGCGATATTCACGACCTGCAGGCAACGATCCTGAATCAACTGGGAATCGATCATACGAAGCTGACGTTCCGCCACGCGGGGCGCGATTTTCGTCTGACGGATGTTTCCGGTCATGTGATCAAAGCGATCCAGGCGTAGTTCGTGCAGGGTTCGACTTGATTCCACGGCTTCACAAGCGCGATGAGAATGCGGGAGCGCCGGCTGCGACAGCCAGTTCTTCCGCATTCGTGTTTTGCGGGTGTGTACCGGCTTATCTATATAGAGGAAGGATCGTCCTGAATAAAT
>Ga0335072_10009349_pt1 | contig 14136 bp, 15 predicted proteins | sample Lox_Sample_21_FD_206725 | JGI IMG/M metagenome (GOLD analysis project Ga0335072, IMG submission 206725) | Soil microbial communities from Loxahatchee National Wildlife Refuge, Florida, United States - Lox_Sample_2.1 | ecosystem: Environmental > Terrestrial > Soil > Wetlands | place: USA...
AACGATATATATGCCATGTGGAATGACGAATGTTGGCATAGCTCTTATGGTGTGTAAGTCGTCTTCTCTCTCACATACGTCACTTGCTTTGACCAGTTCGCTTTGAACAGGTCAGTGTTGTTGCAGGGATAGCAAAGCATCGCGATGGACTTGTCTTGGATATGGGAGAGTCATTCTCAAAGACTGGCATTCTAAGGCAGGATTAGTCTATGGTAAAGGGTTACTTCATATATGTAACATGTGAAAAGTCGATAGAGTATCAAAGTGGCATTTCGGACCTAAGTGGATCAACAGCCTTTGGATGCTGTTATAGAAAAAGCTGTGGTCCGAATCAAGCAACGTTATTGATTGTCTAGCCGCTTAGACCACTTGCCAACGGGTGGCAAGCACCCAGTCTAAGCTAAGCTAAGCTTCAAGTCGTAGCGCCTATCAAGTCTTCGCTACCTCGTAAACGAGTTATCTTGCGTTCGTTCATCTAACACTGCTCTACCAGCAGTAAGCCATGAACCAAAACTTCATGAGGAGTCGGGTTAGACCCATCGCAGTGGCGGTGGTAGTCCTGTTTGTAACGTTGTTTTTCTACTCCAATTTCTACTCTACACATCGCACCTCAACGGATGATGTGACATTTCTGCCACTCGCAGATGGCTCATCGATGCGGGTTATTGATGCTGCCATCGACGATCTTTATAATAACCCTCTGCCTGAAAACGTCTCCGACTTTGCACAGAAGGGTGACCGCATTGCGAAACTAGCGGACATCGTTACGCTTCTCCGAGACCATGGCATTGCAACTCCGAATAGATTCAATGCTCTCGTCCGGAAGGAATTCCCCTGGTGGACAGCTGCGAACCCTGAGACAGCTTTTATACAGGGCAAAAAAGAAATTGGCATAGTGGTCTGCGTCGGATCAAAAAACATACATGTGGCTGGTCATCTTATCCTATCGCTACGCAAAGTTCTTGGGTACAAGCTCCCAATTCAAATTGCGTACGCTGGGGATAACGACCTATCGAAGAAAGATCAGGCTACTTTAATGAATCTTAGCTCTAAAATAGAGCTGTTAAATCTTTTAGAATACTTCGACGAATCTGTTGCGGGCCTTCAGGATGGCATGTATGCTATGAAACCGTTCGCAGCCATTGCCAGTCGATTTCGGATGACGATTCTTGTCGATGCAGATGTCATTTTTCTGAAAAATCCGGGCACGATCTTCGAAGAGCATTCCAGTGCGGCGACGTCAGGTACTCTGTTTTACCACGACAAGGCTTACAAGATGGAAGGGATGAGTCGAAAAGCGTGGGTTCAGTCCCTCCTCGGGGATAAGCCACCAAGTTCGAGCCTCCAGAACAGCCTATTTTGGAAGGAGGACCTGTGGCAAGAGATGGAATCGGGAGTGGTTGCTTTCGATAAGGGGCATCCCCGAGTGGTCATGTCTCTCCTATTCACTGCCTGGATGAACACAAAGATTATACGAGAGAAGGAGACGTACGTACACGTGCTTGGCGACAGGGAAACATATTGGCTTGCAGCCGAGCTTTCGAACACTCCCTACTATTTTCAGCCAGAATATGCTGGTCTCATTGGGATACTCGAGACTACATCTACGTCTAAGATCTGTAGCACGCATATTCTCCACATGGACCATACAGGTGTAACGCCGTTCTGGTTCAACGGTGGACTCTTATTGAATAAGGCGTTGGAGGGAGAAGAGCTCGGGACGTTCACACATTTCATCCCTGGGGGAGCTACCATGTCCGATCAGCCGACATGGACGTATAACGGTAATGAATACTGGTGTGCCGAAGGAAAGCCGGCGATTGCACTGACGGAGAGGAAGATGGATGGTGTACTAAGTCAAATATTGCAGGAAGCCCGCAATTTTGAAGGGGCACTTCCAACCTGAAGAAAATGCGAAGAGGAAACACTACTGTAGTGCAGATCAGTTGTTCGCACAATCTTCCTTCAGAGTTGGTATTGCTTTACATGGAAATGCATCTTTGGCGACCGCGCAACGTTTCTATATATTAGAGGTAAAGGGAATAACTTGACTTGAGAGATCTATGTTACTTCATGTGGATACACTCAATGTTTTTCTAAGAGAAGGCTACACTAGCACGCCGCGATCCACTCAGTTCGACAGTTTAGAGAATTGTCTAAAATGGCTCGCGATTCAGGAATTACAAGGTGGATCAAGTCTCGTTATCGATGAGGTCTAGGAGTTCTTGCTTGCATAATGGTGCATCATTCTCTATATCGCAGTATGTAGGATCTCGAGAAAGTCGACTCAGATGAGGATTCTGGGACGCTTCGGTTCCCTCGTGGATTTTTGAGGCGGTCCGGGTCTGTTCTCGAGTATCTATGGTTCGTCTGTTGGTTTCGAATGAGACCCAGTGGAGCTCATCTACTTCCATCCTGACAGTACATGAAAATGTGCTAGGTTTTACGATGACCCTTTTGGGTGCCCACTGGGCGCGCTTAATCTCGGGCATCTATTCCGGTCGAAGGTTGTACCGTCTGCAAAGAACCCGCTGTTGTAGCTTCTTTGAGCTTTATTTGCAGCAGCTTTAGCTTTACTATCAGCAATATGTCAACGATTAGTTTGCGCATCTGTCTCCTTTTGAGCTTGAACCGCCAAAGCAGTATGTATCTAGGTAGGACTCTAAAATTGCGGCCCTTAATCGTCTGTCCCAAACGTCGCTTGCGCTTAAGTCTCATTATATGATTGTTGATAGATTGTTGGGCAGCAAGGTGGACGTTTGCACAGAGGATTAAATTTAAAGTTGAGTCTCAATGGTCATTGTTATAAATCCGGCATATGCGACGCGAACATTAAGAGATGTTTTTGGTATTTTAGGGGTCTTAGGATTTTAGCTAGCACTTGTTTAGGATCATATGGCCAGATCCCTGTCTTTGCAAATGCATGCTCGATGTTCTTTTGCGTAAATGATGCATTTTAATGCATCTTGAAACAGTGGATAAAATAAGCGTTTAGTCATTGAAACCATGCCAAAGCTCTTAAATGCAAGGTTGTTTAATTCCTTTGTATAAGCTGTTGACAATGGAGCAAAGAGGCCAACGTCTAATGGATGCAATCAATGAGTTGAGTGCGATGGCATCACATGCACAATGATACCATGACGGTGTGCCCACTCCAAAAAGGCCATATTTACAGTACATGGCTTGAATGTCCGTCCACAATCAATCACGTCCAGCCTTCTCTTTTGTATGTGCAAGTCCACCCATTGCGGCATAAAAATTCGGCTTGGTCTCTTTACTCAACTCCGATAAGGTCAAGGCTATACGCTTGTGGCTTGGGCTATTCATGGTGGAAGTGGTTCAGGGGGTTGTCAAAATCTCGGCAAAAGTGGTGGTCGAATGCGGCTAAATGGGAATTCTTCTAAATTTATCAGCTCTAACATTGCGACCTAACTCTTTCTGTCAACTAGCATTGGTTGGTGATAGTAGTATCTAGGACTCCGTAAAATGTCTACTTTACATTTGTATTTTGTTCTTAAAAAGATATTCTAAAGTAATCATGATTACAACAATATTAACTGGCTTGACAACAATTTTCACTCCACCATCCACATGCAGCTCATCATGGACTTATGAAGCAGAAATTTTCAACAGTGTCCCTGGCGGATTACTTCTCCAGAATGCTTTGCCAAATTATCTTGACACAGAATGCTTTCCGACAGGTTTCGACTATGCTGGTAGAGCCCCTGACACGACTGAAGTATTCAGTCCAGGCGCATGCCCAATGGGTTACACAACTGCGACAGAATCATTCAATAGTGGGACTACGTTAGCTGTTTGTTGTCAAAAGTATGTTTATACCTCTTCCAAAGCCCATTCGACGTCATAACTGATATGTCACAGCGATTTCGTCTACAGTAGCTTATTCAGTCAGAAGGACCAATTCAACACAACTACTGTTCTCTTTGCAGGATGTCTAAGCACATTTACCGGCGGTAGCACGGCTGTGCAAGCCCGCAGTGGTCTCGATGACTCCGGGTTGAATTACACGACTATTACGGGTGTAGTCACGATGTGGGGACAGCCCATAAGTGTGGAGTTCCAGCAGCAAGATTTGACCTTGTTCACCACTAGCACATCCATAAGTGCAAGTGTGAGCACAAGTACATCAACAACAGCGCAACCATCTATAAGTGCAGGCGTGAGCACAAGTACATCAACAACAGCGCAACCATCCAATACAGTTGCACAGCCTTATGCTAGTCCCACTGTTACTACCATACCGTCTTCTGCAATAGCCAGTGGCCTGTCTATAGGTGCTAAAGCCGGTATAGCAATCGCTGCCGTAATTGGTGGCTTCTTGATTCTTGCCTCTTTGGCCTTTCTCTTTTTACGAAGACGTAGTGTGACGAACCGGCAGCCATATGCACAGCAAAATGCAAACTTAAGGGAAATAAAAGAGCTAGATGGATGGGAAACTCACCATCCTGTTGAAATGCCTGCTTCTGTTCAAGTTGTTGAACTTGGATAAACCAAATATACTTTCTGAGCGGTCAGATGGGCGATCATCGGGTCAGATATGGTATATAGTAATGAAATGCAATCTTGGGGACATTCACCAACCAGCTTTCTTTGGAATTGTCAGTAAAGTCTCAACGCATTATGTTGTTAGAGATGTGGTCTGCATCATAATGCCTACGTCGACCACAAACGATTGCGAAACGCAACATGAGGAATATGGGAAGCCATTCTTGCAAACCACCAATTTCTAACATGCAGGTCAGGAAGGACCGGCAAGCGGGATAAGAAATAGAGGTTGCAGTCGTCGGAGAGGAAGCGGCTCTGCCACATGAGATGCAACATTAGGTCGGCAAAAGCTCCAGCCGCCAAACTTTATCGATAAGGAGGCAACCCACTACAATATCATCAACAAATTTCTCAACTTATGCAAGACACATGCTTCTTCGCGCCTGCGAACGGCGCGTGTTTTCTTACAGGTACTTCCTTTGTTCACCATCTTGCAAGAGGCTTCTTATAGCCACCATATTCCGTACCATGTCCACCAACTCTACTCAGAGTGTGCCGAACGGCGCAGGCAAGCCGCGATATATAGATGTAAGCCGTCTATTCCTGTTGCCAAAACTGCAATTGCTAACCAAGTCTTTTCTCACAGTAGATTGGCATCAACCTCACGGACCCTGTCTACCGCGGTGTCTACCATGGCACCCAAAGACATCCTGACGACCTGCTCGACGTCCTCTCCCGCGCACGAGAAGCAGGATGTCAAAAACTGATCGTGACAGGCTCAGACTTGACCGAGTCCGAGAAAGCTGTTGAGCTAGCAAAACAACATCGTACGGACAACAACCCCCGCTGGAATTGTTCCGAAACCCAACCTTTTATGCTAATAAGTCCTATAGCAGGATACATCTACTGTACAGTCGGCATCCACCCCTGCAGCAGCCAAACCTTCACCAAGCACCCCTTAGGCCCTACCTACGTGCTCTCCTCCCTCCGCAGCCTTGCCCAAGAGCACACCACCTCCCCCAGCTCGCCCATTGTCGCCTTCGGAGAGATTGGTCTGGACTACGACCGCCTGATGCTCTGCCCCAAGGAAATCCAGCTCCAATACTTCGCCGCGCAGCTTGACGTCGCCGTCGAAGTCGGGCTGCCCCTGTTCCTGCACTCCCGGGCCGCGCACGCAGATTTCACAAGGCTGTTACGGGAGCGGCTTGATAAGCTGCCGAAGCGTGGGGTGGTGCATAGTTTTACCGGCGAGATGGAAGAGATGTTGGAGCTGGTGGAGATGGGGTTTGATATTGGGATTAATGGGTGTAGTCTCAAGACTGTGGAGAATGTGGAGGTTGTCAAGAGGATACCGTGGGAAAGGATACAGTTGGAGACGGATGGGCCGTGGTGTGAGATGCGGGCTAGTCATGCGAGTGCGGAATTTTTGAAGGGCGTGGAGGAGGGATGGAAGAGTGTTAAGAAGGAGAAGTGGGTGCAGGGTGCTATAGTGAAGGGAAGGAATGAACCGTGCATGATCGAGAGGGTTGCGGTGGCTGTGGCCGGGATTAGAGGCGTTAGTGTTGTGGAAGTGACTGAGAGGGCATGGGAGAATGGCGTTAGGATGTTTGGGCTTGGTGAAAAATAGAGGTGTTGGATCGTTCTAGGCAGCGGATATCCAAGGCATAGAATATTAGAGTCTGCAGCCATGGCTTTTCAATAAGTTTATGACTTCACTATCGATAGACAGTATATTATAGTTATGCACAGCTCATATCTCATGGGTATCGTCCAACGCCGCAGACCGTCCCAATGCCCCCTGACACATGCCACCGAACCTAAATGCCAGAACCCTTGAAGCCCTGTATCCTACCCTCCTTGACAACACCGACACTTACACCGTCTTCGCCTGTCATCCAACCCGGCATCCTTTCCCCATCCATAATGCCGCACTCCACCAGCTCCCGCACACCGGCAAAGACATGAGTGCCGTGCAATGTTATTGTGACAGCTGGGCTCCAATCACTTAGCAAGTCGTCAGTCTCCTGTCCGCTAGCTGTACCCCCTTGTCGTTCCTCCCCATTCTGGATAACCGGAAATGGATCTTCGATCCTGACGTCAAATCTCTCAATGCCCCTTTTGTCATTTGGCATTGCCGAGTTTCCGAATCGTGCTTGTGCAACCATCTTCCGGCGTTTTACTACCGTCTCATCCTCATCATCATCCGGCCTCCTTTTCATTCCTCTAGACAAAATGGGCAAAGCCTTTAATCTTTCAGTCGGTTCATCGTCCGCTGGTGGCGTAGGCAGCTGGTTATTCAGTGGCGTGTCGTTTTTTTTATCCGAAGCGTACTCTGCCCATCCTCCACCTGCAGCATTCGTCCTTCCCTGTCCTCTTTTAAAGAGTAAAGATTCCAAGCTCTTCGCTGCAAGTCCTGTAGATTCCAATGCATACCGTGCTCGCGGTCTAGAAAATGCTTTGGGAAGTCCGTCGAGGAGAAGCTTGCGTAGGCTTCGTGTGTCGGATGCGGTATTGATATTGGATGGCGTTAAGCTTGGGGCGGAGGTAGTCAGCGAGACGAAGACATGCGGAGAGGCATCAGGGAATGCGATATAAATCGTTTTTGATGAATCAACGGTGCTCAGATTGGAGCTCAACAGCGCGAGGGAGGTATTATATGGGGAGTCGAGAATGTAGATACGAAGGAGCAGCATAGGGAGCGATTTTGGACGATCGAGGTTATAATGCGCCTTGACGTCTGGTAATACTTCACGTTGAAGATTTTGTAGGAATGTAGGAGGATGAAATCGAGGTAGAGACGGTAATTCGGTAGTTTTTTCGGTCTCTTCGTGACCTTCGCCATTTTTGAGTTGGACTACTTTTAACGCGGTCCATTTTTGAGATGTCGGATGGTCATAGAGATGTTGCATATCCGCCATTGCCAATTGATAGAGGCTAAGGCCATCACGCCAGTCCCCTTCGATGATTCTATCAATAACATCCCTCTTGCCTCCTTTGCGACTTTGGAGGTCGGTGTAGTACTCTCGAAGCTCCTCTAGTGAGTGCGCCGCAGGATAAAGATCCTGCGCGTCCTCCTCGCCCTGCTCGTCTACCAAATATGGTGCAGAAAGGATTTGATTTCGATCGTCCAGCCAGTCCAGAGCAAGGGAAATCAAAGATGATCTTGAAAGTTTGTTCAAGATTCGAAATACCGCGGGGCTCGTTGACGGGACTCGTTGTGAAGGAGGGAGTGCAGATGTTGTGGGTACTGTAATTGGAGGCATAGTGGCCGATGATATGGCTGCAGATGAACAGCTGCTGTGCTCATTGCTATGTTCGTAATCTCATCATTATGTGGCTTAAGACGAGCCAGTCCTGCTTGACGCGCTCGAAGTAAACATAGTTGTTTTCGCCTTGAACATTAGGCGCCAAAAATACCCGTAAATGCAGATTAGATAAAAAAGCCCCTCGGCTTATCACGTGCCTGAGGGGCGTATCTCGTACACTAATTCTTTGACAAGTCATAATGGAAGTAAATACCTTGCCCTCAAATTACCTCATTGGACTCATCGAGACTTACATTACATGCTTGAATAATTCCTTTCTGGGTATTCGGGAAATGTCAAAGAATACAGTGGGCATTAAATTTGTATGCCGAGGGAAGCGCGGCATTCTAGGTTGGCATTAATAATTACCACGGCACAAGAAGGACGAAAGGGCCTTGGTAAGCGACCACCGGCCTTACCACCCGAAGTTCTTTATGACTGCATTTGCTTCTTCCTCAATACCAGCCCAATCCACGACATTTCTTAACAAGACCTACACGCAATTTCTCCTTCCTAGACTCTGTGCAGAAAGCGGCAATCATTTCATTCTCGCAGCGTTAGATGTCATCTATGGCACATCGGTGAAAACAAAAGACAACCTAAACCTGACAATCTAAACTCAACAACCTAAACTCAACAACCTAAACTCAACAACCTAAAGTCAAGTCTCTTCTCTACTAATATTACAACAATCCCGCTCCCCAAATCGATATCGCTTTTTATTGAGGAGTCGGTTGCGATAACAGGCTGCGGCAGCCTTGAGAATAGTCGAATCCTACACCAAGATGGCTGGTTATAGAGGACAGCGGGGTCCGAATGTGTCCGAGTTCATCGCCAACCTCAACACAATACCTTCAGCGCAGGATGTGGCAGGCCAGGGCCCGGACAACTTCAACCTCGATGATGATCTGGCAATGTTCACCAACACACAGTTTTTCGATTTTGATTTAGGCCAAGATGCGGATTTAAAACCTGCAAATTTCGACGTCGACTTCAACGCCCAAAACAGAGTCACACCGACAACGGCGCAGGATATCGATTTCAGTCCGGGTAGGTCATGATTTGCTTATCAATCGTTCATGGTTACTGGAAAGGCTATGTTGATCTCTTTCACATTGCATCATCTTTTCTTTCTTTGCTTCCATTACTTTGAGCATTGCATTACTTCGGCTGAGTTCCCTTCACATCCTTATCTTTACCTATTCCCCCGCTAGATATCATTTTTAAGGCGCCTGCGTCCACCTCCATACAAGCGATGGCAGGGATACACGTGCATGCAGTAGGATTCATTGCATTTAATGCTTCTGTGGGCTGCATCAATTGTGCGACGCATTTGGCGATTCGCGAAGCACGCAACTTCCCGTGACCTCATTCCCCGGGTAATCACCGCCATACTTATCTCGTCAAATACCGCTTATTTAAATTTCCAAGCACGTCTCTGCAACACGATTAGCAGCTATGCTGACGATGTGATGGCCCATTCAGGAGAATATGTCTTCCCTGATTTCAATGGCTTCACGCCGGCGAGTGGCTTCCCAGCTGTTCCACCACAGTTACAGACTTCGCAACCGATATACCCTCCGTCTAGCATAGGCTCTCCACAGTCTGGCCTAGTATCTCCTCAAACCGGCGAGAAACGCAGCGCCGATGCCATTGCCGATGGCCACTATGCGACTAACTTCGAAGATGCCTCTCGATTAGCAGCTGAAGAAGACAAGCGTCGGCGTAACACAGCTGCCAGTGCCCGATTCAGAGTCAAGAAGAAGCAACGAGAGCAGGCTCTCGAGAAGTCGGCGAAGGAGATGAGTGACAAGGTCGCTGCCCTCGAAGGGCGCATTAACCAATTAGAGACGGAGAACAAGTGGCTGAAGAACTTAGTCATGGAGAAGAACGAGAACAAGGACGACATCACGGTGTTATGGAAGAAATATAGCCAGGAGATTGCTGAGCGGAAAGGTTCTGAGGGGAAAGACGGCGTAGGCACTGGGAAGGCTTAGGTGGGGGGCTATTCTTTTCGTCATATCAATGCGCTTGATTAACTTCGCGCTCTTATTTGCTTGTATTGATCTTTGGGCGGCAAGCATTGCATTACATCATAAAGGAAGGCTGTGTTGAGCAACAACATACTTAAGGCAGGTGGCAGGGCGGATCAGTCTACATCCATGAACATTACACAATCTATTGTTCAATAGGGATTAGCTAAATCCTTAATCCATAGACGTTGACACCGGTTACGCTTACCTTAACTGTCCTTCTCCACAATACTATCCACTTGGCACGAGGTTCAATAACCTACGTGTATCCGTTTGCGAACAGTTCATTAGGATCTTTTCATCCATATTTACTGTTAAATAGGTATCTCCCTATCAACATCATCTGCTCGCAAAGCACCCATCTCTGCACTCACTACCTCCGACCTTTGTGTCCTCGTATCCAAAGCCTTCATTCTCGCTCCCTCCACATCACCTTCCTCCCTCCCCGCCTCCGCCTCAACCTCCGCCACCAACGCCTCCATCTTCCTCAAATCCGCCGGGCCCCTCCCCATAGCCAAATCCGCAAACCCGACCTTCTGTTTCCTATACGTGAGCAAGCTAACCAGCAAACTCGCGCCCCCAAAGCCCGCGACAATGCGCATCTGGACATTACTCGCATCGCCGTACGCCGCTCGCGTGAGCCGTTCCGCAGCTGGCGGCAGGGAGGCAATGCTTGCTGTGGACGAGAGGATGCTTGATAACTGGGAAGGCGTGAGCACGGAGCTGAGCGAAGAACGCAGCGTGGCGAACAGGATGGCCTGCACGATCGCGAGGCCGATGATGCCGCCGAGGACACGGACTTGGGTGATGGCGCCCATGGCGACGGCGTTATCGTCTGCGGAGACTTCGATGCGGGTGATGATCATGAGGCTGACGAGGCCCATGCCAAAGGCGAAGCCGAGGACGATTTGCAGGCCGTATTGGTAGGGCGGGATGCTGCCGTCGTTGGGGAGCGTGGAGAGGAGGCCGGTGGAGATGATTTGGAGGATGTTGGAGAGGATTAGGAGTTCGAAGGCGTAGTTTCGTTTGCTGCATACTGCTCCCGTTACGCCTGAGGCTACTGCGGTTAGCAGGAGGAGAGGCAGCATGTGAATGCCTGCTTGGACTGGTGAGAGGCCGTTGACGATCTGGAATCGTTGAGGGAGATTAAAAATTGTTATCAAGAAGGGAAAGCCGGTGAAGAAAGCTGATCTGGAGACTAGTCAGACTGAGTCTACCTAGAATAAAGCATTTACTCACGCAAGTGCTGCCGCAATGACACGGTGCCCAACAAGTCTCGTGGGAAATATAGGTAACATAGCCATTTTCCCAGCTCGTGCAGTGAGGAAGGCCTGCCAGACCGTGAAAGCAACCCAAGAGATGCCAGAAATGACGAGACTGGCGACAATGGCGGCACTGTTCCAAGAGTACTGGTTCCCTCCGCTTTCGAGGGCGAAGCAAAGTACCACCGAAGCAACAAGGGATAGCGTCACTCCTGGCCAGTCTACTTGAGCAAAGAGTTCTCTAGAGATTTTTTGCTGGTTGATGTTCTGCGGGAAGACGAAAATAATAAGAGCTATTATTATGGAACCACCGGGGATGCTATAGATTGCCATTAGCTGCTGTAAACCCTCCATGGATGATAATACTCGTACTTCAGCCAGAACACCCAGCGCCAGGTAGTCCCCGAGGTGATAGCGCCACCAACGATGGGCCCTAGAATGCTGGCGCATGCATTTGCCATGGCCACACCAGCAGATGTGTGGCCAATGTATTTCAAAGGTGTAATTTCCAGAACCGAAGCCATAGCTAAAGAATATATTCCTGAGCCACCGATGCCTTGAAGGGCTCGAAAGATAATGCTATGGGAAAGACTTAGCTTAAACTGCAAATTCGGAGATCATGCATAAGATTTCTTACAGCTCCTCGATAGTTTGTGCTACCCCGCATGCCAACGACCACACTGTGAAGAACCCTACTGCAACGAGGAGGGCTTGCTTCCTGCCAAAAATATCGCTCATTCTTGTGAATATAATCATTAAACCTGTTGCTGATTAGTGTAGTACCACATAAATAGATAGCCTGACCATTACCAGTATATGTCAACAGATAGGCCACCACAATCCAACTTGACTTGTCGAAGTGGCCAAGGTCCGAGGATATGGTTACCAATGCCGTAGCAATAATCGTAGTTTCAAGGGACGAGAGAAATACGCCTAAACATAGTCTAGCCAAGGTTATATGAGCTATTGTAAGCCAATTGAGGTCGGACTGGCCTACGACAACGCGGATAGCCAGAAGCGCCACCCGCTTAACATTGGCAATCCAGAGATTCTGACAGGAACTTCATCCTCCAATGGCGGGGGAGAGTCCTCCTGGATGACTGAGGTTGAATTTGAAATTGCGGCCATGATTTTGATCACATATCGCAGACATCAGATCAAAGAATGAAGAACAAAAGGGAAAGGTACAGTGTAAATATTAATGAATTGATAAGTTAAGGACAAGTATCCTTCACAAGACCCCTAACAATGACTAGGGTTAAGATTACAGAAGAATAGAACAGCCGCACTCCGCAATTATATTTGATATGCATAAGGTGCATAAGGAATGGCGGCGGTGGGGGTGACTCGCTGTCAAGACAGTCTGGATGTACGTATGAAGCAGAAGAAAGGTGTACTTTGTCGTTCATAAGCCAATCGGGCAGTGTACCGTTGTGCACCAAAAAAGGACCGTCCGTTCGCTTCAAACTTCGCCAGCTTCCGAACCAGCCGCCGCTTGCTGATTGGGCCGTCTTGTTACGAAGGTCTACACGCTCCCACGTGATGAGTTGCAGGGTCTTCCGGTTTACTGCATGCTTCTATTTCCAGCTAGGAATGAGCTCGAGAGAGACTTCGTGCCAAAGCACACTCTATCATAAGGATACACTTTGATTACAGGTATATACTACACTTAGTTCTGTACAAAAGCTTTTACAACGGTGGACTGATATCAAGACCCTCAACAGTTAATTTAAACGCATCATTTCTAATCGACAGGGTCAGTAAGAATTCTGACTTTGGGAGACGTGAGACAAACCTTGAATAACTCCCCGCCACATCAAGATCCAATCTACCCCGAAGACAGTCGTCAAGATCAACATCGACGATCAACAGTTCATTCTCCTTCTCCCATAAAGGACCTGCAAGGACGTCCCCTGTTGGCGAGATGATACATGATCCACCGCGACAAGCAAATTCAGACGACCCAGCAGCCTCTGTTTTGCTCTCCACGGATTTCCTTTTTTTCAATCCGTGGTCATTGACGGCTTTCCCAGACTTGCATTTCGCAATAGTGGGACAGATGATCTCATGCCCGTCTTCTGTAAAAAATGATTCTTTTCTCCCATGTCCTGTGTCGTTCATGTTCTCGTCCCCACCTCCAACTGCTCTAGCTGCATAGTGCTTAGTACCATCGGAAGGCAGTGCAATTTCGTGGCCGTCTTCTGTAATAAATGATGCTTTTCTCAGCCGTCCCGTACTATTAATATCACCCTCCCCGTCACTGACTGTTCTCCGTGGTGCCTTCTCACCAACTATTGGTAGTTTAATCTCATGTCCATGCTCAGTGACAATCGACGATTTTCTGCGATGGAATTTTTCACTGGTACCTTCTTCCTCTTCGATGACTGCATCTTCAAAGTCGTCCATTTTATCCGCTGGAAGGGGAATCTCATTTCCCAAGTCCGTAACGACTGATCTCCTTTGATAATGCTTTTCCTTTCGGTAATCATCCTCTTTGGGATCCTCCTCCTCCTCCGTCTTGCCATATATCCACTCAGGCAAGTCTTTCTTCCTTACACATTGATTCGAACTCAAAACAAAACATCTCCCCTCACAGGCCACAGTCCTCATTAGCGAGAGCCAGGTGTCCCTCGCATCAGCTGTGGGCGCGAGATAAAGATTTACATTCTGGCTGTAGAGAGAGTGCCGTAGCAAAGGCATGTAATTCTCCCAACATATTGCCGCCGCAAGCGTAAGCTTCACGCCACGAATAGTCGTCGTAACAGCACGCAGCGAGGAAGGCTGTCCTTGGCCCCAGATAAGGCGCTCAGTGCCCGTCTAATCATGAGGCGGGAATTAGTCTGCGCATCGAGATTGACGCGAGAGGAGCAGCGAATGTCAACATACTGGCATAACCTTTCTACGCTTTCCAATCACTGCATATTTTCATCAGCCCTGGAACTCAAAGCACATTCAAACTCAACTCACCTCCCAGCCTCGGACACACATACACAACCGAACAATACAGCGTCCCCCCGGCCCTCTCCACCA
>Ga0335072_10009351_pt1 | contig 14133 bp, 17 predicted proteins | sample Lox_Sample_21_FD_206725 | JGI IMG/M metagenome (GOLD analysis project Ga0335072, IMG submission 206725) | Soil microbial communities from Loxahatchee National Wildlife Refuge, Florida, United States - Lox_Sample_2.1 | ecosystem: Environmental > Terrestrial > Soil > Wetlands | place: USA...
ACGACTTCTGGAGTGATGGTCTCCTTGTGGACCACGGGTTGGACAGTCTCATGAACATGATGGTGGACGTGTTCGCCTTCGACTCTTGGTGCCGCAGGAGCAGCATGTCTGGTTTCGTGGGTGTGGGTGGTGTTCTTGAACTGGGCTCACGCTCGAGTCTCTGGCGAGTTTCGTGATAGTTACCGTGGTGGAAGTCCTTGTTAATAACATCCTTCATCTGGTCGTGGTACCACTCGAGGAGAACTTCTTGATGTTAGATCGGCTGGATCGTGGTGGGTAATGGTCCTGGTGAACCTCGCGGTCGACAGCCTCGGTGAGCTCTTCATGGCTAGTAGGCTTGATGTGCTCCCTGGTGGCGCCTGAGACGACGCTCTCAGTCACATCGATAGAGTGACCTCTCTTACTGGGGAAGCTGGCAACTGCGGCTTTAGCTTTGTCCATTTTGATGTGAAGTATTCTGAATGGTTGAAGATGTGCTGAAGGATTGTGCGTAGTAGCTTGAAGAACTGGAGTTTGAAGTTGCGATTGAGGCCTTGTTGGGGGTTTTAGCAATCAGCTTGTGAACGTATGATATCATCTGAGTGGCTTCGACTTTGACTTCACATTCTAGACGGACCCGAGTTTAGCATCCGTAGCGCTTGAGCGTCGTATGACACAAGGTTGCAAGCCGAATCATCCCTGAGGACAAAGATGCGGCCCCTATCTATGGTGGCGGGTTGTTTTCTGTAGAGGGAAACTGTGACCGTGATGGATTCTCTGATCTAGCACGGCAGATTGGCAAACAGAAGGGCAGAGCATCCCAGAGTTGCAGCCAGCAGCTCCTTAAACGTGGAAGGTGAAGCCAATGGTCGCAAAGCCTAGACTCCCAAATGTGTACGATGTGGTCATGAAGGACAGTCTCCCGCGGAGGACATCAACGAAGTGGAACAGTGACGTCCAGACTGATCGATTTGAAGGTGCAAAATCGCAACTTGAAGAACAGGTGGGATCAAATAGTCCTTCTACGCGTCATATCCCTGACGGTCAGCAAGGAGAGGAAAAGACAGACTACCATTCTTGGACGGATCCGCAATCCGATGCTTCTGGATTGCTGTCATGAAAAGTGTGGCGGAAGTTCGTGGCTCAAATCGGTCCACCATTGCTATCGTGACCTCCATTTGAAGCTGCCTTCGACGACATGGACAGAGCCTGGCTTTTGCAGACTTATGTCCAGTCAGTTGTGGTAGAAATACAGAAGCAAGCTGCAACGCGCAGCGAAGGCCATTCTAAGAATCGTTTTTGAACTAAAACCAAGCCTTTCGCCTAGTGACCATCTGGCCAGCAGCAGGACTTGAAGCCTGTGGCGTTGTACAAGTACCATGCCCCGACTAGGTCATTCCAAACCATCTGGCATGACCGATTAGCCAGCATGCTAACAAGAACATTTGAGCAGGGGTAATACCGCATAGCCAGTAGCTTACAATCGTTGTCATGCTCCTCGAAAAACTTGGCTGAACACCACAGCCACTTGGTCAACGACGGCCAACGACCAAGACCTTCTGGCAGGCGAGTATGGAGAAATTAAAAGACCTCGTCAGGAAGAGGAACAGTAAAACTTTGCATAAAAGTCAGGGTCAATGGACCAGAGTCCCAGTCAGCGGAGGCCTGACAACCTGGACACCACCAGAACTCTAGAGGATATCATCTAGCCAGTGACAAAGTCTTACCAACTGTGCTTGCATTAGAGAAGACAGGTGCCCATCAGTCTGGCCACACCACACCTCTCCGACCCAGCTCTTAGTGGGCTAAGTCAGGGAAAGGAGAGCTTTCCACTCATCTAGAACAACAGCAAAGCACGCCAATTACGCCTGCATCCGCTATACCAGCGCGCGAGAGCTTGATGAGGTACAAACGTGCATCTCCTCCTCACATTGAACAAGACTACGACGAATATCAGAACATGCTCGCTAGATCCACAACCGGATCGCAGAAAGACGACGTCGGCGTCGACGTGTTCCACGATGCTAGCGAAGGCACTGGCCCAACTTCGCATCCAACTTTGAATCAACAGCAGCCTCTCGCGAGTACGGAAGGAGGCAAATCCAAGCAACAGATGGCAATGGCCTCGGCATGCAGAGTCTGTTAATAGCAGACAACGGTACTGGCACTGGCATACTAAGAGCCTCAACCGGGCCCACGCCCACGAACGAAGCAAACCCGAATACCAGAAGCTCTACTGACTCAATTGCCGACAAGAAAGAGCAGCAAAGCGACCCGAAAGAAAATATCGGACACCAAGACCACGTTCTCCGACACAAGCCCTCCGACGTCAACCTCCAAGTCCAAGCCCATACACAGTCTCACTCATCAGCCCTTCCGCATCCCGACCAACATCCACCATACTCCACCATCTCGCCCCAAACCAGCAACAACCCAAAACACACCTCCACCGCCTCCCCTCACCCCGATCCTCTCGCAAGCCTGCCACCCTCCTTTAACCCCCATCAACACAACTGACACCACCGTTGACACTGCCGTCACCCGCGAGACCCGCCACACGAAATGCGTCAAAGTCGTGCAGGAAGCTATCACACACAACATCCACGCCGATCACTACTACCACTACATCCAGCCCGTGAAAGTGGTCGAGGTGAACCCGGTACGGCATTTCACGCTGAACAGCAAAGGAGAGAAGGTAAGTATCGCTGCGCCGGAGGGATGGGAGATGCCGAACGACATGAGCGTTAGACGGGCGCCAGATTTTGTCAACGGGGACGGGAGGGATGAGAACGGGAATCGGGCAGGACGGGATTACGTGGTTGATGAGGAGAATCCGAAGGGTAGGATGCTGAATTTGGAGGAGCTGGAACAGGAGAGGCAAGCGCATTTGATCAGTCCGGTTGGCGTTGGAAGTAATAGCGGCAGCGGCAGCGGGAAAGGAATGTCAAGTTCTGTTCAGGAGAGTGAGCCAGGGATTGTATGATAAAGTATAATGAATTGGACGACAGTGAGGTTTTATTGTCCAGCCTGTGCGATTAAGAATATCGGCACACTGCAATCTGTATTAGTATGTCGATCATACAAGCGAGCTGGAGCGTCTGGGAAGCACATGTAGCAAAAGTATTGCGCATTGAGGCATTCTGTGTCTATTAAGCAAATCTCACCTTCGAAGCAGGGACATATCTATTCGGCTGCATACTAACAGGTCAGAATTGAAGTCGCTTCTAAAAGCAAAGTTGCTCTACGGCTTCTTCGACGTTCAGACCGCTGTGTCAATAGAGCAGCAGAAGGACTCCAAGAACATCGCTTGTCTACGGGACTGACCATCCACTAGGGACATCGGTAGGTTCCACACCAACATTTTAGGGTAGCTTGAGACCTGCATCTCTGAAGCTCAACTAAAGAGGAAATGTCATTTCCCGCTTTCCCCTCCCTTCATACCCTTCATGCTCTGCATTTGCCCATCACGTGAGCGCTGCTCACGGCATCCGACGTCCCATTTCTTCGCAAGTCCGTTACCTGCTCCCCATCTTGTACTCAAAATGTCTCAAGCTCTTCGCCTCCATTTGTTTCTCCCTCAAGGCCTTCTGGCTCGGCAGGAATCTCAAACCCCTCCTCTGTGCTGTACAAAATCGCCTGAATCTCTTTGACTAGGCCGTTGTCTGCCTTTTCAAGCTCAGGGTTTTCTTCAACTGCAGTTTGAATCAAGAGCTCAATGTCTCTCAGTTTGCTGAAGTAAAAGTCCCTTTCTTTCTCCAGGCCAGCAATGGCTTCTCTTTGAGCTTCGTTCTCCTGTCTCAATGCCGCGGTCGAACCCCCCCCTGTGGCGGAACCTACTCGCGGGGCAACTCTTGGTGCCGTGGTGTTGGCTGGTTTTCTGGCCGCCCCGGCGCTGGTCCGAGAGGAACTAGCGGGAGCATGTGCGGATGTAGTTGGTGTACCGGCCACCTTCCGTCTGGCCAAAGCGTCGTAGTCATGACCAGGGAAGTACTGGTCCCAGTGCCTCTTGGTCCATTGTAGAAATTCAAGGTTGTCTTGCATGCGGCACTTGATAAGAGACTCGACCGGGACGGTGCGCTCGATACCATGTCTAGTGAGGGTGCCTTGTGAAAGATGTGGATTAGCAGAAATTCACAAAATGCCTTCGATATGTGTGGAGAGATTTAAAGCCATGTCTGTGCCCCAGATGTAGGCGAATGGAGGTTGGAGCAGGCTCCGCTTACTTTGTAGGACTTTGAAATTCTGGATGTAGGCGTATTCAGTGTTTACGTTGAATTTGACCCTTCCCATGGGCACGTCCACTAGAATTCGAACCGTCAGCCATGCTTTCGCTGCTGATAGGAGCCGAGGATGGTGATGCGAGGGGCAGGAGTTGTAGGTTTGCTGTATGTGGGTGACGAGGACTACGTGAAAAGTAGCACGTACTGTATATGGAATCGAAGACTTGACATAGCGCCGCCCTAGTAAGTGACCTTTGTTAGCATATGCAGCCGGGGATGAACGAGTAGGTGAAGAAGTTCAATGCCTTCGCCCCAACATTCTTCTACGAAGACTGTAGCTTACCCAGTCCCACATTGTTCAACCTTTGTGATGTTCAGCTGTAGCAGGCTGTTGAGCCAGTGAAGCAATTCCTGTCTAGACGATACACGAAATGTCAGCGCCAGGGTAGCTTTCGTGTTATAAGGCACGGCAATGAGGTGAAGGTTGCGCACCTTGACTCGCCCATGATGGGCCAGCAGAAGTGCGAAGGCTCTGTGGTCGAGTGGAAGTCCTGCTGGCGTCGTGAACAAGAAGTCTGGGCGTTAAGAAGTGGTCGATTTACTCGACGTGATGACTTGGATTTTGATCAATGCTTGTCAACACAAGATGGGAGGAGCCTTGTTTTTGTTGGTTGCGATTTTGGGTCTACCGTTGGTGCTTGAACCACAAATCCAGGGTCCAACAGTCTGGGCCAATCATCACGCGACACAAGGCGGCTGACCAGGCATCATCTTCGGCATGGCAGTGTCTGACCACTTGTCGTAAATGACCATTGCCGCAATGACCACCGCAATCCCAACCCCATCGTTCAAAAAGTCATGCCTACTCTGCGTATGCTCGCTCGGATGTTGCTCTCTTCCCAAACATTTGAGACTAGATTAGAAATGACTATGGTAAGCCGTCGCGACCCACGGAAGCGCCAGTACGAGAACCAAAAACGTTACAGAAGCCCTGCGCTCAACCCACGACGCTTTTATCTGGCTTTGTATAGTCCGCCAAATGCCTCTTCCACAGCTTGCTGAGACTTCGTCTCCTTTGCAGCAGTTGCCCATTCGACCTGTACCTCGCTATGTGGCTTACTAACGACGCCGTCCTTCCCGAGCATCTCAAATTTGAGATCTGCGGCACCAATGATGACCTTCATGTCGAACTCAGCTCGATAATACTCTGGACCTATGTTATACCAGTGCCTATTTTTCTTCTTCATGTCTCGGTGACTGAGAACGGACTCAACAGCACAGACCGGCTTCGCTCCCTCCTTCTTAAGACTCCGCGGCAATTCCGCAACGGGTAGTGTCGACATTACCATACTTGTCTTCCAAGGTGAATTGACTTTAGCAGGGTCAAGTTTGAGGTTGTAGTGGTGCTTGATGCCGTCCTCGATGGATACTGTTTCTCCCTTTCGAAAAGTTAGGTGATGGAGTTCAACGGTAATGAATGACTGACCTTCTTTATGAACCAATCGATTTGATTGATAGCCCACTGCTTCCGGTCTCTAGGATCCTTTTCGACGTCCTCCCGCCAATGAAGTTGCGGATCATACAGTTGGCGTACCAATATACCGTACGAGTTCCTGCAGCACCTCTCCTTGTATACAACTTTATCCTCTTTGATCCGCTGCACCCGATCCATCACCAATCCATGCACAACGGCCAGTTGCGGTTTTGGTGCTTTCAAGATCGCAATGTTCTGTGCATTCGGATAATTGCCCGCACCCTCCTCGTATCGCCTTCTGATCCTTCTTTGGACATAGGGTGAGCTCCCCAGCCCCCCCGAAAGAACAAGATAGGAGACATTTTCTCTGGCGTGAGTGTTTTGCAAATTCTTCAACTCACCGTCTATGAGCTGGAAGATGCGCTCAATTTGCTCATCAAAGATGTTCTGCAATTCCCCCGTGGTAATGATCATCCTTGAGTCCTCGATATGGGCTTGAGGAAAGTCAAGCCCCGGCTGTAGCCCAGTCACATACAGTGGGAGCTTCGTCACATTCATTGCTTCGGTTCCGAAGCAGCATTTGAATGTCTCGAATCTTGTTCTCATCATTTTCTCCGCAATCTTCTTGGGCTCCGCCGATAGCTGATAGCGTATGGATTCGAGACGTTCAGTGATCAGTTTTTCCACTTTGAAGTTGATGAGCGTCGAGCCAATCGGTTGGCCTTCCACACAAGATAACGGCTCTAACTCTATTTGACCAACATTTGATTCTGCTGTCTTCAAGATGTTGACGTCGGTTGTGCCTCCGCCTGCATCACACACTAGGAAGACATCGCCTTTTTCGTATTGCTGCTTCGAAGCATATACTGCGGCTGCCTCGGCCTCTGTCAACGATATCTCCACCGTGTGTCCATATTCTCTGCCGAAACCGGCATTCCTGATCAGTTGCTCTGTCTCTGCGATCATTGCTGGATCTTTCCAGGTCGTCGGTACGCTAAAGACAAACTCGACCTTCCTCGTCCGCCATCTTGGAATAGTCTCACTAAAATGTTGTGTGATTGACTTGTATACGCAAGAAAGGAAGTCGGTGAACCACCTCCGGGCCTCTTCCAGGCTCGGGGCACTATGAAACTCATCCCGATATCCGGGATCTAGGTACAATTTGAAATTCTCCTCGATGCGAAATTTGGGGTTGTCAGGGTCGACGGTAAATCCCCAGGTTGCAACTTGGTCTGTTTCCACATCGTATGCGATGGTAGTGCTGACTTTATCTGTAAGCCCCGTGCCGGTTGCGTCAGGCCAATGCTGGATGGTCTCAGGTCTTGCCCATTCGGGTCCAGCAGAGTATGCGACGCCTGTGCCTGTCCGTCTGTCAGCAAAACGTTTGACGGGGGTTCACGCAGAGCAAACCCGTCATTCCGAAATCCACCGCCACCACCACATCTGGCTTCCACGTCTCGAGCCCCATGACTTTCTTGTTTATCGCATCAGAATCTAAATCGAGGGGGGATGCAGATCGGAGAAGGTAATGATGAGGAGGTTCCCGATATCCTGTGCCACCAAAAGTATTTACAGTCGTGGTTGCCTCGGCCTTACGGTCAAAATAATGTTAGGATTGGAAAATCTGATGGTCTCGGATCCTGCCTACTCTCGCTTCGCACGGGACTTGTTCTAGCCTCAATCGCTTTTGAAAAAAGGCGGAAGACCCCTGCTCGGGGGCCAGAACTTGGTCCGTCTCAGCCTCGTGAATTAGCGAGACCCTAGATACGGCCCACCAACCTCTCTGTCCATGCAAAGCTAGCAAATCTGAGACATTTTATGCCGTGCCAGCACCCCGGCTGCATTGGTGTGATTGCTAGAACGCCTGGCTGGCTGCATGCGACTGGGAAATAGCCTCGTCTAAACTTGCTTTGAACTTAGATGACTGGGGTCAAAAGCATGTTGAGCATACATACATGGTGTCCTCCTCGGGGCAGATTGGGTATGAATCTCGAAGAATTCCTCGCCCACTCGGCTACTATTGTCTCAAAATGGCATTGTCATTATCATTAACCACTATTTTGTTTGGATATAACCCAAGTGGTGTAGGAGTTGTTGGTTCTGCTCCAAGCGATTCTCTTCTTCTTACGGTTGTCACCAACACAATTGAAGCGGACGCGACCACTGCCACTGTGGGAACACTTATCGGGTTGCCGTCAATCTCGGTACTTTACTCAACAGAGTATTTCGTGGGCCCAAAAGGCTTCACCACCAGCCAGACGGTCTTTCCTACCTCCACATATACTTCGTGGTTTGGAGAAACGATATTTGTGCCGTCAGTAAGCTCTTTAACTTCCACCAAGCCCTCAACAACATCACCATCTTCCACTTCATCAGCCTCTTCACCGACAACCCCGGCATCGGCAGGCATCTCAACAAGTCCTTCACCGACGGCTAAGCCCCACCATCAGCCCTCAAAATTCTCTTCAGGCGACCTTGCTGGAGCTGCTGTTGGATGCTTGATAGGGGGCGCCGTAATCGCAGGTCTTCTCGTGTGGCTCTTCATGAGTTCCCGCAACAAAAGACACAGGCCTCGAGGAGGTTTTGCGGAAGCCCGGAACCCGTCATGGTCGTGGCAATCTTGAAAAGGGTCTGCCCACAACGCCCATTCCTGCGGAAATTACTGCTCCTAGCTGGGAGCAGCATCTCCCCCAATCCGAAAGTGACGGCACAATGCGTACTCGCGTCAAGGCACTCTTCGACCAGATCGAACTCCACGTGGAGAACTTCTATCACAATGCAGTAGTCCCTATCAGTCCTGGATTGCAGACAGAGCTAATGAAAGTCCACTCGAGCTACCTGCCTGACTCTGTCGTTAGCCTGCTTTCGCAGACGAAGACGCCGATGCTGCTGATTAAACATTGTCTTGCTTATTTGATTGTCTCCCGTATCACTGCAGATAGTGATGCCTCAGCCTCCTTCCTGCCGTCAGATTTTGTCGCCCTTCCTCGTGCCATAGGCGGCGCAAGGGCAAATCAAGACAAGCCCGGTAAGCAACACGCAAAGCGATTTGTAACACCAGTCCACTGACTGACGATCATAGCATTTGCACAAGCTCTCTCTCGTTGGCGTGTTCTATCCTCCTATCTCCGTCCCCGTGCCAAAGACGATCGCGCCTACCTCTCCATGCGGGATGCCAATATCGCGGCCGCAGCCGACCTTTTCTACTCGGCATTCGCGCCGTGGGCCATAAACCCGAAAGATCTCGAGGCCAGACGCCAGCACCTGATCAACATCATGAAATCGGCCGCCGACACCGGCATCCTGATCTTCTCGCAACCGAGCAGGTTTGCGTTTCGCTGGACTGCCCCGAGTGAGAGAGACAGAAGAGGTCTCAACCGGATCGTCGTCTTGCCTGGCTTTGTTAGGGTGAGTGATGAGCATGCAAAGGACTTGCCTGGACAAGGACAGGAACTGGTGGCACCTGTTCTCGGGACTTTGTAGGGCGGGTGAACTGGAAATCTTAGCCGGGAGTGGGGGACAATGAGCTGACCACACTTGTCACTCTGAGCCTTTTACATTCATTTGGTTTCAGGGCCAGGTTCGCAGTATCTGTATTTGAGTCAATAGTGAGGAAGCTAGCTAGCTGCGCTCAAGTCACACATAATCAACTCGTCGTTTTTGATATTGCAGCTTTGTAACTTCATTGAATTTCCAATACCATAACCATCACATCAAATCACTGCATCCATCCAAATTCAATGTCGCAAAATATGTACTATAACACATGTCCTCTCGAGGACCTTTCGCTAAAAGAAGTCGGTAAGTCGGTGCGAGGTTGCATTGCAGGTTATACTTCTTTAACAGTCGGCCGAGGAAGAGGCGCTAGAAAGCCCACCGAAACAGGACCCTTGTTCGATTGTCGAGGTGATACGGCTCTTGCGGCCTGATGTTCCAACCACAACTTGCCCCTCGATGTGCGTTGATCAGCGATATCGAAAGGCTCACTCTTTGTGCTTGCGATGCTCGGGGCGAACGACGTCACCGAGGGGTTGCGACGCAGTGGGGGACTGGGCAGTGGCTTGTAGTATAAAAGGTTTTCGTGTTGGACTGCTGTTTGGGCAAGACTAGTACCCGCGTCCGGGATTGGTGGACTCGGTAGGTTGGCTTCGGCGGGTGGCGAGCGTGCTGAAGTCGGTCGTTGGGGAAGCGGGTCACTGAGGACTTGCGTCAAAGGTGGGAATTGCGCGGTTGGTGGGGCTGCGTAGGGATAAGGGAGAGGCGTTTGCTGGGGTTGGGGCGAGATGTCATAATCAGGGTTCGTTGAAGCATATAAGGTCGAAATCATTGGATCGGACGGCCCGCTCTCGCCCCACGAGTCTGTGTTGCTATTGCTGTTGGGCTGTAGCTGAGGTGGTAGGAGATGAAATGGTGTCGGTCGTCGGGATGGGCGCGACGACGCTGGATTGTGCATTTGCTGAACGAGTCCGTCAGGCATGGAAGGCATGGAAGAAGAGGGTGAATGGTGCGGCTGGGAGGGCACAGGACGACGTGGAATAGGGGGAGGATCTTGCGGATAGTCACCCTCCATTTCCGGGATAATGCGTTCCGACTCGTTGCTGACCAGAGGTGGATGAGATGGAAGCATTTCGTCAAGGCGTGCATTTGATTGTTGGTTGGGAAAGGAGTATGGTGACGACGCCATCTGCGCCATGCCACCGTCGAGCGACATCTGATTTATGGTCATATTTGAATTGGAATTTGGTGGGAAATAGTCCGAGGTTCCCTGTGCTCCGAAAGTGGATGGCAGGGTATTTTGTGAGTTTTCTGGAGCGTGGAGCGTCTCCAATCCCCAGGTGTCAACAGCGTACTTATTGTCGCCACCGACCGACGAGTGTGTTTCAGTCCGGATTGGGGGTGTAGCATCACCAAAGGCCAGCACCGGAACACACGCAGGAGACGTGTCAAACCGATCTAGATATGGCGCATCTCTGGAATTCGAAAAAGATGCAGGAGCTTCAGACGCCAATAAATTGTTATAGTTTTCTGTTTCACCATCATCGAGAATGTGTACTAGCTCTTCTGTGGTGGCCCAGCTGCTCTTCGTGCGCAGCTTCGTCTGATCTCGGCGGGGCGAAAGTGTGATCAAGTCGTCGCCTGAACGATCTTCATCAACAAAGGAAACCTTGGAGACTTTATGATTCAGTTCTTCTCTGCGAGGAACCGCGCTCGTTGTTCTTCGACGGTTCATGAACTCGCTCAGTTCATATGAAGGAGGAGCCTTTTTGGGGGGTGAGGAGCTTCTTCTGTCAACTCGTTTGACAGTCCTTCCACTCAACTTTCCCCGAATTCCGTAGCCTTCTCGGTTACAAAGGATTCCCATTGCCGTGTTGAGTCCTTGTGTCGCAATGCTCAATTTGGTCAACTGCACAGTAACGTTGGGTGAATCTTTCAAAACGAACATGACTCTGTTCTTGAATCGGATGTCCCTGGCACTCTTCGAAGTCTGCATGTCGACCCGCGCCGGTTCAATGAGTCTAGCCACATCACTGACCGCCTTCTCTGAGTTGCTGATCTCGCGATCGATCCATTCTTTTTCGGTCGCTGTGAGCAAAGCAGACTTTTGACGCCGCACAATGCGGACGTTTCGCATCGAATCATCGATATGCTTGGTAGTGTCCAATAAATCTCGAGTCTGTTCACCGACGGCTTTGAGTTCATAGTATGTCTGCGAGATTTTGAGCGTAGCATTGAAGACGGAGCTGACAGTAGAAAGAACGATCGGGCCGCACCCGAGTTCCATTGTGGTTCCTAAGAAAGCGACGTCTGCTCAACGAAACTTGCGCAGACCGGCCAAGATTGCACGCCTCTATCGCAGGCTCTGAAAGGTTGAAATGGCCTAACTGGCCTCCAGGGCAACCCTTCTAGAAGCTCCGACCCACGCCCCTAGAAGGAACCCTCGTGCATGGCTGGGGGGCCGGTGTAGGCCAGAACTGCCTCGACTAACAGGCTGGAGAGCAACGGCATGTCGTCGGAAATTGGGTTTCCTTAGCCGGCAAAAGTTTCCATTCTGCAAAACGCCAGCTGCATAAAGGGCTGGCCAAGTCTGCTTGCTGCGCTGCACAATCTATCACGCGGGAAGGCTGTGAGGCTCTGCTGGCCAAAGATGGCAAAGACCCCCCTAGACCGTGCATCAGCCTAACCAGCGATTTGGCAAAGGACATTCTTATTCGGGAAAAAGAGCGCTAAGTGTACCAGTGAAAGAGCCTGATTCGCTCGGAAGCTCGGCCATCTTTCCCCCGAGTGGGCTGCTTGCGGGCGAGGACATTGCTTCCTAGGCCTTTAGAGTACACTGTCCAACATGCCCGATTGCAAGCGTGCATTAGGCGGGGGCCAGTGAAAGTCTAATACAGCGAATCGTTCAACCGCGATTGTTTGTGGGTGGATCAGATTAATACCTGAATCGCTAGAACGGGGCGCTTATAAAGTTGAGTCTTGCAACCTAGCTGGTTGGACACTTTTAGTCAGGCCACCAGCTACTTCTGCACTCATCCTCGTCGCTTTTCAACGCCCGTGGCCCAGAGGCCATCACGGAAGCCTAGAGTCGCTATCTGAAGCCATCAGTGGCGCTTCTTAAGGCCCCAACCAGGCCATGGGATGACATGCAAGTGATCTCGATTTGTCGTCCACCCAAATTTGGCAACGGCAACGCGGCGAACAGCGTTATTTGAGCTGTACCTATTTCCTCTCATCACGCTCCCGCATTGAACGCGTTAAATAGCTAGGATGCCTGTCTTCTCGTCTCCACAGCCACGTGCCGGATAACTTGAGTTCTTCTAAGAGCATGTTGGTACCAAGGATGCTCACGCAGAGCAGTGCAAGGGTGTTTGAGATCCTGCCCCAACTTTTGTTTAGGAAAGCAACCCCCCACCAGAGGCGCCGCACGCCCTGGCGTCGGCCTTGGTGCAAAAGTCAGGGCCGTTTCTGCCCAAAAAAATTTGCCACCCACAAGCTCCAAAAAGGAAAACACAAGAAGCGACCCTTGTCAAGGTAGGACCACCTATCAGACTAGTGAAGGTTAGCCATATGGCGGTACCATTCCACAACATTAAACTTGGCCCCCGGTTCCTACCACCAATATGAACCATAGAGTTGCCTTTGCTCACCACTAGCGAACAAGTTGGGCTCGTAATGTGCCGCCGGTCTCTTTAACAAACCAAGTATTTGAGTCTTCTGAAGCCGAAGATGATCGATATAGCAGGTCCAAGCGTGTTCCAGCCTCGTTGGGTGGCGACAGCCCTGCGCACTCGGTCACACCTTTTCTCAGGGTCGTCGCTAACTCTCAGGACGCGCCCATGGCGTTTCGACAAGCCTCCTTACTGCAGCCTTTCCATATTCGTTCACAAGTCCAAAACTTTTGGTCCAGATAAGAGTTTCTGTCATGTTTATGCCCCCTGTCGAAGAGCCTTCTGGTCCTCGGCCGGTCTGAAATACCCCTTTAACCAATACGTGTGGCTCGAGTCCAATTATGGGAACAGGAACATACAACTCACCAATGTCGGAATGATCTTCTCCCAAGCTCGAGGCTGTCAATAACCATGGGTGTTGTTTCTAGCCTTTCATATAGCCTCCCGGTGTTGAGGTTGAAACCCCTTCTCCATCTTCGTCAAGATTACCATACGCCGCAGGGACCTAACAGAGGGCGGACGCCCTCTCCAACCCCCCCTTTTTGAGATACATACTCCCTTGAAGCTGTTCTCACAACTTTGAGCTGTTCTTATACGGAGAATCGTTAATTTACCACTCTGGCGTCCCGGTAAAATCAATGATGCCTCAGAATCCTTTGAGAACGTTACGAGTTCTCTTGTTTGATGTTATCTTTGTCACTCTCTTTATCCCCACTTCTGCGGCCCTCAATTCCAACGTGGTATCCATCCAATCGGAGCCATACTATCAGCAGCAGCGTGATTGCGCACAAGGATGTCTCTACACTGAACATGATACATTTGGGATCGATGAGTACCTAGGATGTTCATATCCTGCTTCAAATGACTGCTACTGCCGTAATGACCTCGCATCTTCCGCATCCGTCTAAATCACCTCTTGCTTGACGTCAAATTCCTGCACCGCGATCTCGGATCTCCCAATGGCCGTTTCAGCTTATAACGTCTACTGCCAAGCTGTATCTGCGGAGGATGGCATTGCGGCTACGTCAGCTACAACTTCAGCCTTATTGGGAAATAATGGGATTTCTCAGACAACAACCCTGGCACCAAACTTGTCCCCTACTGTGGCTTCGACCGACCCAGTTGCCTCATTTGGATACTATAACATCAGCGCCAACGTCAACTCCACCAACCAGCAACAGCAACGATAGTGGAGGTGGCTCCGATACAGGTAGTGGAGGCGGAGATTCAGATCTCGGCGTTGGTGGAATAATTGGAGTTGTTGCTGGGATATGTACGATCATTGGTCTGCCCG
>Ga0335072_10009352_pt1 | contig 14132 bp, 3 predicted proteins | sample Lox_Sample_21_FD_206725 | JGI IMG/M metagenome (GOLD analysis project Ga0335072, IMG submission 206725) | Soil microbial communities from Loxahatchee National Wildlife Refuge, Florida, United States - Lox_Sample_2.1 | ecosystem: Environmental > Terrestrial > Soil > Wetlands | place: USA: Florida...
TGTTCGAGCCCTTCTTCACCACCAAACCGACCGGCGAGGGCACCGGGCTCGGCCTTTCGATCACGTATGATATCGTAACGAAACAGCACGGCGGAGACATCACGGTGGAAAGTGAGGTTGGTGCCTTCACCGAATTCACCGTTTCGCTACCCCGGGGCATTCTGACAGGAGCGGGACAACGCGCATGAACGCGGACGCTTCGACGAGAGTCGCCGACCTTGAACGCACGGTCGAAGAACTACGCGGAATGCTGGCCAGTCGAGAAGGCGCTTACGACGAACGCGCGGCTCATCAGGTCGCGGCCAACAACGTTTTGAAGGCGATTTCGACCTCGCCTGGAGATGCCCAGCCCGCACTCGATCTGATCGCCCGGCGCGCGATGGAGTTGTGCAATGCGAACGCTGTCGGCGTGTACAGCTACGATGGCGCTTTGATCGATCTTCTCGTGGGCCATGACCGTATCGCATCGGCTGAAGAAACTCGGGCGTTCCGGTCACAGTTTCCGATCGTTCCGGCTCGCCACACCACGATGGGACGGGCCATTCTGGAGCGGCGGATTGATCATCTTCGTGGCCATGCCGGCGAGCCGGAACCTTCGGCTCTCATGCGCGCGATGGGCTTGAAGTCGTTCCTTCATTTGCCGCTGATTCGTGACGGCAAGGTCATCGGCTGCATCGGCATGAACGCGTTGGAACCCGGCGGTTTCTCCGACACCCAGGTCGAGCTGCTGAAAACCTTCGCGGAACAGGCGGTGATCGCCATCACCAGCGCGGAGACCTGGCACGCGTTGCAAACCCGAACCGCCAACCTGCGGGAGGCGCTCGAACAACAAACCGCGACCGCTGAGGTTCTGGGTGTCATCAACGCCTCTCCTGGCGACCTGGCACCGGTGTTCGAGGCGATTCTTGAGAAAGCGCACGGGCTGTGCGGGGCGGACATCGGTGCGCTGACGCGTTACGATGGCGAGTTCATGCGCGCCGTCGCGGTTCGCGGTTTGTCCGCGGAGAATGCCGCGCTGATCAAGGAACCGTTCCGTCCGAGCCCCGGCGGCGGCATACAGCGGCTGATCGACGGAGCCAGATTCAGCCAGATGGCCGACATGGCGACGGAACATGTCCCGGGACAAAGCGAAACGTTCGCCACGAGAACCGGTCTTCGCACGTATCTCGGGATACCGCTCCGCAAAAATGGCGTGTTCATCGGACAAATCAGCGCCTACCGCCGCGAGGTACGCCCTTTCGCGGAAAAGGACATCGCGTTGCTGGAGAACTTCGCGGCCCAGGCGGTGATCGCGATGGAGAACGCGCGGCTGTTGAGTGAGCTGCGCGCCCGCACCGGCGAGCTGGCGGAACGCAACACGGCGTTCGCCGAGCGCATCGAGCATCAGGCCGCGACGATCGACGTGCTGAAGGCGATGTCGGCCTCGCCCGGCGATCCTCAGCCCGTTTTCGATCTGATCGCGCAACGGGCGCGCGATATCTGCGGTGGCTATGGCGTTTCGGTATTCGAATATGACGGCGCGTTGATGCATCTGCGCGCTTATACCGGCGTGAGCGAGAATCCCGCGGTCCGAGCGGAATACGAAGCGCGGTTTCCAATGAAGCCGCCGCCTGATGTACCGAGCGGGAGGGCAATCCTCGAGGGGCGGACAGCGACGATTGACATCGCGTCCGGTGCCGTCACGCGGCGAGCATCGCGCGACGGCACGGTGAAGTCTGGCGTCGGTGTCCCGATGCTGCGGGGTCAGACGGTCATCGGCGCGCTTGGCATGGGCAGCCGGGAATCCGGCGGCTTCTCCGACACGCAGATCGAGCTGCTGAAGACGTTCGCCGAACAGGCGGTGATCGCCATCACCAGCGCCGAGACATATCGGGCGTTGCAGACGCGAACGACCGATCTTCAGGAGTCGCTGGAATACCAGACCGCGATCAGCGACGTGTTGAAGGTGATCAGCCGATCCACCTTCGATCTGCAACCGGTGCTGGACACGATAATGGAAACCGCGGCGCGTATCTGCGACGCGGACATGGCGTTCATCTTTCGACGTCACGGAGACGTTTACAAGCTCGAGTCGAACTGGGGGTTTCCGCCTGCGTTCGCGGCATACCTGAAGACCCAGGCCTTGGCGCCGGGCCGCGCGAGCATAACCCAGCGGACCGCGTTGGAAGGCCGTATCATTCACGTTCACGACATGGCCGCGGACCCGGAATACGCCTTGCCAAAATGGGAAATGGCGGGCGTGCGCACCGGGCTGGGTGTGCCGCTGACGCGCGATGGAGTCATGGTCGGCGTCATCGACCTGGCGCGTCGTGGTGTGCGGCCTTTCTCGGAACGACAGATCGAACTCGTCGCCACCTTCGCCGATCAGGCGGTTATCGCGATCGAGAACACGCGGCTGCTGACGGAACAGCGTGAGGCGTTGGAGCGGCAGACCGCGATGGCGGATCTGCTCGCGGTGATCAACGCGTCCCCCGGTGATCCGCAACCGGTCTTCGATGCGATCCTGCAAAAAGCGCACGACATCTGCGATGCCGAATCCGGCGCCCTGACCTTGTGCGATGAGCAGAACATGTGGTGTATCGCCACGCTTGGCCTGCCGGAGGAGTTTGCCGCGCGGCTGCGCCAACCTTTCGCGTCGACATTCATCCGCGCATGGAACGAGGGGATGCGGTATCTGCACATACCGGATCTGCGCGCCGTCGACTGGCCGGAAGAGAACTGGGTCAATCGCGGCCTGGTGCGATACACAAATGGGCGCACGCGCCTCATCGTGCCCATGCGCAAGGATGGCCGACTGATCGGCCTGGTCAGCGCCAACCGACCCGACGTTCGTGCGTTCAGCGAGCAGGAGATTTCCCTCCTCGAAAGTTTCGCCGCCCAGGCGGTGATCGCGATGGAAAACGCTCGGCTGCTGACGGAACAGCGGGAGGCGTTGGAGCGGCAGACCGCCACCGCCGAGGTGTTGCAGGTGATCAACGCGAACCCGGGGAATCTGGCACCGGTGTTCGATGCGATGCTGGAAAAAGCGGCGCTGCTTTGCGACGCGCAATGCGGCTCGTTTTTCATGATCGATGGCGACACCGCGCAGGCGGTCGTGACGCGCGGCCTGCCCGCGGAATATCAAGCGGAGATCGCGAGAAAAGAGGCCGTCGGCCCGATGAGTGGTGTCGCGCGCGTCGCCCGTGGTGAAGATGTCGTGCATTTGCCCGACATGCGGCTTGGCCCGTCGTATCTGGCTGGCGAACCGTTCACGGTCAGAACCGTGGACGTCTTTGGTCTGCGCACATGGCTCGGCGTGCCATTGCGCAAGGATGGAGTCGCTCTGGGCTTGTTGGCCGTGGCCCGGTTCGAGGTCCGCCCCTTCACCGACAGACAAATCGATTTGCTGAAGAGCTTCGCCGCCCAGGCGGTGATCGCGATGGAAAACGCGCGACTGCTGCGGGAACAGCGGGAAGCGTTGGAACGGCAGACCGCGACAGCCGAAGTGTTAGGCGTCATCAACGAAAACCCCGGGAATCTGGCCCCGGTCTTCGACTCAATTCTTGAGAAGGCTTTGACCTTGTCGGAGGCGGCATTCGGCACGTTGTGGACCTTCGACACGGAAAGCGCGGCCGGACGAATCGCCGCCACGCGGAATATTCCGCCCGCGCTGGCCGAATTCCGCGCCGAACACCCTCCGAGTGGACCATCGCCGTTACTGGCCCGGCTGCTGGATCAACGGCGGACCATTCATCAGCTGGATATTCGGGACGATGAAAGTTACCGCTCCGGCCACGCCTCGCCACGGTCGGTCGTCGAACTGGGCGGTGCGCGCACGCTGCTGTTGGTGCCATTGCTGAAGGACCGGAACATTCTAGGATCGTTTCAGATTTATCGGCAGGAAGTGCGCGCATTCACGGATCGACAAATCTCACTGGTCGAAGATTTCGCGGCCCAGGCGGTGATCGCGATGGAGAATGCGCGGCTACTGGGAGAGCTGCGGGAAGCGCTGGAACGGCAGACCGCGACCGCCGAGGTGGTGGGGATCATCAACGCCAACCCCGGCGATCTGGAACCGGTGTTCGATGCGATGCTGGAACGCGCCCTGCGGCTATGCGGCGCGGCGTTCGGGATTCTCCACAGATATGACGGCGAGTTCTTCCAGGTGGTGGCGAGTCGTGGGGTGCCGCCCGCGTTCGAAGCCTTCCGCCGCCAGCACCCGTTTGCGATCAGCGCCGAAACGCCACCTGGGCGGGCAATTCTCACCGGACGCTCGACGCAGGTGCCCGATGTCTCGAAGGATCCGTTCTTCGTGGCGCGACCGGAACTGCGAGACGCACAGCTCAATCTCGGCGGCATACGCGCCGTGTTGAACGTGCCGCTGATCAAGGATGGGCAGCCGGTCGGCATGTTCGTCGTCTATCGCGAAGAGCCTGGCGCGTTTCCGGACAAGCAGGTCGCTCTGTTGGAGAGTTTCGCGGCCCAGGCGGTGATCGCGATGGAAAATGCGAGGCTGTTGGCCGAACAGCGGGAGGCATTGGAACAGCAAACCGCGACGGCGGAGGTGCTACAGGTGATCAACGCGTCGCCTGGCAACCTCGCTCCGGTGTTCGACGCGATGCTGGAAAATGCGATGCGCCTGTGCGGCGTCGCGTTCGGGCTCCTGCGGGAATACGATGGCGAGGTGCTCCGGCTGCTGGCGAGCCGTGGCGTGCCCGCGCCCTTCGCCGAATTCCTCGAGACCCGCGCATCATGGCGGCCGATCGGCTCCATGGCCGACGCGTTGATATCCGGGAAGCCGCGGCAGAGCCTCGATATCAGGGACGATCCTCATTACCAGGAAGGCAGTTCGGGCATTCGCGCGATCGCGGACCTCGGCGGCGCCAGGACGTTACTGCACGTGCCGATGGTGAAGGACGGGGGGTCTGTTGGACTCTTCACCTTCTTCCGTAACGAGGTGCGCGCCTTCTCCGACAAGGAGATCGCGTTGCTGGAAAGCTTCGCATCCCAGGCGGTGATCGCGATGGACAACGCGCGGCTGCTGCGCGAGCAGCGTGAGGCGTTGGAGCGGCAAACCGCGATGGCCGAAGTGTTGCAGGTCATCAACGCCAATCCCGGCAATCTCAGGCCGGTGTTCGACGTCATTCTCGCCAAGGCGCATGCGGTTTGCGGGGCGGACCTGGGCGCGCTGTTCCTCTGGAACGACACGCATTACTGGCTCGAGGCGTCGCTCAATTATCCGGTGGCCCTTACGGAGCTTTTCCGCCGCCCTCGACCGCTGGAAGCAGGCTTGTTCATTAAGCGTCTCGCCGAAGAACCTTACGTCCATGTACCAGATTGCCAGGCAATCGTGACTGACATCAGTCGCGCATTCGGCCCGGAAATCGCCAAATTTTCGGCACGCACATTGCTATCGGTCGCGCTCCGACGGGACGGCGTCACGATTGGGCACATCACCGCGAACCGCCTGCAAATGCGGCCATACAACAGTGCCGAAATCTCCCTGTTGGAAAGCTTCGCGGCGCAGGCGGTGATCGCGATGGACAATGCCCGGCTTCTGGACGAAATCCGTCAGCGGCAAAGTGAACTGAATATCACGTTCGAGAACATGGGCGACGGCGTCGCGATGTTCGATCGCGAGCAGAAGCTCGCCGCCTGGAACGGCAATTTTCAGGATATCCTCGATCTGCCGGACGACGCGGTGCGCGTTGGGTTGCCGTTCGAGGATTACATTCGCGAACTGGCGGAACGCGGCGAATACGGCGCCGACGCCAACGCCGACGAACAGATCGCGCGCCTGACCCCGCTGCTCGATCAGGCGAACCGGTTCGAGCGTACCCGCCCAAACGGCCGCGTCATCGACATCAGGCAAAATCCGATCCCAGACGGCGGCTTCGTCGTCATTTACACCGACATCACCGAGCGCAAACGCGCCGAGGAAGCCTTGCGCGCCGCCCGCGACGATGCTGAGACGGCATTGCGGGACCTGAAGGTCGCTCAGGCCAGCCTGGTGCAGGCGGAGAAGATGGCGTCGCTTGGCCAGTTGACCGCCGGCATCGCGCACGAAATCAAAAACCCGTTGAATTTCGTCAACAATTTCGCCGCGCTGTCGGTGGAGCTGCTGGATGAACTGAATGAGGTCACGGCGCCGGCGCTCGCGACACTCGACGACGATGCTCGCGCCGACGCCGACGACCTGACCGGCACGCTGACGTCCAACCTCCACAAGATCGAGGAACACGGCAAGCGCGCCGACAACATCGTGCGCGGGATGCTGGAGCACTCGCGCGGATCGACCGGCGAACGCCGCGCCGTCGATCTGAATGAACTGGTGGAGGAAGCGTTGAACCTCGCGTATCACGGCGCCCGCGCACGCGATCAGAGTTTCAACATCACACTGGAACGGGATTACGCCGCCGGCATCGCGCCCATCGCGGTCGCGCCGCAGGACCTGACCCGCGTGTTCCTGAACCTGTTCGGCAATGGCTTCGACGCGGCGCGGACGCGGCAAAAAACCGCGCCGGCCGGATTCGAGCCGAAGCTGCTTGTTTCGACGCGCGACCACGGCGATGCGGTCGAAATCCGCGTGCGCGACAACGGCACGGGTGTCCCGCCGGAGATCCGGGACAAGCTGTTCCAGCCGTTCTTCACCACCAAGCCGACCGGCGAAGGCACCGGCCTTGGCCTTTCCATAAGTTACGACATCGTGACGCAGCAGCATGGCGGCTCGATCGTGCTGGACAGCGAACCGAACGTTTTCACCGAATTCACCGTGACGATCCCGCGCGGCATGGCGTCGGGACAAGGAGGCACGCCATGACCGTTCGTGTATTAATCGTCGACGACGAAGCGGACGTCGAGGTTTTGTTTCGTCAGCAATTCCGCCGTGAGGTGCGCCAGGGGCTGTACAACCTGGACTTCGCGCTGTCGGCGTCGATCGCGCTGGAGAAGATCGACGGCGCGGTGGGCGAGGACATCATCCTGCTGGTCTCCGACATCAACATGCCGGGCATGAGTGGGCTGGACCTGTTGCCGGCGGTGAAGCAGCGGCGGCCGGATTTGCCGGTGTTCATGATCTCGGCGTACGGCGACGCATCGACGATCGCCACCGCGATGGAACGCGGCGCCAACGAATTTCTGACCAAGCCGGTGGACTTTCCGAAATTGAAACAAGAAATCCGTTCGGTGATGGAACAGCCCCAGGGAGAACAGCCCAGGGGGGACGGATGAACGCGCCGTTGGACGACGGGAGCGACCTGAAGCGCATCGTCGTGGAACTGACGCGGGAGCGTGACGCGGCGCTGGCCCGCGAAGCCGCCCTGGCCGAGGTCCTGGACCACATCAATCGTTGCCCAGGCGATCCTGGGCCGGTCTTCAGCCTCATCCTGGAGAAGGCCCACACGTTATGTGGCGCGGCGATCGGAGCCCTGTCGATTTACGACGGGACGCTGATGCACACGCTGGCGATGCGCGGGTTCCCGGACGACTACGCGGCGCGTATGCGCGAACCGTGGCCGCCGCCGGAGGTCACCACGCAATGTCTGATCGATGGCGCCGACGTCGTGCATATCCCGGACGCCGTTGCGATCGGGCAAAGGTTCGGGTTCATGACCGGCCGGTCCGACATGCGAACGACGCTTGTCGTACCGCTGCGGAGGAATGATGCCTTCCTGGGTCAGATCACGGCTTTCCGCGCCGAGGTGCGACCGTTCTCGGAGGAGCAGATCGCGCTGCTGCGCCGGTTCGGCGATCTGGCCACGCTGGCGATCGAAAACGCGCGGCTGCTGGAGACATTGCGTGGGCGCACCGATGAGCTCGCCCGCCGCAACAGTGAGTTCGCGGAACGGATCGAGCAACAGGCCGCGACAATCGACGTGTTGCAGGCGATGTCCGCTTCGCTTGGCGATCCGCGGCCGGTGTTCGATCTGATCGCGGTCCGCGCGCGCGACATTTGCGCCGCCTACGGCGTGACGGTTTATGAGTTCGACGGTTCGCTGATCCATCGCCACGCGGAAACCGGCGTCAGCGACGATCCCGCCGAGCGGGAGGCGGCCAAAGCCGGCTATCCGATGCCGCCGACACCCGACCGGCTCGCGGGACGCGCGATCCTGGACCGCGGTGTCGTCCATATTCGCGACCATCGCGCGGATCCTGACCTGCTGTGGCTCCCGCATTTCGACACCGCGCGGTCGAGCGTCACGGTTCCGATGATGCGCGCGGGCGTGCCGATCGGGTGTCTTTCCATGGGTAGCCGGGAGACCGGCGGCTTCTCCGACAGTCAGATCGAGTTGTTAAAGACCTTCGCGGAACAGGCGGTGATCGCGATCACCAGCGCGGAGACGTATCGCGCGTTGCAAACCCGCACCGCGGATCTGCAGGAATCGCTGGAATACCAGACCGCGACCAGCGACGTGCTGAAAGCCATCAGCCGATCGGCGTTCGATTTGCAGCCGGTGCTGGACACGTTGATCACGACCGCCGCGCGTCTTTGCGAGGCCGAAAACGGTTTCCTCATGGAACGCGACGGCGACATGTTCCGGGCGAAGGCGACCTGCGCGGTGTCGCCCACGGCGGCCGCGATTCTCCAAGGCCTGAGTTTGAAGATGGACCGCGGCACCATCACCGGACGGGCCGCGCTCGAGGGACGTGCCGTACAGATCGAGGACGTGACAACCGATCCGGATTATGCGCTGGCGCAGACAATGTCGGTCGCGCACAACCGGACGCTGCTGAGCGTGCCATTGCTGCGAGAGGGTGTCGTGGTCGGCGCGATCACCCTCGGGCGACAGAAGGTCAAACCCTTTACCGACCAGCAGATCGCGCTTGTGAGCACCTTCGCCGATCAGGCGGTGATCGCGATCGAGAATACGCGGTTGCTGACGGAACAGCGGGAGGCGCTGGAGCAGCAAACCGCGACGGCCGAGGTCTTGCAGGTCATCAATGCCTCACCGGGAAATCTCCAACCGGTATTCGATACGATACTGGAAAAGGCGCACGACCTGTGCGACACGCCTCTGGGTGGCCTGATGATCTGGGACGGTACGCACATTCGCGCGGTGGCGACGCATGGTTTCCCAGACCAGTTTGCGGCACGACTACGGCGAGGGTTTCCGCCGTCCCGGGCAAGTCAGTCGCTGCTGGACGGCGCGCGACTGTTTCATATTCCCGATGCCATGGCGGACGCGCCCGATCCACGCGCCCAGGGTGTTCAGGAAACGGGTGCCAGGACGGCTCTGTTGATCCCGCTGCGCAAGGACGGCGAATTCCTCGGGTATATCAGTTCGTTTCGTAAAGAGGTACGGCCGTTCTCGGACAAGGAAATCGCGCTGCTGGAGAATTTCGCGGCCCAGGCGGTGATCGCGATAGAGAATGCGCGCCTGCTGACGGAAACGCGGGAGGCGCTGGAACAGCAGACCGCGACCGCCGATCTGTTGCGGATCATAAACGAATCGCCCGGCGACCCGCAACCGGTTTTCGACGCGATGCTGGAAAAGGCGACACTGTTGTGCGGTGTCGCGTCCGGCTTCCTGGCGACCTGGGATGGCACGACCCGGCAGGTCGTGGCGGCGCGCGGGCTTCCACCGGCCATGGTGGAGTATGCGGCCACACGGCCTGTGGAGACGACACTGTCTCCCAGTGTCATGCGCGTGCTCGAAACCGCTCGCCCCTATCAGAGCGTGGACCTGATGGACGACATCGGTTACCGGGAGGGGCATCCTGATGCTCGGATGATCGTCGATCTCGGCGGCATGCGGACCTGTGTGCACGTACCCCTCGTCAAGGACGACGGCGCGATCGGTTATTTCAGTTTCTACCGCCGGGAAGTGTCAGCATTTTCCCGCAAGGAAATCGCGCTCATGGAAAGCTTCGCCGCCCAGGCGGTGATCGCGATGGAAAACGCGCGGTTGTTGAGTGAGCTGCGCGAACGCACGGCGGAACTGGCCGAGCGCAACGCGGCGTTCGCCGAACGTATCGATCATCAGGCGGCGACGATCGATGTGCTGAAAGAAATGTCGAATTCACCGGGCGACGCGCAACCGGTATTCGATCTGATCTGCCGTCAGGCGAAGGCGCTGTTGGGCGCGCCAATCGTCGCGCTGCTCGAATATGACGGGACACTGGTTCATCTACGAGCGAATCCCGGTGTTGAGGATGTGATCGACAAAGCGTCATACGCCGCGTACCAAAGCAATTTCCCCATGGTGCCGGACCGCGGTTCACTGAGTTGCCGCGCCATTTTGGACGGGTCGATTGTGCACATCCGCGATCTGTCCACGGAGCCTGGGATTTCCGAGACGATTCGCGTGATGGGGTACAAAACGCAGGTTGCGATCCCGTTGATGCGCGACGGGCATGCCATTGGCGCGATCGCGGCGGCCAGCATGGAAGCCGATGGGATCTCCGACACGCAGATCGAACTTCTGAGAACCTTTGCCGAGCAGGCGGTCATCGCGATCCAGAGCGCGGAAACATATCGCGCTTTACAGGAACGCACCGCCGCGCTGGCGCGACGCAACAGCGAGTTCGGCGAACGGATCGAACAGCAGGCCGCGACCATCGACGTGCTGAAAATCATGTCGAGCACGCCCGACGACACGAAGCCTGTGTTCGATCAGATCATCCGGCGCGCCAAGGAGCTTTGCAACAGCACCTCGGCCGGGATGTTTGAATATCGAGATGGGTTGGTGCACTACAGCGGCATCCATACTGATGTCGATATGAACACACCATCCTTCTCGGCTTATGTGGCGCAATTCCCCATGGTGCCGACACGTGACTCCATGTCCTGCCGGGTCATCCTGGACAATCAGCTTCTCCACATCAGAGACATGGAGCAGCAAACGGGTCTGTCGGCCGTCACGCGGGCGCTGGTCGAGGATGGGCTGTATCGGTCATTTCTGGCGGTCCCGCTGTCACGTGACGGGCAGGCGATCGGCTGCATCTGGCTCTCCACCCCGGAACCCGGCGGCTACACCGACAGTCAGATCGCGCTGCTGCAAACGTTCGCCGAGCAGGCGGTGATCGCCATCGGCAGCGTCGCCACGTTCCGCGCCCTGCGCGAACGCACCGCTGAACTGGCGCAACGCAACAGCGAGTTCGGCGAGCGCATCGAGCAGCAGGCCGCGACCATCGACGTGCTGAAAGTGATGTCGAGCACACCCGATGATACGCAACCGGTGTTCGACCAGATCGTTCGGCGTGCCCGGGAACTTTGCAATTCGCCGTCGGCGGCGCTGTTCCAGTTCGATGGCGAACTGGTCCATTACAGTGCCCGCGCGCTGCCCGAGGGTTTCGACGAAAGTGCTGATGAATTCGTATCGTACCGCGACCGGTTCCCGATGGCACCAGACCCGGGATCGCTCACCTGCCGGGCCATCCTGGAAAAGCGCGTCATCCACATCCGCGATACCCAGGTGGAACCTGGGCTTTCCCAGTATGTTCGCGATGTCTTCCGGGGGAGCGGTCTGCGCTCTCAGGTCACGGTCCCGCTGTTGCGCGATGGCACGGCGCTCGGCGCCATAACGCTCAACTCGTTGACCTTCGGCGGCTTCACCGACAGTCAGATCGCCCTGCTGCAAACCTTCGCCGAGCAGGCGGTGATCGCCATCGGCAGCGTCGCCACCTTCCGCGCCCTGCGCGAACGCACCGACGAGCTCGCGCAACGGCAGAACGAATTGCGCGTCACCTTCGAGAACATGGGCGACGGCGTGGCCATGTTCGACGAATCCCAGCGGTTGGTAGCCTGGAACCGCCGGTTCCAGGACATCATCGAGGTGCCCGACGACGTCATCGCGCGGCGGCCGACCATCCGGGACTATATCCGCTACCTCGCCGAACGCGGCGAGTACGGTCCGGACGCCGATCCCGACGAGCAGATCAGCCGCCTGACTGAAACCATTGGCCAGCGCCTCGCCTATGAACGCACGCGGCCGAATGGCACGATCGTCGAAATCCGCAGAAATCCCGTGGCGTCGGGCGGCTTCGTCGTCATTTACGCCGACATCACCGAACGCAAGCGGGCCGAAACAGCGATCCGAGCAGCCCGTGACGATGCCGAAACGGCCTTGCGCGACCTGCAAACCGCGCAGGATCGCCTCATCCAGGCGGAAAAAATGGCTTCACTGGGCCAGTTGACCGCGGGTATCGCGCACGAAATCAAAAATCCATTGAATTTCGTCAACAACTTTGCCGCGCTGTCGGTGGAACTGCTGGACGAGCTGAAGGAAACCGCGGCGCCGGCGTTCGCCACGCTGGACGGCGACGCGCGCGCCGACGTCGAGGACCTGACGGAAACGCTGACCGGCAATCTGAAAAAGATCGAGGAACACGGCAAGCGCGCCGATGGCATCGTCCGCTCGATGCTGGAACACTCGCGCGGCTCATCCGGCGAACACCGCGCGGTCGATCTGAACGAACTGGTCGATGAGGCGCTGAACCTCGCTTTTCACGGCGCCCGCGCGCGCGACCAAAGTTTCAACATCACGCTGGAGCGCGATTTTTCAACCGCGATCGCGCCGATCGAGGTCAACCCGCAGGATCTGACTCGCGTGTTCCTCAATTTGTTCAGCAACGGTTTTTACGCGGCGAACAAGCGTGCGAAGGACGGCGCGGCGGCTGGGTTCGCGCCCGTGCTGAAAGCGAGCACGCGCGATCTTGGTCATGCGGTGGAAATCCGCGTGCGCGACAATGGCACCGGTATTCCGGACGAGATTCGCGACAAGCTGTTCCAGCCGTTCTTCACCACCAAGCCCACGGGCGAAGGCACCGGCCTTGGTCTGTCCATCACGTACGATATCGTCACGAAACAACATCGCGGCACGATCGCGGTGGAGAGCAAGGTCGGATCTTTCACCGAGTTCATTGTGACGCTTCCCCGCGAACCACGCCCAGGTGAAGGTGCTCCGATCAGCGGCGCGGTCACGCGGACAGGGAGGGACCAACAATGAGTAGCGCGCAGCCATTACACTACCGCGGCCTCGCCGAGACGGCTGCCGGCATAAAGGCCGGCGCGCTGTCCTCGGAGCAGGTCACACGTCATATCGTCGAACGCATCGCGACGCTGGAACCAAAGTTGCACGCCTTCGCCGAACTGCGCTCCGACACGGCGCTGGAGGAAGCCCGGACGGCCGATCGGCGCAAAGCCGGGGGCGATGCGCTGGGGCCTGTGCACGGCGTTCCGGTCGCGGTGAAAGACCTTTGCGCGATGGCGGGGACGGCGACGAGAGCCGGCGGCCTGTTCGCAACTGGATTTGGCCCATCGGATACGGCGACGGTTGTCAGACGGCTGCTGGACGCGGGCGCGATCGTCATCGGCAAGGCACAATTGACCGAGGGGGCCTGGGGCGCGCACCACCCAGGCGTCGAACCGCCGGTCAATCCATGGGCGCCGGACCGCTGGTCGGGCGCATCGTCGAGCGGGTCCGGCGTCTCGGTGGCGGCGGGGATGGCATACGGGTCGATCGGCTCCGACACGGCCGGCTCGATCCGCTTCCCGTCGGCGTGCAACCATTTGGTCGGTCTTAAACCGACGTGGGGGCGGGTCAGCCGCCACGGCGTGTTCCCGCTCTCGGAAACGCTCGATCATATCGGTCCGATGGCTCGGTGCGTGATGGACGTGGCGCTGATGTTCGGCGCCATTGCCGGCGCCGATCCCTTGGACCCAACGACCCTGGACGCGCCGCTGGACGATTTCGTCGCCGCCGCGCGGAAGCGCGACCTGTCCGGTGTCCGGATCGGACTTGATACGGATTACGTCTTTAGCGGCCTCGACGGTGTCACGGATGCGGCGTTGAAGGCCACGATCGCAACGTTACAGGCGGCCGGTGCCTCGATCGTCGAGGTCAGTGTCGGCGAGGTGCGTCCCATCCTCGAAAAAGCCACCGCGGTGGCCTTCGTGGAGGCAGCGGTCAGCCATGCCGCGACCTATCCGTCGGCCAGGGCCAGCTACAGCGACACCTATGCGCGGTTATTGGACGTAGGGCATGCGACACCTGCCCGCGATTATGCCTCCATTGCCATCTGGCGGTGGGAGTTCCGCGGACGGCTGAGACGCATCTTTCGGGATGTTGATATGCTGATCGCGCCAGTCATGTCGAACGAGCCGCCGCGTGTAGCGGACTTCGCCTCGATGATGGACGCTCCGCCGCTGAGTT
>Ga0335072_10009353_pt1 | contig 14131 bp, 11 predicted proteins | sample Lox_Sample_21_FD_206725 | JGI IMG/M metagenome (GOLD analysis project Ga0335072, IMG submission 206725) | Soil microbial communities from Loxahatchee National Wildlife Refuge, Florida, United States - Lox_Sample_2.1 | ecosystem: Environmental > Terrestrial > Soil > Wetlands | place: USA...
CCCATGGACATGCGCACCTTATGGCGTCCCCGCACTGTCCTGTCGCCCATAGCGGTCCTCGAAGCGCACGATGTCGTCCTCGCCCAGATAGCTGCCCGACTGCACCTCGATGATGTGCAGCGCGATGCGTCCCGGATTCTCGATGCGGTGTCGCACGCCGATCGGGATGTAGGTGGACTGATTCTCCTCGAGCAGGAAGCTCTCCTCGCCCCGCGTGATGCGCGCGGTGCCCGACACCACCACCCAGTGCTCGGCGCGATGATGATGCATCTGCAGCGACAATACCCCGCCGGGGCGCACCACCAGGCGCTTCACCTGGAAGCGCTCGCCGTTGTCGATGCTGTCGTAGCTGCCCCAGGGGCGAAACACCTCGCGGTGCAGGGAATGCTCGTAGCGACCGTCGGCCTTCAGGCGCGCGACCAGCCGCCGCACGTCCTGCACCCGCGACTTGGGTACCACCAGCACCGCATCCTTGGTCTCCACCACCACGCAGTCGGCGAGCCCCAGGGTCGCCACCAGGCGGCTCTCCGAGTAGACATAGCTGCCGCGCGTGTCCTCCACGATGACATCGCCGCGCAGCGTGTTGCCGTGAGCGTCGCTCTCGCAGGCGGCGTGCAGCGAGGCCCACGAGCCCACATCGCTCCAGCCCGCGTCCAGCGGCACCACCACCGCATCGGCGGTCTTCTCCATCACCGCGTAGTCGATCGACTCGCTGCGACAGGCGCTGAACGCGCCGCCGTCGATGCGCGTGAAATCCAGGTCGCGCGTGGCGGCCGCGAAGCTGGTGCGGCACACCGAGGCGATGTCGGGCGCGAACTTCTCCAGCTCCTCCAGGTAGCGGCGCGCGCGGAACAGGAACATGCCGCTGTTCCAGTAGTACTCCCCGGAGGCGAGAAACTGCGCGGCGCGGCCCGGATCGGGCTTCTCGACGAACTCGGCGATGCGGTAGGCGCCGCCCATGAGCTGGCCGCGGCGGATGTAGCCGAAGCCCGTCTCCGCCGAGCGCGGCACCACCCCGAAGGTGACCAGCGCCCCCTCGCGCGCGGCCAGCGCGGCGCTCTGCACCGCGTTCTGAAACGCCGCCACGTCCGCGATCACGTGATCGGCCGGCAGCACCAGCAGCAGCGAGTCGCCCTCGTCGGCCGCCAGCGCCGCGTGCGCGGCCAGCGCGATCGCCGGGGCGGTGTTGCGGCCGGCGGGCTCGAGCACGATTGCGCGCGCGCCGCGCTCGATGCCGCGCAGCTGCTCGGCGACGAGGAAGCGGTGCTCCTCGTTGCACACCACGACCGGCGCGCTGGCGGCGAGCCCCGTGAGGCGCAGCACCGTCTCCTGCAGCATCGTGTGCCGTCCAACCAGCGGCAGCAGCTGCTTGGGATACAGCTCGCGCGACAGCGGCCACAGCCGCGTGCCCGCCCCCCCGGAGAGCACCACCGGCACTAGCACGATGCACCCGCCGTCGCCGCGCGTGGCGCGCCGCCGCGCCCGATGGCGAAGTACTGGAAGCCCAGGCTCTGGATCAGGGCGGGCTCGTAGAGGTTGCGGCCGTCGAAGATCAGCGGGGCGCGCAGCAGCTCGCGCAGCCGCTCGAAGTCGGGGCTGCGAAATTCCTTCCACTCGGTGGCGATCAGCAGCGCATCGGCGCCCTGCGCCGCCTCGTACGCCTCGCGGCAGAAGCTCAGGCGCTCGGCCTGCGGATGGCCCGCATAGCGCCGGCGCGCCTCCGCGCCGGCCACCGGATCGTAGGCCCGCACGCGCGCGCCGTGCTCGAGCAGCGCATCGATGATCACCAGCGCCGGCGCCTCGCGCATGTCGTCCGTATTGGGCTTGAAGGCGAGCCCCCAGAGCCCGAAGGTGCGCCCGGTGAGCCGCTCGCCGAAGTGCGCGCGCACCTTACGTATCAGCACACCCTTCTGCCGCTCGTTGACGGCATCGACCGCCCGCAGCAGCTCCGCGTCGACGCCCTCCAGGCGCGCCGAGCCGATCAGCGCCTTCACGTCCTTGGGAAAGCACGAGCCGCCGTAGCCCACCCCCGGGTAGATGAAGCTGTAGCCGATGCGCGGGTCCGAGCCGATGCCGACGCGCACCTTCTCGATATCCGCGCCGAGCCGCTCGGCCATGGCCGCCAGCTCGTTCATGAAGCTGATCTTGGTCGCGAGCATCGCATTGGCCGCGTACTTGGTCAGCTCGGCCGAGCGCGTGTCCATGACCACCAGGCGGTCGTGGCTGTGCGTGAACGGCTCGTACAGCGCGCGCACCAGCTCGGTGGTGCGCGGGTTGTCGGTGCCCACCACCACGCGATCCGGGCGCATGAAGTCCTGGATCGCCGCGCCTTCCTTGAGAAACTCGGGGTTGGAGACCACGTCGAACTCGATGCGCACGCCGCGGCGCACGAGCCCCGCGGCCACCTCGGCGCGCACGCGCTCGGCGGTGCCCACCGGCACCGTGGACTTGGTGATGATCACCGCGTACTGCGCCAGGTGCTCGCCGATGGTGTGCGCCGCCGCGAGCACGTGGGAGACATCCGCCGAGCCGCTCTCATCGGCGGGGGTGCCCACGGCGATCAGCTGGAACAGGCCGTGGCGCGCGCCGCGCGCGCTGTCCACGGAGAACTCCAGGCGGCCGGCTTCGCGGTTGGCGCGGATCAGCGGCTCCAGGCCCGGCTCGTAGATGGGCAGCTCCCCGGCGTTCAGTCGCTCGATGCGCGCGGCGCTGATGTCCACGCATATGACGTGGTTACCGGCATCGGCCAGGCATGCGGCCGTCACCAATCCGACATATCCCGAGCCGAAAACCGTGACCTTCATGAGGAGGAATAAGGTATTGAAATGAAAGCGATTGGTCGCTGCGCTGACGCGGCTCGCAGCCTAGCGGAACCGGCCGGACAAGGCAAAAACCCGCCCCCGGCAGCGACATAACCGGATTGTTACCTGCTTGGAACTGACCCGCACACCCGATCTTCCTAGGATGGGGGCCCGGAGGGGTGCATGTCGATCAATTTCGAGCAGGTCACCAAGCGCTACCACGGCGTGCCTGTTCTCAACGACGTCTCGCTGCGCATCGAGCCGGGCGAGTTCTTCGTGCTGCTCGGTCCCAGCGGCAGCGGCAAGAGCACGCTGCTGCGCATCGCCGCCGGACTGACCGACGTGCATCACGGCCGGGTCTCGTTTCACGGCCGTGACGTGACGCACGTGCGGGCGCGCGATCGCGGCGTGGGACTGGTATTCCAGCACTACGCGCTGTTCCGGCACATGACCGTCGGGCAGAACGTGGAGTTCGCGCTGCGCGTGCGCGGGGTGAAGCGGCGCGAGCGCGCCCGGCGGCGCGACCAGCTGCTGCAGCTGGTTGCGCTCGAGGGCTACGAGTCGCGCCTGCCCGGGCAGCTGTCGGGCGGCCAGCAGCAGCGCGTCGCCGTGGCGCGCGCGCTGGCGCACGAGCCGCAGGTGCTGCTGCTCGATGAGCCCTTCGGCGCGCTGGATGCCAAGATCCGCGTGGAGCTGCGCGAGACCATCCACCAGGTGCAGCGCCGCCTCGGCATGACCACCATCCTGGTCACGCACGATCAGGAGGAGGCGTTCGCCCTCGCCGATCGTATCGGCATCATGCACAACGGACGGCTGCTCGAGACCGGCAGGCCCGAGACGCTGTACCGGCGTCCGGCCACGCGCTTCGTGGCGACCTTCCTGGGCGCGGCCAACCTGTTCCTCGGCGAGCGCGGCCCCTCCGGCCTGCGGCTCGGCCGGCGCTTCCTCGCCACCACGCCCGAGGCACGCTCACCGGTGGTGGGGCACGAGGTGGTCACGGTGGTGCGGCCCGAGGATATCCAGATCGCCGAGCACGAGGGGCAGCTCTCCAGCGGCGCGCTCGGCAGCGGCGAGGTGATCTCCACCGACTTCGGCGGAGGCTTCGAGCGGCTGCGCGTCAGGCTCGAGCCGGAGTGGGAAGTCATCTGCGCGATCGGCGGCACCTCCTCCGCGCGCGGCAAACGCGGCCCGCTCGGCGCCGCTGGCGCGGACGCCGCGGCCCGCCCCGCCAGCGCCGACGGCGCGGACGGCTCCGCACCCGGCGCGGGCGCGGCCGCCTCCGACGGCATCGAGATCACGCGCACCAGCACCGAGCAGGTGGCGCTGGCGCTCGCGCCGGGCCAACGCGTGGTGCTCGGCATCCGCCGCTTCCACATGCTGCCGACCCCGATCGCCAGCTTCCGGCTGCTCACCACCCAGCCGGCGACCGCGCTGGCGCTGCGCCGCTCCCCGCTGCTCAGCCAGCTGGTGCGCAGCATGCAGGCGCCGGTGCTGGAGGCGCAGGACACCGCCGAGTCCGACAACGCGCTCACCGGCGTGGGCGTGATCGCCGGTGGACGGGGCAGCATCCCGGGGATCGCGGCCGCCGCCGCCCAGGGCCGCCGCTGGCTGCTGTGCGTGCCGCCGCAGGCCGAGCTGCCGCGGCGCATGCTGATCCATTGCGAGAGCGAGGCGGCGCGCTCCGAGACGCTGCGGCTGGTGGCGAGCGTCATGCGCCACCTGCACGCCGAGGCGACCTTCGTCAGCGTGCAGAGTCCGACGGCCCCGCGCGCCGAGGCGACCAGCGCCTTCCGCCGGCTGCTGGATGCGCGCGCCGAGCTGCAGCACAGTCATGGGCTCGACATCCGCACCGAAGTGCACATCGGGACCCTGGCGGACTGGAGCGCGCAGCTGGCCGTCTCCAGCGAGCCGATGATGGCGGTGCTGGGCCTGGACGGCTCGCCGGCCGAGATCGAGCGCAGCCTCGCGGGCGACTTCGCCGCGCTGTTCGAGGATGCGAGCCGCTGCGTCGTGCTGCTCTCCTGTGCCGCCGGCTCACCGCCCACCCAGCAGGGTGTCACCGATCGGCTCTACGAGAGCGCGTCGGCGCAGGCCCTGCCCGGAATTCGCGCGTGACCGTGCGCATCACGCGCCGCTCAGCCGCGGGGCTGATCGCCGCCGCAGCCGGTGGCCCCTGGCTGCTGGCCGACTCCGCGGCGCGCGCGGCCGCCGCGCCCGTCACGCTGCTGAACGTCTCCTACGATGCGACCCGCGAGCTGTACGAGGCGATCAACCCGGCGTTCACCGCGCCGTGGCTGGCGCGCACCGGCCAGAAGGTCACGGTCCTGCAGAGCCACGGCGGCTCCGGGCAGCAGGCCAGCGCGATCGTCAACGGCCTGCCGGCCGACGTCGCCACGCTCGGCTCGGGCTACGACATCATGCAGCTCTACACCCAGGCGCGCCTGATCCCCGCCGACTGGGCCACGCGCCTGCCCTACAACAGCTGCCCCTACACCTCCACCATCGTGTTCCTGGTGCGACGCGGCAACCCCAAGAACGTGCGCGACTGGGGCGATCTCATCCGTCCGGGCGTGCAGGTGGTGACCCCGAACCCCAAGACCTCGGGCGCGGCGCGCTGGGCGTATCTCGCGGCCTGGGCGTGGGCCTCGCGCCAGGGCAGCCAGGGTGGCCAGGGCAGCCAGGCCGGCGGGGGTTCCGCCGCCGGCGGCGGCGCCGCCGGCGCCAAGCGCTTCATGAAGGCGCTCTATCAGCACGTGCCGGTGCTCGATGCCGGCTCGCGCGGCGCGACCGACACCTTCGTCGAGCGCGGCATCGGTGATGTGCTGCTCTCCTGGGAGAACGAGGCGCTGCTGGCCGAGCAGAAGCTCGGCAGCGGCATGTTCGCCGTGGTGGTGCCGCCGCTGAGCATTCTCGCCGAGCCGCCGGTCACCGTGGTCGACAAGGTGGTGGACCAGCGGCATACACGGCCGATCGCCGAAGCCTACCTACAGTTCCTCTACACGCCGCAGGGCCAGCAGATCATCGCGCGCAATTTCTATCGTCCGCGGCTGCCCGCGGTGGCGCAGCAGTACGCCGCGCAGTTCCCGCGCGTGGCGCAGATGGTCACCGTCGAGCAGGAATTTGGCGGCTGGGCGCGCGCGCAGGCCGTGCACTTCGCCGACGGCGGAACCTTCGACCAGATCTATGGCCAGTAGCGCGATCGCCCCGGCGCTGCCGCGGCCCCTCGGCGCAGCGCCGCGCCCACCGGCGCGCGCGCGCCTGCGACGCGACGCCAGGCCGTTCCGCGTATTGCCCGGCTTCGGCCTGACGCTCGGCTACACCCTCTTCTACGTCTGCATCATCGTGCTGCTGCCGCTGAGCACCGCGTTCGTGCGCTCCGCGCAGCTCGGCCCGGTGCGCTTCTGGGACGTGGTCACGACCCCGCGCGTGCTCGCCTCGCTGCGCCTGAGCTTCGGGGCAGCGCTGCTCGCCGCGCTGATCAATGCGGTGTTCGGCGTGATCATCGCCTGGGCGCTCACGCGCATGCGCTTTCCCGGCAGACGCATCTTCGATGCGATGATCGACCTGCCCTTCGCGCTGCCCACGGCCGTGGCCGGCATCGCGCTGACCGCGCTGTACGCCCCCAACGGCTGGATCGGCCGGCTGCTCGCGCCGCTGGGCGTGCGCGTGGCCTATACGCCCCTCGGCGTCGTCGTGGCGCTGGCGTTCGTCAGCCTGCCGTTCGTGGTGCGCACGCTGCAGCCGGTGCTCGGCGACCTCGATCGCGAGGTCGAGGGCGCCGCCGAGACCCTCGGTGCCTCACGCTGGCAGACCTTCCGCTGGGTGGTGCTGCCCTCGATCTGGCCGACGCTGCTGACCGGCTCGGCGCTCGGCTTCTCGCGCGCGCTCGGCGAGTACGGCTCGGTGATCTTCATCGCCGGCAACATCCCCAAGGTGTCGGAGATCGCCCCGCTGATGATCATGATCAAGCTCGAGCAGTACCAGTACTCCGAGGCCACCGCCATCGCCGTGGTGATGCTGCTCGCGTCGTTCTCGCTCATGTTCGGCATCAACGCGCTGCAGCTGTGGGCCCAGCGCCGCAGGCACGTGCGATGATCGGCCGCCAACAAATCCCCGAAGAGCTGGGCCGCTACTCCCTGCTCGGCGTCGCGCTGCTCTACCTGGTGGTGCTGGTGGCGCTGCCGCTGCTGATCGTGTTCTTCGAGGCCTTCACGCGCGGCGTCGTGCCCTACATCGCCTCGCTGCTGGACTCCTACGCGCTCGCGGCGATGCGCCTGACGCTGCTGACCGCGGCGATCTCCGTGCCTCTGAATCTCACCTTCGGCATCGCGGCCGCCTGGGCGATCGCCAAGTTCGAGTTCCGCGGCAAGAACACCCTCGTCACCCTCATCGATGTGCCCTTCGCCATCTCCCCGGTGATCTCCGGACTGATCTACGTGCTGATGTTCGGCGCGCAGGGCTGGTTCGGCCCCTGGCTGATCGCCCACGGCATACACATCATCTTCGCGGTCCCCGGCATCATCCTGGCGACCACCTTCGTGACCTTTCCGTTCGTGGCGCGCGAGCTGATCCCGCTGATGCAGACGCAGGGCAACGACGAGGAGGAGACCGCGCTGTCGCTCGGGGCGAGCGGCTGGCAGACCTTCCGGCTGGTGACGCTGCCGAACATCCGCTGGGGCCTGCTGTATGGGGTGCTGCTCTGCAATGCGCGCGCCATGGGCGAGTTCGGCGCGGTCTCGGTGGTCTCGGGGCACATTCGCGGGCTCACCAACACCCTGCCGCTGCACATCGAGATCATGTACAGCGACTACAACTACGTGGGGGCGTTCGCGGCCGCCTCGATCCTGGCGCTGCTGGCGCTGGTGACGCTGGTGGCCAAGAGCCTGCTCGAGCTGCGCCAGCCGGAGCTGCGCGCGGGCGTCGCGCGCCAGGCGTAGCCGCGGGCCGGCGGCTGCTAGTAGGCTTACGGCGGTGCGTTCAGGATCCGAATCGCAGGCAGAGGTCGGTCTGGCCTCCTGGCTCGGCGGCGGCAGCGTCTTCATCGTGCTGCTGGCCGTGGCCGCGATCGCACTCGCCTGCGCCGTGCTGCTCGGCCGCCAGGTCTCGCAGCAGGCGCTGGTGCGCGCGCAGCTCGCCGTCACCAGCGCGCGCGAGCTCCTGCGCCGCGACGACGAGGACCTGCTCAGCGACGCGCGCGACCTCGCCGATCGTCCCGCGCTGGCGCGCCTGCTGGCGGTGCCGCAGCCGCCCGCGCCGCAGCCGGCGTCCCAGCCTGCGCTGCCGCCCGCGCCGCAGCCGGCGTCGCAGCCCGCGCAGCCGCCCGCGCCGCCGCAGCCCAACCCCGGCCTGCTGCCCTTCCTGCTGCGCTACGTGGAGAGCACCAACGGTGACATCGCCGCGCTCCTGCAGGGCTCCGGCGTGCTCGCGCAGACGGCGCCCGCCGCGGCGCTGGACTGGGGCGAGATCGCCACCGCGATCCAGGAACAGGGCGAGCGCTTCGTGATCGCGCCAAAGAGCGGCGGCCCGCTGATCTGGGGCGCGGCCGCCCCGGTCCCCGGCACCACGGTGCAGGCCGTGACCCTCAGGCTGACGAACCCGGCGCTGCTCGCGACGCTCGGCCAGCAGGTCGGCGCGACGCTGAGCGTCGTGAACTTCGCCACCTATCACGCCCCGCCCGACGATGACATGACCCCGCTGCACACCCGGGCGCTGGGCGCCAGCCAGGGCGCCGCCGTGGGCCGGCTGCGCCACGGCGACTGGTACGCGGCGAGCCTGGTGCTGTCGGCGCAGACCGGAGTGGTCGTCGGCCTGCTCGATGCGCGCCTGAGCGGCGCGGACTTCGCGGCCGCGCGCCGCGGCTTCGACCGCGTGCTGCTCGCCACCGCGCTCATCGTGGCCGCGAGCGCGGGCCTGCTCGGAGTGCTCTACGGACGCTGGCTCGCCCGGCCGGTGGTCGCGCTGCGCGACATCGCGGAGCGCATCGGCCGGGGGGATTTTTCTGCCGCGGTGCCCGCGGTGGCGCCGCTGGAGGTCGGGGCGCTGGCGCGCTCGATGGACGAGATGCGCCGCCGCCTCGTGGATCTCACCGACGCGCTGCGGCGGCGCGAGGCCGAAGCCCAGGCGGTGCTGGCCGGTGTCGTGGAGGGCGTGTTCGCGGTGGACGACGAGCGCCGCATCCGTTACGCCAACGCGCAGGTGGCCCGGCTCCTGCGCCGCGCTCCCGCCGACATCGCCGGGCAGTTCTGCGGGGACGTGCTGCGGCCCTCCCCCGTCGATGGGCAGCGCCCCTGCGAGCGCGCCTGTCCGATCCTCGCGGCGCGCAGCTCCCCGCAGGCGAGCGCGCGCGAGCTGCTGTGTCTGCACGATGGGGCCACGCGCTCGACGATCGTGCTGTCGGCCCCGCCCATCCAGGGCATCCAGGTGCAGATCCTGCGTGACGAAACCGACCTGGAGGCCGCGCGCCGCGCCCGCGACAGCGTGCTCGGCAATATCTCGCACGAATTCCGCACCCCGCTCGCCGCGCAGCTGGCCTCCGTGGAGCTGCTGCGCGAGGGGCTCGGGCAGATGCGTCCCGAAGCGCAGCGCGAGCTGCTCGCCAACGTGGAGCGCGGGGTGCTGCGCCTCATGCGCCTGATCGACAACCTGCTCGAGAGTGTGCGCATCGAGGCCGGCCAGCTCTCCATCCGCCAGCAGCACGTGAGGCTCGCGGAGGTGCTCGCCGAAGCGCATGACCTCATCGCGCCGCTGCTGCAGCAGCGCGAGCTCACGCTGCAGAGCGACGCGCGAGCCCTGGACGTGACCGTGCGGGGAGATGCGCCGCGGCTGGTGCAGGTGTTCGTCAACCTGCTGGCCAACGCCGCGAAGTTCGCCCCGGAGGGCAGCGTCATCCGTGTCGGCGGCGTCGGCGGTGTCGGCGGCGTCGGCGGCGGCGGCGGCCGCGATGGCGGCGATGGCGATGGCGGCAATGGCGGCGGCAATGGCTCCCGGGAGGCGCGTCAGGTGCAGGTGTGGGTCGAGGATGAGGGCCCCGGCGTGCCTGCCGGCAGCACCAGCACGATCTTCGAGCGTTTTCAGCGCGGCGCGGACAGCGAGCCGGAGGCTCCGGGCCTCGGTCTCGGGCTGTGGATCGTCAAATCCATCATCGAGCGCCACGGTGGCAGCGTGCGCATGGAGCGCACCGCCGAGCAGCGCACGCGCTTCGCGATCGTGCTGCCGCTCGTGCTGCCGGAGCTGCCCGAGCCCTCCCGGGCGCTCGGATGAGGACGCGGAGAGCCACGCCATGAAGCTGCTGGTGGTCGACGACGATGGCGACATGCTCGCGGTGGTGAGCTTCGCGCTGCGGCAGGCGAGCTTTCCGGTCATCACGGCCAACAGCTACGGCACGGGGCTCGCGGCCTTCCACAGCGAGCGGCCGGATCTGGCGATCCTGGATATCAATCTGCCCGGCGGCTCCGGCTTCGAGCTGTGCGGTCAGCTGCGCAAGGAGAGCAACGCCCCGATCATGATGCTCACCGCGCGCGGGGAGGAGGCGGACCTGGTGCGCGCGCTCGAGCTCGGCGCCGATGACTACCTCACCAAACCCTTCAGCCCGCGCACCCTGGTGGCGCGCGTGAAGGCGCTGCTGCGCCGCGCGGGCCAGGAAGGGCCCAGCCCCACCCGCGCCGGAGAGCTGTCGCTCGACGCGGAGCTGCTGGTCCTGCGGATCGCGGAGCGCGAGATCCGTATCACACCACTCGAATCGCGGCTGCTGCAGCTGCTGCTCGCCAACGCCGGTCAGGTGGTGCACACCGACCGGCTGCTGGTGCACGTCTGGGGCCACCGCGGCGGCGGCGACCGCCAGCTCCTCAAGCAGCTCGTGCACCGCCTGCGCCAGAAAATCGGCGACGACCCCGAACAGCCTCGCTGGCTGGGCACCATCCCCAGCGTCGGCTACATGCTGCGGATCGTTCCGAGCCCCGGGAGCCCCTGAGAGCCCCTGAGAGCCCCTGAGCAATCCTGCGCCGTCCGGCTCGAAAATCCGGCGCGAAAATCCTTGCAAGCGACATCGAACCGGCTCACAGTGACCCCGTCCGCGCGCGGCTGCCGAGGAGCCGGCGGACCAGAACAACACGCGTCGTGTGTGAGCGACTTGACTGCGATCGGGGATGCCTCGGGCCCTTGAGAGTGCAAGCCCCGACGCGCAGCGCTGACTAGGGAGGGAGGCGTTGCCAGGGACGGCATCTTTCCCGGGCACCCGCGAGCCGAATCATCGTTCCGGCACCACAGGCCCCTGACCCTGCATCACGTCCCAGTGCTCGACGATACGACCCTCGCTGAGCCGATAGATATCCACGACCGAGATCGAGCGCGCGGGCCCCGCCAGCCCCTCCCAGCTCGACTGCGTGGCCACCAGGTCCCCCTGCGCGACCGTGCGTGCGAACACGCGGCGCGACCCCGCCGCGAGCCGCCGCAGCAGCCCGCCGTACGCCTTCACCGCGGCTGCCCTGTCGCCGCGGCCGGGGTCGTCCGCACCCACACCGCCCGCGCCGTCCGCGCCGCCCGCGTCGCCCGCGTCGGCACCGCTGAGCCGCGGATCATGCTCGATGAAATCGATCCCCACGTAGTGCGCGAACGCCTCCGGCACCTCGTGCTTGTTGAACACGGTCTCCTCGAATGCCATCACGGTCTGCGTGTTGGTCTTGGTCAGCTCCTGCTGAAAGGCCGCCGAGGTTGCACAGCCCCCGGCCGCGGCGATCGCCACGCAGACACCGAGCCTTCCGATCACTCCGCACGCACGCCACACAGCTGTTCGTCCCCCCACCCGCACGACTCACGCGACTCGCACGACCTACGGCACCAGCACCGTGGAGCCTATCGTACGCCGCGCCGTCAGCTCGCGCTGCGCCTGCGCCGCGTCGGCCAGCGCATGACGCTGGCCGATGTGCGGCCGGATCACGCGCCGCTTGATCAGCGAAAACAGCTCCCGTGCCCCGCGTATGCGGGCAGCGGTGTCCAGGTAATCCGCGGCGGTCGGCCGCGTCACGAACAGCGAGCCGCGGCGCTGCAGGTCCATCGCCGTGAACGGCTCGACGGCCCCCGAGGCATTGCCGAAGCTCACCATCAGCCCGCGGGGCCGCAACGCGTCCAGCGAGGCGACAAACGTATCGCGCCCCACGCCGTCATACACGACGTCGACACCCTTGCCGCGATTCAGCGCGCGCGCCCGCGCCGCCAGGTCGTGATAGCCGATCAGCACCTCGTGACACCCATGGCGCTTCGCCAGCGAAGCCTTCGAGGCCTCGCCCACCGCGCCGATCACGCGCGCCCCGAGCGTGCGCGCCCAGGCGCACAGAATCAGCCCCACGCCGCCGGCTGCCGCGGGCACCAGGATCACCTCTCCGCGGCGCAGGCGATGCGTCTCGCGCAGCAGGTACCAGCTGGTCAGGCCCTTCAGCAGCACCGCGGCCGCCTGCTCGTCGCTCACGCCCACGGGCAGCTTCAGCAGCGCCTCGGCCGGCAGCACGCGCTCGGTCGCGTACGCGTCCAGCGTCGCCCCCCAGTAGTAGGCCACGCGGTCTCCGCGCTTCAGACCCCGCACACCCCGACCGACCTGCTCGATCACCCCGGCGGCCTCCGAGCCCATCCCCGTGGGCAGCGGCCGCGCATACAGTCCGGTGCGCAGATACACGTCGGAGAAATTCAGCCCGATGGCCGTGTGCCGCACGCGCACCTCGCGCGGGCCGAGCGGCGGCAGCTGCACGTCTTCCCACTTCAACACCTCGGGGCCGCCGTGCTCGTAGATGCGTATCGCCTTGGCCATGGGGTTCGTGTGCGCCTCCCGCGGCGCTAAGATTAGCCCAGTGTCACCGCCCGCAACAGACGAGCGCGCAGCAGCAGAGGAGCGCGCGGCAACAGACGGCCGCGCGGCGGCCCGCGATGCCGGCATGCTGCGCGTGGTGGGCACTTGGGGCCTGGCCGTCAGCGTCATCAACATCGTGGTCGGAGCGGGCATCTTCGTGCTGCCCGCGGCGCTGGCCGCCTCGATCGGGCCGTACGCGCCGCTTGCGTTTCTGGGCTGCGGGCTGGCGGTCGGCGCGGTGGCCCTATGCCTGGCCGAGGGCGGCAGTCGGGTGCCTACCAGCGGCGGAATTTATGGTTACGTCAACGAAGCCTTTGGTCCGCTGGCCGCCTATGTCAGCGGCACCTTGCTCTGGGCCGGCGATGTGCTCGCCTGCGGCGGCATCGCCGCGGCGCTCGGGGCCGTGTGCGCGAGCATCATGCCGCAGTCGCTCGCCCCCGCCACACGTGTGCTATCGATCGTCGGGGTCACCGGCGCGATCGCACTGATCAACATCGGCGGTGTGGTACGCGGGACACGCCTGATCGAAGTGGCGACCGTGTTGAAGTTGCTGCCGCTTCTGGTGTTCGTGCTGGCCGGCACCGGCGCTCTGTTGTTCGCGCACCACGCGGGAGCCCTGGCGCATGCCGCGGTGGCACATGCCGCGGTGACGCACGCCGCGGTGGCGAGCGCCGCCGCCCCGGCCGCGGCGCTCGCGCACCGCAACCTCGGACGAGGGCTCATCCTGGGCGTGTTCGCCTTCTCCGGCATGGAGACCTCGCTCGCCGCCAGCGGCGAGGTGCGCCACCCGGCGCGCACCATTCCGCGGGCGCTCGCTGCCGCGATGCTGTCCGTGACCGTGCTGTACATTGCCATCCAGCTCGTTGCGCAGGGGCTGCTGGGTGGCGCGCTCGCGACTTCCAGCGTGCCGCTGAGCGATGCGATGGCACGTATCCACCCGGCGCTGCGCGCACTGATGCTCGCAGGCGCCGCCGTCTCCATGTTCGGCTGGATGGGCACCGACATCCTCGGTACGCCGCGCCTGCTGTTCGCGTTTGCGCGCGACGGCCTGATGCCGCGGGTGCTCGGGCGCGTGCACCCGCGCACGCACGCCCCGCACGTCGCCATACTGTGCTACGCGGCGCTCGTCCTCGCGCTCGCCCTCTCCGGCAGCTTCGCCGAGCTCGCCGTGCTCTCCTCGCTCGCCTCCGCCGCCCTGTACATCGCCGGCTGCGCGGCCGCCTGGCGGCTGCGGCGGCGGCGTATCGCGCATGCCGGCCCACCGCTGAACTTTCCGGCGCTCGGCGCCATCGCGCTCGTGGCCATCGGCGCGATGCTGGCGATGATCGCGCTGGCTTCGCGGCTCGAGATCATTGGCCTCGCGATACTGGTGGCGGCCAGCGCCGCGGTCTATGCGGTGGTCACCCGGCTGTCGCGCTCCAGAATCATCGCCGCGCAATAACTACCGATGCGTGCCCCAGGCGCTGCAAGGCTTACAGCGCGGCGGGCATGC
>Ga0335072_10009354_pt1 | contig 14131 bp, 13 predicted proteins | sample Lox_Sample_21_FD_206725 | JGI IMG/M metagenome (GOLD analysis project Ga0335072, IMG submission 206725) | Soil microbial communities from Loxahatchee National Wildlife Refuge, Florida, United States - Lox_Sample_2.1 | ecosystem: Environmental > Terrestrial > Soil > Wetlands | place: USA...
AAGCTATCCTTTTCGGCCTGGAGGTCATGAAGTTCTTGCTCGAGGCCAGACACGCTTGCCGTGTTCTGAAACTGGTAGAAGCAGTGTTCCAACATAAACTGAGGTGAGATACCTTCCACTCTCATCAGATTGAGAATCATGTTGTAACCTAGGTAGAATGCCGAATTGAGCTTGTCTTGTTCTCCACGAACAATTTCTCTAGCTACAGCTGGCTCCATCTTGTCGTCGATCATCATGATCACATAACCTCGATCGTCAAGCCCTCTTCTCCCGGCACGTCCTGACATTTGGACAAACTCTGATGGGGTTAAGTACCGTTGAGTAATGCCATCAAATTTGCGCACATTTGTGAAAACTACCGTCTTTGCAGGCATATTCAGACCTATCGAGAAAGTCTCCGTAGCGAAAAGCACTTTAATCAAGTTCTCTTGGAACAAAATCTCGATAGTCTCTTTAAGAATCGGCAAAAGTCCTGAGTGATGGACACCAATACCTCGTCGGAGCAGCGGCAAGATATGCTGGATCTGCGGCAGCTGCTTATCTTCCTCCGAAAGCATCTCAATGGCGCTGTTGAAGACTTTGGATACCATATTTTTCTCCGACTCATCATTGAAAGCCATTGAACTCATTTGGAGGGCGTATGCTTCGCACTCTCGTTTGCTGAAACTGAACACAATTACAGGGTTGTAGTGTTTAACCATGATCATCCGTACGATCTTATAAATGTCTGAAGTTTCCTTAGTTCCTCCTTTATTTGTTTTCTTGTCCTTGCCCCGGCCTTTCCGTTTTGCATCAATGTCTGCTGGATCAGCCCCCTTTTTTTCTTCAATTGTTGACATAGCCTTGTCGAAATTATCTTGCCTAAAGTTGCCTTTCTCATCTACGATCAGGTGAATACCGTCCGCTCCTGCTGGAAAGAAGTAGTGCTGTAACGGAGTGGGTCTGAAATCAGTGTACACAATGTGACACGGCTGCTGATGCGTCTTGGTGATCCATTCCGCAAATTGCATGGCATTCGGTATGGTTGCAGACAAGAAGACGTATCTGACTTTGTCAGGTAACAAGATGATGGTCTCCTCCCAAACGACACCTCTTGACTTGTCTCGCATGTAATGAATCTCGTCAAAGATCACCCAAGCAACCTCACGCATGATCTCTGACCCTCGATATAACATGGACCTCAAAATCTCCGTGGTCATAACTAGGCAAGTCGCCGTAGGGTTAATCGTAACATCCCCAGTCATCAGACCAACATCTCCGAACTCCTGCGCGAATTCCCTATATTTCTGGTTGCTCAATGCCTTGATAGGACTTGTGTAGATGACCCGCTGGTTGTTCTTCAAGCTTTGGGCAATGGCATATTCAGCCACCACAGTCTTTCCCGCACTCGTATGCGCCGAGACCAGCACGCTCTCCTCACGCTCTATCGAAGCAATAGAAACCTTCTGAAAGGGATCGAGTTCAAAAGGCCATGTCCGCGCTGGTTTTTCGGGAGATTTGTGTTCCGAGATTGGGACGTACTCGTAGTTCGGAGGAAGAGAAACTTGATGCTGAATGTTATGCTGTAGTACCAGAGCCCCGGCTTCCGAGCTGCCTTGAAGCCCTTGCGATGCCGCAACCTCTCTTGACTGGGCGGTCTGGAAGGAGTCCGTTACCACAGGCTCAGGTTCGTCCCTGCGCCGCCTCTTACTCTCTTTCTTCTCTACTGTTCTGTCGGTGTTTCCGTTCTGCTCTACTGGAGGCTCGGCCTCAACGCCGTCCACCTCATCATCTGGAGCCTCAGCAGATGTCTTTACATCTCCGTTGGCATTTCTCTTCTTGCTCTTGTCTTTCTTCTTTTGCCGCTTGGGAAGCTCGGACTTGGCGCCTTGCGGCTTGTCTTCGAAGACGTCGAATAGGTCATCCATTGATAAGACCCCTTATGTACTCGCAATAGATAAAATTCCCAGGCGCGCAAAGATCATTGAAGAGGTGGACAAAAAATGCAAGAACCCTCACATTTTCAGAATGTTATCAACATTTGATCACTCTCACCAAAAATTGAGCGGCAGAATTTAGCGAGATCGAGCTTTATTCGGCGCTAGCACGAGCTCATATTCCGATCCTGATCATCATCCTACAAACGACTCTTCCATCTTCTAAATCCTTCAGTTTGCAATCAACTGCCAGAGTAAGCTCCAACATCCTTCATATCAATTGCTCAGGAACTCACAGTTATAGATGTTGTCACGAGCCTTCGTTCGCGCATCTTCCACGACCTCAATGGTTGCCCGTCGGGGCTTTCACTCCACCCGCGCCCAAATGTCCTCTCCATACCATTACCCCGAGGGTCCGCTGAGCAATATTCCTTTCAACCCACGCACGAAGTTCTTTGCAGTAAGATATTGGGGGTTTATGGGTGAGTTGGCAAAGGAACCATTGGATTACACGGCAGAGGCTAATAACGTCAATAGCTGTTGGGTTCGGACTGCCTTTTGGTGTAGCAGGCAAGCTTCTTAATCATTTGTCAAATTTCAATCCTACTGACAATTTCTTCTAGTTTGGCAAACGTATAAGAACAAATAAAGTATTACTTCGGCAGGCATGAGTGGATGACAGGTGCAAGAAGAGTGAGAGAATAGCCTGTACAGAATTAGACGCCATACACAAATCAAGGACTGTAAGACAGCTCTCTCGTTATTTGTGGACTACTTGTGCTTCCGGTAGTGATTATGAGTACAAAGAGTCTCGGCTCGCGATTCTGGCTATTGCACAGCAGTACTTTGCTGTGCTGTCTTGATTCCACCCAGTGTTCAGTACATTGCCCACCCTCAGCTTGCGCTGATTACCTGACCTGCGATCCGTCAACTTTCTTCCCCAGCTAACCAAGCAGCGATTTTCGCAACGTCATGAACTATGCCAAGTCTTTTCTTGATTAGTGTTTTCGCCTTCTGCTGCTCTACAATCTCTTTGGGGATGTTTTCTATCAGTGCCGTTTGGACAGGACCTGGGTTCGCACAATTGGCGGTGGTTCCATTCTACCCATCTTAGCAGCCTAACAGCAAGTGAGACCCTCAACGGCAGCTTTACTCGAGCAATAAGCTGACAAACCAGGAAAGCCACATCGATCGCCAATAGAGGAGATATTAATAATTCTTCCCGCAACCAGGAGATGGGGCAAAACTGCCTGCGTCATCAAGAGAGTCCCTCATACGTTAAGGTTATAGACTGATTCGAAGTCTTCGGGTGTGGTTGAGCCCAGACATTTGACAAGCTCAATACCCGCATCATTAACTAATATATCAATTGTATGCTTGCTGGTATCAAGCTTCGGTCCGCCAAAGTCGGCAATCTTGCCAACAATCAAGTCAACGCTCGACGGGATCCAGAGATCAGCGCGAACGACAATAGCACGAGAGCCATTGCTGAAGTTTTGAACCTTCACTATCAAGCCGGCTACTTGATCTGCGCTGTTAGGGAACTGTATGTTATAAGGACCTAATATATTTGAGTCTTAAGTGTCAAGAAGGGTTATCAGCACCTATATTTGCGCCTCGAGTTGCTAACTCTAAAGCAATACCAGCACCATTGCCTCGAGATCCTCCAGTGATAATTGCCATCTCCCTCAGCGAGGGAAGAGAGGAATATTCTTTTTGCATATCTGTCTCTACGTAGTAAGCACGATAGTAATGCAATGAATGTTGTGTCAGCGAAAAATGAATCTAAACGCTGCGGGAGGTAGGCTTAGATGAAAACGAATGGGTCTCCAAACTTGGGTAAATGGCACCTTATAACCTTTAAGGAACGCTGGCGACAGCAATTGATTAAGTCAAAGCCGATCGAAGACAAACAAGCTTGAATGGCTGCTAGGTTTAAAGTCCGTGACACTATGATTGGTCTTTCGGCCTTAAGGATGGTGCCACGTCGATCAGTAACATGGTCTATGATGAAGTTAAGGCAATGACCGACAATGATCAGCTTCCCTCAGGTCTATGATTTCTTCTTCAAACATTAGGTCTTGAGTGTTGTGCAACCACTTTATATCCACCTTATTACTTTTTACATTTCATGAACAACCCCTTTGTATAATTAGCTACAATTTAAAATATAAGCTAACTTATTGGTGTTCTTGAATAGTTTAAAAGGGTAAAAAGTTTTTATTAATGTCTAGCATCTTATATGCTAGCCGCCAGCTTTTCTGCACGCTTTCACTCGTTCTAGCACACTCTCTTATGAGATTGTCTTTCCCAATCAGTGTCCATGCTTCCTGCAATGCCGCTCCAAGGGCCTCCCGGATATTATCCTTGCCCGTAATAGTTTCCAGCTCAGGGTGCATCTCTAATACCTTTTTTTCAAATGCGGCCAAATGTGTTCGATAAGGTTTAAGTCTGGAGCTAAAGGCGTTACATATCTTGCATAAAGATAAGCCTATCGGGGTAGTGTCTAGCGAGTTCAACGTCTAAAACCATCTATAGGAGTTCGCAGAGTAGCCATGTTTCTTAAACTCAAAGTCGCAGTCTAAGACATATATAAATCGCACCTCCTACTACCCAAAGCAGCCTTAGACTATAACTGAAATGTCTTGTATGTTTGAATCATCTCTTTGTGCCATTTCCGGACTGGTGTAAGAAATACCCCATTCGCGGCTTCTCCTACTACCCCGCTCTATAGAACACTTATTAGACCACATATATTTCTCAGACTCCTTAACACCCCAACCTTTTCGCTTAATGTACTATGCAAGTCGAATAGCTGCAGCTTCCTCTGTTAAAGCTAGCCGTTGTTTTGCAAGCTAATTGGTGATATCATACTTCTTTAGGTTAGATCTAAGGGTAGAGTCGCATAATTTGACCAAACAGACGCGCTAAACATCTAGGATTTGGAGTTCTTCACAGTCAGCATACGTTCTAGGCCGCCGGATCGTTGTTTCAACACGCCCTTACCTCGTTCAGGCCGAGTTTAAGGGTGCTTCGAATAGTACTTTCTAAGTATTTATACCTCCCAATCTGGGTATCCCGGGCCCACAATGATCTTGGACCTAATATATGGACTTAAATCTGGTCCCCGGCGAGCATTACCAGCCCGGGGACCTTAAGAACTCTTTGCATCGTGTTGTAGGAGGGAGGAAGCGAAACGCGTCGCGAAGCGCGTGTTTCAATCGAATTTCGCGAAAACTTATTACGGGTGACTCTTCTAGGCAACAACCCACAAACGAACTGCAATACTTACGCCTTAGTACTTCCAAATACTACCATAGTGTATTTCTCTCGCTTGCGCTGTTGATAACATATCAATTTCTTCCTGAGAATTTTGCTTGGTACCCAAGTGAAATCTTATCTTTCAACGTTCAACTTTCACTTATCTCAAGTCCTTAGTGAAATTAATCTAGTAGCTTCAACCCCAGTTCCCTAGCCTAGTCATTGCCTTCGTTCTCGATGGCCATCCTTGATGCTCTTCCCGGCGTAGCAGTGTCGGTCTCAGCCGCCGGAATGGAGCTCACAGAATTCGAGGACAACCAAAAGAACATGGAAGGACCCCTTGCCAGCAAGACCGTTCAGAAGTGCCTCGAATCTGTTTCAGGCTCTGAATTTGCTATCAACCTCAAGGTCTCATCTTCATTCGTCTTCGACTGCCCGAACATTGTTTTCCGCGTGTTTGTCGATGGAAAGTTCATTGTTGGAAAGTACTGTGGGCGTTGGAAGGCACCTGATAGTCATTGGACTTCCACAGTATCGGGAATATATTCAGTTCTTCCTGATGGCAGCGATGGATTAAGAAAGTTCAAATTTAACTCTATCAAGAAAAGTAATCATCGTCTAAAATATTTGCATTATGTTATCTACTAACTTCAAGTTGCAGTCGATGATGCTGATAATTTCCGAATCAAGAGTGACTTGGTGAAAGCCTCCAAGATCGGTCAAATCACAGTCAAGATATTTCGAAAAGGCCCTACAGAGATAGACAAGAGACACATTCCCATCGAAGCAGACACAGTAACGGAGATTGCAGAAAAGGCAATGAAAGGTAAAGGATTATCACATAGCACCGGGTAAGATTTTCTCGAAAACGTTCATATCCAGACTTTAATAAAAGACCTTGACAGATACCAACCAGCAATCTCCTCTCCGAGCAGCAAGTATGTCAAGGCTGACTATCTTGACGGCGAGGATAACCCTATTGGTGTATTTAACTTTAGATATTTATCGAAGGGTAAGGCCTCTCTTACCAATATCATAAAAGTGATTCTAAAGCTTGATCAACAGAAGCTCTCCAGCAGGAGCTGATCATTCCTCGTACTCCAAGTCCAGACCCTTTGGATGCCCTTACGGACGCAGAGAAGAACCATCTGGCACGTCAAATGCTTGCACAAATTGACGTATGTTAATGTTTACGCCAGTTTTACGACGATTACTAACTAGATTAGGCATCAAGGGTGAAAACTGAATTCAAGTCCAATAAGAGAATCAAGCGGGAGCGTGAAGAAGACAGTCCGAGCAATGTTTCTGCCGGTCCCTTCAAGACGGTCAAATTGCTTGATGGCAGGGAAGCCATTGACCTTACGGATTAGTGTGCTTACACAGCAGTTTCGGAAAGCTGCTGGTTTATTTACGGCAAGATTCAAAGGGATGTGGCATTATGGCCTTATTTCACCTAAGTTGACGGGGGTGATTGAGCTATATGCCTCTCCAAGCTTGATTTTATAGTAGCGGGCGTTTTATTGGGTTTTCGTTCGCCTTCGTATCCCCGAAACTTCATTTAGAGATTCAAGATGATCAAAGATCACACAGAGTTCACTTGCATACTACCTTAAGGCAAATAGCAACAGTAACAGAGCTTATCACACATGGTTAAATATACAGATTTCTCAGGAGGAGCTTATTATTCGCCGACACATACTATTGAGACTTATGAGTTACTTGTTTGTTTTCCATAATCACACTATGAAAATTTGAGGCACCGAAGACAATTCCTAGCCTGTTCTCGTACTCACTTTTTTGTTGCACTTGGCCATGCATGACTTTTATCTCCTACGAGAGTTTCAGTGTATATTGTATGTATCTTTACCACTGAATGACCCCTTTGTCCGGACATACTCGACGAGATACTATAGTCAGCTCTCCAAGTAGCTTCACATCTAAGAGTTTCAGCCGTTTGTCCAATATCTCAGATGAGGCTTCTGCTTCTGAAATCAGGCCGTTTATTTCATGGTCTCGTCTTGATGACACCTGACATTTTCATCATCGATGTTCTTCACATTTTTTAAAAGCATCTTGACTTTGCCGTTCGCCTCCCTCAGTCTTATATGAACAAATCGTGTTTACTTTGCTTGAATCACAATCTCACTTAAAGATTGTTTAAAATTCCGCACTATCCATCAGCAGAATGCGTTTCTGAGAAGCGCTGAGAATCTCAGCTCGTCTCTGCTATTCACAAATCCTTTCATAACACGAGCAGCTCGACAACATTGCATTTGATTTTTGCAACCTCCTGACTTAAAATGGCCGTTGCTAAGTCCCTCTCCGGAGTGAAGATCACCGTATGATCCAACGGCAAACAGCTGAAAGAATACAAGAACAAGATAAGATCCATTGGTGGCCCTGTCGTCAAATGGTTTGCTAGGTTCACCGAGGCTAATACCGATACAGAATTCTCATTCAAAATCTGGGTCTCCAGCTCCTTCCAGCTTGATTGTCCCAATCTTCTCTTTAGTATGTATGTTGACGGCGTATCGGTTAGTGGAACACTCCACGGTGAGTACGCTCATTCAAGGAAATTAGACGAAGGAAGTGGAAGGAATCAAAAAACCGACTGAGAAATTCAACTTTATTACACTTCAGAAATTTAGGTTCTCAGCTGGTTACTGGTAAGTGCCTTTACTGAGCCTACTGTAACGCTCTGGCTGTAACAGAGAAAGTTACCGATCTGGCCAAGCTTGCTGAAGATAGACAGTGTGAGAGGAAAAGCCTCAGTGACAGGAAATCCTTAATAAGAGGAAACATCTCTACGTCAGGAAGAATCTTAATGACAGGAATAGGCTTAAAGACGACAGTACTCTTAACGCGGATCCTACGAGTTATGCAACGAAACCCAACACCACAAGGGCCACCAAGCGAAAAGTCGAACACCCTACCAGTGGTTTTCTTGCAATAAACTAAGAAAGGAAGGAAAGTAATGCAAACGACATCAAACTTATGCCACCGTTGTGAAACCCAATATCATTTCCCCAAAGGAAATTACCATTAGAATTTGACATATAAGGATTTTTCCATTGACAAGGACTGTTTACAAATCCGGTTCATTATTCTATACATATCAGAGTAGGACCTTTGTGGCAACACTCAGCAGCCACGCTGCATCATGCCATCCACCTTCATCAGCTCCAGGAAGAGGCAGCTTTTCCTCACTAGCAACATCAATCGTTCCATCAAATCTGTTCTTTTGAGTGCAATCACTCTTGCTTGCTGCATCAGAGGCATCTGTCTTCTCTTCACTCGTTTCAATATCCGTATCTTCCCCATCTTCTTCCACAGCAAATAAAGACCACCCCATAAGCTTCTCAACCCATACACCCAGACCTGTACTACCTTTCTTCGCCAAGCGCTTCACAATGATTTCATCCTCTGCAGCTTGGTCCTCTTCATAAGCTTCTTCATCCACATCCACGAAATCCGGCTCTGCAATAAATTCTTCTCCTCTACCAAAGTAGGACTCTCTCTCCCTTTCCGATTTGGGTAATGGAGTAAATAGATTCACCTTGCTGCCTCTCCGACTCTGTGCACGGCTATGTGCCTGGCTTGTTGGGCGACTGCCATATCTACTGGCTGGCCTGCTGCCACCACCAAGGCTCATCCTAGTGGTAACCGGCGAAAATTCATCATCCGCATCCGCAGCACTCCCTCTTCTACTTGTCCGTCGTGATTCCCGCTCTCTAGCCAGCTGCCTTTCTAGTGCCTCCTCATCCTCGTCTAATTGTCCCGTCAGACTCGTAGAACTGGCTCTTGACACGAGCCAGGCCTGCCCCTTCGATTCCCTCGTCTCGGAAGAGATTAATGCCCCAGCGCGGAGCAGCCAATCTGAATCATTGCGATCCGCCGCCGTGAATGTATTAAGACCAGAGTCATCTTTGCCCGCTAATCTTTTCGATTTCCCGCCTAATGGTGTTACACTAGGCTTGGGCAGGGGGGCAAGACGAGGACTTGTGACGTTCGTGCTGGACTTGCTCTTTGTTAAACCACCGGCTGTAGGCTTGCGCAGGCTCACACGAGAGGAGGATCTGGAGAGTATCCCAGGTGTTGTAGGGGCAGATTTCCCTTCGAGGTATGATATTGAGCGCCCATGAAAGGAGCGAGGGTGTGAGACCGTATCGGGGAGTTCGTCTGGGTCTGTGAGGGGCAGTCTGGATGTGAGAGGGGCGAGCGAGAGATGGTTCAGGTTTATGTTCGAGCGATTATTCCGCCGAGAATGCGGAGAGTGTTGATTATATGCTACATCCATGATCGTGATCAATTAAGTTGGGAGGGAATTTCTGGTGGATATCAACCTATGAGATTGTGGTTGGCAAAATGATGATCCGTTGCAACTCGCTTGTGATTGTTGCTGGTTAGAACTTTGCACGTGCATTTTATTTTTGGGGAGAAAGCTCAAAGAAATGATGCTGCAAGTTGACAGCTGTACAGGAGACCTTTATGATGCGGAATCTGAGGAATATACGGTACTCGACCTGGAGATCAGCTATTGAGCACAAGGAGAGACAAATTACCGCGGCAGCATGGGATACCGGCAATGACTCGGTGATATGTGCATATGGGCCTAGCGAAAGTGATACGTTGATCGAGTTGGTCAGAGTTGATTTTCAAAAAGGCTCAAGTTCTATGTAAGTTGCCCGCTTCCACGACTTGGTTTGGGCAATCATTAAGCATATCACAGAGAATATAAATTCATCACGTCTTGGGATGCTCCTTGCCCAAATCCAGATCTTCCATGTGACCAAATATTGAGTTTACAGTATTTTGCAGACACTCTTACAGCATGTGTTGTTCTTGCTGGCGGCGACATCGTCGTCACAAGGGAGGAACCGCAGACTGGAGAAGATCGAATAGAAATTGTGGGCTCCGTTGATGCGGGCATTTCTGCAGCGAAATGGTCACCTGATGAGGACCTCCTCGCAATCTGTACCAAAGCAGATACCTTTATTTTCATGAGTCGATCTTTTGACGGAATAATGAATATAGCCATGACTTCGGAGGACCTGAAGGCTTCGAATCACGTCTCTGTTGGGTGGGGTAAGAAGGAAACTCAATTCAAAGGGAAAGGGGCAAAAGCACTACGGGATCCGACAATGCCAGAAAAGGTTGACGAAGGAGTCCTTAGCCACGAAGATGATGGTAGGACAACCATTTCTTGGAGAGGTGATGGAGCCTTTGTTGCTGTATGCACTATTGAGGCAGCGTCAAGGCGTATCATTCGCGTGTACTCAAGAGAAGGAGTACTCGACAGCGTCAGCGAACCGGTTGATGGCCTGGAGGCAGCACTAAGCTGGAGACCTGCAGGAAACCTTATTGCTGGGATCCAACGCTTCTTCGATCGTATTGACGTGGTATTCTTTGAGCGAAATGGTTTAAGACATGGCCAATTCAGTCTTCGACTGACTCTGCAGGAGTTGGCAACATCGGGGAGGCACATTCAATTGTGGTGGAACAATGATTCTTCTGTGCTAGCAGTCATATTGGCAAACAGTGTACAGCTGTGGACTATGGGAAATTACCACTGGTATTTGAAGCAAGAAATTTTCACTTCTCAAGAGAATGTGATGAGCCCTCTGGGGCTCATATGGCACCCAGAGACTCCTCTCCGATTTCTGGTCGCCAATACCGGTACTGACTCCATGAAGAATTTGCGAGAATCTGTTAGCTAACGGTCATTGCAGACAAGATCATTGTCACTGAATATGTGTTTTCAGTTGCGCATAGCTCAACCGCTCAGCCAAACGACTATGGTGCAGTGGCTGTTATAGATGGTAGAGACCTCAAACTGACCCCACTTCGATCCGCCAATATTCCCCCTCCTATGGCGTTGTATGAAATCACCGTATCACATAACATTTCTGATGTGGCGTTCAGCTCTGACACATCATCAATTGCTATTTTGCATCAAGGTGGTATTGCCATATATAATTGGGAGATAAATTCGACGTCGTCTTCTCCACCGACCCTAAGTGGCCGCGTCACGTTCAAGAATACTTTGGAAGGTGCTACTCCACAGCAAATTTGTTTCAATGAAGAGGGAGATATCCTAACATTGGATCAAATGGAGGCCAGTACACCGTCCTTGCAAAGGTATGGTTTTAGCAAAGAGATAGGAAGAGTTGAAGAAAATATCGTCGAAGCGGTAGCCTTCTCTTCACCATTAATGATTTCATCATTTGGTCAAGATGGTTTTACATATCCATATGTTCAAGGGGCATCCGGCAGTCTGCTAAGCCTAAGTCTCCCATTGTTGGGGCAGCCCCTTGTCACCACCTCTTTCCCCATGTTCTTGCCATGGGTTGAAATCTTTACGTTCGCTGATGACAAGATTGCTTTTGGAATGTCGAAAAATGGCCACCTCTATGCAAACTCCCGATTGCTGGTCAAAAATTGTACATCATTCCTAGTTACACCTCTCCATCTCATTTTCACGACCACAAATCACCTCCTTAAATTTGTGCATATCGCCAAAGTAGAAGGTTAGCTCCCTTTACATGAAGATAAGAGAAACCTACTAACTGCCTTAGACCTTGAGATCCCGCCGGATGATCCAGAAGTGGATGAGAGATGTCGGAGCATTGAGCGTGGGGCACGTCTCATTACAGCAATGCCGACTTCTTTAAGTCTCGTACTTCAAATGCCTAGAGGCAATCTTGAAACTATTTGGCCTCGTGCGATGGTTCTTGCTGGCATCAGGAAGCTCATCGACGAGAAGAACTACAGAAATGCTTTCTTGCATTGCCGTACGCAGAGGGTTGATATGAACATCCTTTACGACCATGCGCCAGAGCAATTCATAGCGAATGTGGGGGTATTCGTAGACCAGATAAAGAAGGTGACCTACATAGACCTCTTTCTGTCCTCTTTACGGTTTGTCCTCTGAAACCTAAATCTTAACCTGACGAAACTAATTTCTGTCGTATAGTGAGGAGGATGTCTCAAAGACTATGTATAGAGAGACCCGCCGTGAACCCAAGCTTCAGAATGGAATAATCGCCGCAAATTTAGTGAACGGTGCTCACTTTGATCCTCAAGCCCGGAACCCTTCTAAAGTCAATCGCATATGCGATTCTTTCCTGGAAGTGCTTAAGGCCCGCACAGCCACGAATTTACAAAACGTTATCACCGCAAATGTATGCAAATCACCACCTGCTTTAGAAGATGGCCTCCTGGTTGTTGCAGGACTTATGAATGAGAGTGAGGCATTAGCGGAGAAGGCCGTGGAGCACATTTGCTTCCTTGCAGATGCGAACAAGCTTTATGATACCGCCCTTGGATTATATAACCTTGATTTGGCTCTTCTGGTGGCCCAACAGTCACAGAGAGATCCTCGAGAATACCTTCCATTTCTTCAAAAGCTTCAGGAGATGGCCATCCTCCGCCGCCACTTCTCAATTGACGACTACCTTGGCCGGTACTCAAAAGCACTTTCGCATCTATATAAGCTCTCTAAGGATGATCATTCAGAACTTGAAGCTTATCTTGTGAAGCATGCACTGTACAAAGATGCTCTCACCCTCTATCGTTATCAACCCTCCCGGGTCGACTCCATCATGGGCCTCTACGCCAGCTATCTGGAGTCACATTCCCAATTTCACGAAGCCGCAATCGCATACGAGTACTTGCACCTTTATGGCCATGCCAGTACCTGCTACCAACGTGCCTCTCCGTCCTACTGGCGCGAATCCATCTTCTGCGCATCTCAACAATCCCCTCTACTATCTCAGGAAGCATTCAATTCTCTTGCTACCTCACTGGCGGAGTCTCTTACTGAGGCAAAAGACTACGAATCTGCAGCCCATATCCACATGACCTACCTTTCCTCAATACCCACAGCCGTCGCCCTATTATGCAAAGGCTATCACTTCGCCTCAGCCTTACAACTCGCCTCCCTGCACTCCACAACACATCCCGAGCTCCTCTCCGCCGGCGGACCAATCGACACCGGCCTAACCGAAACCCACTCAGCCTCGACCGAGCTGCTCGCCGAATGCAAAGCCCAACTCCTCGCCCAAGTACCCCGAATCCGAGAGCTACGCTTAAAAGCTGCCGCCGACCCACTTGCATTCTACGAAGGCGAAGTCAACGAGGACCTCCCTGATGATATCAGCGTAGCGCCTAGTAGTCGACTAAGCACCAGCGCGAGTTTGTTCACGCGGTATACAGGACGCCAGAGTCTAGGCACGGCAGCGACGGGGGTGAGCAGAGTGACATCTAAGAACCGGCGGAGAGAAGAGAGGAAGCGGGCGAGAGGGAAGAAGGGGACAGTGTATGAGGAGGAGTATCTTGTTGCGAGTGTACAGCGGTTGGTGGAGAGGATTGAGAGTGTTAGGGGGGATATGGAGCGGCTTGTGGCGGGGTTAGTGAGGAGGAGGATGAGGGAACAGGCCCGTGCTGTGGAGGGCTTGTTTGGAGAGGTATTGGAGATGTGTAGGGAGGCAGTGAAAGATATATTCGAAGAGGAAGGAAAGGGGGAAGAACAGGGGACGGGTACTGGTGAAGAGGAGTATAGGCCTGTTGGAGGGGATGCTGTCTTGGCAGAAAGTATTGAAGCTGTAGGGAAAAGGAAGGCAGCGCCGCATATCGGGGCTTTTGAGAGATTAAAATTACTCGGTGCTTAATAGCAGCAATCATTACGCGCAGCCGTACCAATCCTTACGTCAATATCCTGCATTAATTTGACATGTGATTTTCAGAAATCAATGAATCACGAATTTCACCTCACCACAATATAGAAGATAAAATCATGGTAGCTACGCCTATTGCTATTACACCGTGGAAAATGCACGTCAACAGACAGGAGGGAATAGCCGTATGGAAAGGACATCTTGAGCCTGTTGCATTGCATTAATCACAGAGAAAAAAATAGCACCCCTATGCCGAAGATCCGAGACACAAAAAGGGCC
>Ga0335072_10009356_pt1 | contig 14130 bp, 14 predicted proteins | sample Lox_Sample_21_FD_206725 | JGI IMG/M metagenome (GOLD analysis project Ga0335072, IMG submission 206725) | Soil microbial communities from Loxahatchee National Wildlife Refuge, Florida, United States - Lox_Sample_2.1 | ecosystem: Environmental > Terrestrial > Soil > Wetlands | place: USA...
CGTCCCGGCCAGGACCCGGCCTTTCTGGCCGGCATCGGCTTCCTGGCGCAAGAGATCCCGCTGTACCGGCGCTTCACCGCCGAGGATCACATCCGCGCCGGCGCGCGGCTGAACCCCCGCTGGGATGAGGCGTCTGTGCGGCACCGGCTGACGAGCCTGGGTGTACCGCCTGATCAGAAAGTGGGCACTCTCTCCGGAGGCCAGCGCGCCCAGCTGGCGCTCGCGCTGACCCTGGCCAAGCGGCCCAGGCTGCTGCTGCTCGACGAGCCAGTCGCGGCGCTGGACCCGCTCGCCCGCCGGCAGTTCCTTGCACACCTGGCCGAGGCGGTGGCCGCAGGCGGCCTGACCGTCGTGCTGTCCTCGCACCTGGTCGCCGACCTGGAACGAACCTGCGATCATCTCATTCTGCTGGCCGCGTCAGAGGTCCAGCTCTGCGGCGACATCGACACCCTGCTCGCCGAACATCAGGTCCTAGTCGGGCCCCGCAAGGACACCACGGCGATCGAGCGCGACCACACCCTCGTGCAGGCCGTGCGCACCGCCCGCCAGACCACTCTGCTCATTCGCCGGAACGGGCCCGTGATCGACCCGGCGTTCGAGACCGCCGATGTCGGCCTGGAGGAGCTCGTGATCGGCTATATGGGCCAGCACACCGGTCTGGCGCCCGTGCCAGCGCACCCCACGGCGATCGGAGAAGATCAATGACCTGGCTTGTCTGGCGCCAGCACCGCAACCAGGCGTATCTCGCTGCCGCCGCGCTTGCTGCGTTCGCGGTCCTGCTAGTGGTGACCGGCCGTCAGATGGCCTCCCAGTACCAGTCCGCTCTTGCTGCGTGTACACCCAGTCATGCCTGCGGCAATCTCGCGAACACGCTGATCCTGGGTACTCCGCTGCTGTCCTTGCTGGTCACGCTGACCGTGGTTGTGCCATGCCTGCTGGGAATCTTCTGGGGCGGGCCGCTAGTAGCCAGGGAGTTCGAGACCGGCACGAACCAGTTCGCCTGGATGCAGAGCGTCAGCCGCCGCCGCTGGCTCACCGTCAAAGTCGGCTGGGCTCTGCTTGCCGCAGGCGCGTGGGGTGGCGCCGTCTCGGCCCTTGTTACCTGGTGGTCGAGCCCGGTGAACGCGCTCAAGAGCCAGAACTTCCAGCCCGGCCAGTTCGACATCCAGGGCATCGTTCCCGTCGGCTACGCGCTGTTCGCTGTGGCGCTCGGCATCGCCGCCGGCACCCTGCTACGCCGCACCCTGCCTGCGATGGCGATAACGCTCGTCGTGTTTACCTTCCTGCGCCTCGTTATCGGGCAGGATCTCCGCTCGCACTATCTGACCGCGATCACCAAGACCTTCAGCTTCCTCCAGGGCCCGGCTCACAGCCCGGCCCTGCCAACAGGGTCCTACTGGGTGGTCTCCCAGGGCCTCGTCGGCCCGCGCGGCCTGATACCAGCCAGCCGGCCGCACGGCGTGGGCATCTCCGTCGGATTCCACGGCTTGTCCGTCAGCCTCAACAACATGCCATCCGCGTGCCAGAGACTGGCGCTGGCCGGGGATCCGCGCGGCATCTTCCCCTGCCTGACTGCGCGCGGATACCGCGGGCTCTTCATCACCTACCAGCCCGCCAGCCGCTACTGGGCATTCCAGGGCTTCGAGACCGGCATCTTCGTGCTCCTCGCTGCCGTCCTCATCATTGTGACTGCGATCGTGGTCCGCCGCCGCGACGCCTAGCGGCCGCGTCACCCACGTAAGGTAGCCGCCTGCTCCGTCATGCCCGCCGCGGCTAGAGGCGGCCCAGCGCGGCGTGTTTGAGAACGTCCTTCGATGTCGCAGAACAGGACGGGCCCACCACCCACGCCTCTGCCCCTTTCCCGACAGCAGCAGCGGTGACGATCACCGTAGCAGGCTTGCCCTCGTATCTGGCGACGTCGACGAGCAAGACGGTCTTGCCATGAGAAATCAGTCCGGTGCAGCCCGCCAGCCGGCTCTCAGTCGGGCTGTCCGCGGAGGGGTTCTCCCCGATATCGGTTAGCAGTAGTGCGGTTGCGTTCGACGACGGTTGTGCCGAAAACGCCTGTCGGGCCCCAGCGGCGTTCACCGCGGAGATCGCCTCGGCGCGCAGGTGCGCGGCCACGAAGTTCGTGTGCGACTTGACGGCCCGAATCGTGTCGAGCGATCCCGGCTGGCCATAGGTCACCTCAGGCCCGGGCGTCATCTGCTGCCTGGGGGCCGCGGCGCCAGCCAACGGCGAGGACAGCGAAGCCATAACGCTGGTGCCGGCATTCTCGGCCACCAAGTAGCTGCCCGCCACCGCGATCACGACCGCGCTAGCAGCGACTGTCAGTCGCGTCACTGAGGCCAGCAGATCCAGCATGTGCCAGCCGCCGCCAGTCAACGCGCCCGCTCGGCCGGCCGACGGGTCGCGGCGGCCGGCCTCGCCCGCGGGCATCGCGGCCTGGCGCCGTCGCGCCTCGCGGCTGATGGCCGAGTCGATCCGCGCGGACAGGTTATCCGGCATCGGCGGATAGCTAACGCCGGCCAGGATCGTGCGGATGGCGTCGAGCTGCTGGCAGGCTCTAGTGCACTGCTCGCACCGGGCAACGTGCGCCCGGACTCTTTCACCCCTGCGCGATCGCTCTCCGCCAACAGCCATGCTCGCAAGCTGCTGCGCGCTCGGGTGCTTGTTGCGCCGGGTCATGACGGGCTCTCACCCCGCTCTCGCGCGGGCAGCACGCGTCGGGCCGACGGCCGGTCTTCTTCTGGCCTGCTCTGGTGCCGCCAGGCGCAGGTGCGCCAGCTTTGGCGGCAACCAGGCACGGCTGCGCGTCGCCCGGCTATTGACCGTTCCTCGCAAACGGCCGAGTATATCGACCGGTGCCGTGCGGGCAACCGACCGTCACCCCACCCAGCCAGCTGACGAGGCGCTGAGGCATCTGCCCCATCCGGTTGATCTGAGTTCCGCGACTGGAACTGGCGACATGGCCTTAAGGGTGAGGACATAATCGGCAATATGGGGGGCAGCCCCTGAGCTAGCGGCGCTGCGCGGCAGAACGTTTCGACAGCGGCGTCGCAGGATCGCGCTTGTTTCGTGCGCGGACCGGAGGCTGACGTGGCTGAGCAACCTGTGCCGATTGGCTTAAGCCAGCCGCTTTCCAGCATGCAGGCACTATCGATCACCTCCCCCGCAATCTGTCTCGCGATTTTTCCGAACGGATCCGCACGGCTCGAAGGCCGCCATCGACGACCAGCAACCGCCAACCCCGGCCGGTAACTAACTTCATCTCGATAGCGTGAGGTTGGATCAAGGACGAGGGAGTGGCAAGTGGCCGAACATGCGGTGGTGATCGCCGGCGGAGGCCCGACAGGACTGATGCTTGCGGCTGAGCTGGCCCTGGCCCAGGTCGATGTCGTCATTATTGAACGACGCGCGGCCCCGGATCCTGACCGCGCACGCGCCGGCGGTCTGCACGCGCGCACCATCGAAGTGCTTGATCAGCGCGGCGTTGCCGATCGGTTTCTCGAGCAGGGGACGGCGATGCAGATCCAGGGATTCGGCCGGATCCGTGTGGACATCAGCGATTTCCCATCCCGGCACAACTATGGGCTCGCTCTCCCTCAGATTCAGACCGAGCGCCTGCTGGCTGCCTGGGTCCACGAGCTCGGGGTGCCGACCAGGCGCGAACGTGAGGTGACAGGGTTCACCCAGGACGACAGTGGCGTCGACGTCGCCCTGTCCGACGGCACGTCGATCCGGGCGGGCTATCTGGTCGGGTGCGACGGAGGCCGCAGCGTAGTAAGAAAGACGGCCGATATCGAGTTCGCCGGGTGGGGTCCATCGACGAGCTGGCTCATGGCCGAGGTCGAGATGGTCGAGAAGCCTGAGTTCGGCCTGCGTCCGGGCGGCGGGATCGGCCCGACCGAGGACGGAGATAAGATTCGCGTCGTCCTGACCGAACGCCAGGTGGAGCACACCAGCGAGCCCGCCCTGCAGGACGTCAGCGAAGCACTCATCGCCGCCGATGGGACCGATTACGGCGTGCACAGCCTGAGCTGGGCTTCCCGCTTTACGGACAACACCCGGCAGGCGGCGTCGTATCGCAAGGGACGCATACTTCTGGCGGGCGACGCAGCACACGTTCATGCACCGCTCGGTGGTCAAGGTCTCAACACCGGAGTCCAGGATGCCGTGAACCTGGGGTGGAAGCTGGCTCAGGTGGTCAAGAGGACATCACCCCAGAGCCTGCTGGACACCTACCACGACGAACGCCATCCGGTCGGCGCCCGGGTGTTGCAGAACACCATGGCCCAAGTCGCACTGACCAGCCCAGGCGACCGTCACCAGGCCCTGCGCGACACCATGACCGAGCTACTTAGCATGGACGAGCCGCGTAAGAACATCGCCGCCATGATGTCGGGTCTCGACATTCATTATGACCTCGGACCGGGACATCCCCTGCTCGGACGGCGCATGCCCGATCTGGAAATCGCAACCGCCGATGGCTCGCTCCGCGTCTATGAGCTCCTGCACGGCGCCAAGCCGGTCCTGCTTAACCTCAGTCACCCACGCGCCCTCGACATCACGCCCTGGACTGACCGAGTTCAGCTGACCGATGCCGAATATGCCGGCCCGTGGGAGCTCCCGGTCCTCGGCCCAGTCAGCCCCCCGGTCGCCGTCGCAGTCCGCCCTGACGGGTACGTCGCATGGGTGGGAGATGGCACCGACACCGGACTGCGCGATGCCCTGAGCACATGGTGCGGGGCTGGCGACTGATGGCAGCCACGGACGCTTGACGTCAGCAGGCACGCGCATGGCCAGGCCACGCTATTCCTGCTTCAGCAGGCGGTCGGTGAGGACAATCTCGATGATCGCCTGGACGGTGTCCTGGCGTGCCCAGTCGCGTTGTAGCTCAACTGCGAGAGAGACCCAGCTGATCGGCTGCCCGCCGGCCTTGTCTTCCCAGGAGTTGGTCGTGGTCCGGTCGAGCGGCTTGTCGTCGGTCAGCAGGTCGGCGAGTTCCGGGAGCGTTGGCTTTCCCCGGCCGGTGGCGACGTTGATGGTCGAGTGCACGATGGGAACGTCGAAGGTCTTGATGACCTTGACCGTCGAGACGGCGTTCTTGACCAGGAGGTCGCGGTCCATTGACCGGACCCCGGCCAGCTGCGAGGGCTGGTAGTCGATGAGCAGGAACGCCGCGTTCTGCGGAGTGATGAGATGATCCGCGACCGGGTCGCGCGCTGGGGCACTAGTCATGAGGGACGGCACCTTCTGGTGGCAGGGAGCTCCAGTGTGCTCCCGAAGGTAGCGGCCATCAGGGTGATCGGCTGTCACCTGATTCTGGTGATTTGCGGTGAGCAGGCGAACAGAGCTCAAAGCAGACGGGCAAGCATGCCGCCGTCGACGATGATCGGCGCCCCGGTGACAAATGACGCCTCGGGCGACGCCAAGAACAAGACGGCTTGGGCCAGCTCGGCTGGCTGAGCAGTGCGGCCGATTGCCCCTTGCTCGGCGCCACCACGACGCCATCGCGTGCCATCGCCGCCCCGTGCTGCACCCCCATCTGGGTATCGACGCTGCCGACGACGACTGCATTCACCCTGATGCCGTCGTCCGCATAGTCCATCGCCATCTGCCGGGAGAGCGAGATAACTGCTCCCTTGCTTGCCGCGTAGGCCGCGAGCCGCGGCACCGTCGCGACAGCGTGAACGGACGAGATGTTCACGATGCTTCCCCCGCCTGCCGCACGCAGGTGCGGAATCGCGGCTCGACTGACCAGGAAGACCGACTTCACGTTCACGGCCATGACGCGGTCCCACACCTCCTCCGGCGTGTCATCGACCGCATGACAGTCGAGGATGCCGGCGTTGTTGACCACGACATCCAGCCGGCCGAATCGCTCAGCCACGGCGCTGACGGCAACTTCGACCTCCTCAGCCACGGAGACGTCGACGGTGTAGTGCGCCCGTCGGTCGGAGTCCTGCTCGGCTGGCGGCCGGACGTCGAACACGGCCACAGCAAGGCCCGCATTCCCGAACGCGCCGGCAACGGCCGCACCGATGCCGGCCGCACCGCCAGGGACGATGGCCACCCGCCGCTTCGCGTCGCGCATCTCAGTTGTCAGCCTGCCAGCAGCGCCGCTAGCCATGCCATCTGTGCAGCCTGCTGGAAGCCCTCGCCGCCTTCGTGATTGTTGAACGCATACTCCCGGATCTGGTGCGGTCCGCCGTAGCCGTTGTAGGCAGCGAAAACAGTGGATGGCGGGCAGATATCGTCTTGCAGGGCCACCGAAAACAACGCTGGCGCCGATGCGTTGCGACCGATCACGGCGGCATCGAAGTAGTCCAACGTACGCAGCGCAGCATCGACATGGTCCCGGTGGATCTTCAGGTAGCGGGCAACCTCCAGGTACGGGCCGCGCTCCGCGACCTGGACGGCGCGCCGGAAGTGGCAAAGGAACGGCACATCGGGCATGACCGCCGCGAGGTCATGCCGCAGCCCGGCTACGGCTAGGGTCAAGCCGCCGCCCTGGCTGTTGCCGGTAACCGCGATCCGCGTCCCATCGACCGCCGCATGCTCGCGCACCGCGTCGACTGCGCGGACACAGTCAACGTAGAGTCTCCTGTAGTAGTAGCTGGCCGGGTCGAGGATCCCACGCGTCATAAAACCGGGATGGGAAGGCCCGACTGGCTCCGGGTCAGCCGTGTCCCCGACCGACCACGCACTGCCCTGGCCGCGGGTATCCATGATGAAGTGCGCATAACCTGCGGCGGCCCAGAGCAGGTTCTCGTGTGGCAAGCCGCGGCCTCCGCCATAGCCGACGTACTGGACGACGCACGGCAGCCGCTCCCCCCATCCCGCAGGGACATGCAGCCAGCCGCGCACTGGATTGCCGCCATAGCCGGCGAACGAGACATCGAACGTCTCGATGAGGCGCAAGCCGGGCCGCACCGGCTGGAAGACGGCCCCGACTGGATGCGCTGCGGCCGCTGCAAGCGTTTGGGTCCAGAATTCGCTCATGTCCGCAGGTACCGGCAAGTCGGGCTGGTAGCTACGCAGTTCGTCGAGCGGCAGGTCAGGCAACGACATCGGCGATGCTCCTTAGCGCAGGCGGAAAACGGGAGTGCAGCAGTCCGGCATGATCCTGACTCTGAGTGAGCTGACACTCATCGACGTTCGCACCGGCGGTGCCGACATAGCCGCCCCGGAACTGGCGGGACCCGTTAGCGCCGCACTTGCGAACCAGGCTGCCGGTCGGTTACCTCAGCCTCACCCGGCGCTGTCCTTTTCGGTCGCTGTGGTGAGGTAGCTCTGCAGGATACGTTCATAGGCAAACGAGATGTGCTCTTTGATCAGCTCGACGGCGGCCGTCTCGTCACCGGCCCGGATAACCCGCACAATGTCCGCGTGACCCTTCACTGTGCTGTCGCGCCAGTCGGGGCTCGCGACGTTGCGGGATAGCAGGAACCAGTAAGTGGGGAGCCGATCTTCCTACTCCGCCTGTGCGTCGCTGGGGTGGCCTCGGCAATCGCCTGGAGTTCACTCCTGAACACTTCCAACGGGTGGGTCGACTATTACCTCGGGATGCTGCATCTGCCTCAGCCGAACTGGCTGGCGTCGTCAGCCACCGCGATGCCTTCGGTGGTGATCGCCGACATGTGGAGCGGGGTCCCGGTTGTGGCAGTGATCGTACTTGCGGCGATGATCGCCGCTCCCCGCGATCCCATCGAAGCTGCAATGGTCGACGGCGCCTCAGCGTGGAACCAGTTCCGGTACGTCACTTTCCCGGCCATCCGGCCCGCGCTCGTCCTGGCGGCGCTGTTGCGCACAGTCGCAGCTTTCCAGCAGTTCGCTTTGTTCGAAATCATGACCGGCGGCGGGCCCGGTCTGTCTACCGCGGTCATCAACTACTACGTCTACCAGCAGACGATCGTCTACGGGAACGTGGGCTACGGGGCGGCTCTGGCTGTATTGCTCGTGGCAGTTATGGCAGTGCCGCTATCCGTGCTGTTCGTGCTCGCACGCCGGCGGTGACGGCCGGAATGCAAAAGCAGATCATCGTCCAGGAGGGATGACAGGTGGCAGCCACCGCAGACCATACGCGCAGGAGCCGAAACCCGGAGCGCGCCCGGCGGAAACTGCGACAGCGAAGCAGCACAGTGGCGACCATCGTGCTGCTTGCCCTCGGTGCGGTGTTCGTGCTCCTGCCGCTGTTCTGGCTGATCTCAACGTCGTTCAAGAATGCGAACGACGCCTTCGCGCTGCCACCTAAGTACGTCTTCTCGCCGACGCTGGGCAGCTTCCGCCAGATCCTCGGCGGCCAGTTTGCCCACTACCTGATCAACTCAGTGATCGTAGCCTTCGGGTGCACCGCGGTCGCCCTCCTGCTCGGCGTGCCGGCCGGTTATGCGTTCGCTCGATCGCCAGTAAGAGGAGCGCGTTTCATCAACGCATGGTTCGTGCTTGCCTACGTGGCCCCACCCGTCGTGTTCATCATCCCGCTCTACATCATGTACCAGCACCTCGGCTTGCTCGATACCTATCAAGGGCTGATCCTGGCGTACGAGACTGGCCTACTTCCGTTCACCATCTGGCTGATGCGGGTCTACTTCACTGACATACCACGGGAGCTGGACGAGGCCGCGTGGATCGACGGATGCAGCAAGATGCGCGGGTTGTGGAAAGTGGTGCTGCCAACAGTCTGGCCCGGCGTCACTACAGTGGGTCTGCTGGTCTGGCTGGCCTCGTGGGGCGAGTACTTCGGTGCCCTTATCCTCACAAGCAATCGGACCGTGACCGCGCCGGTGGCCGTTGAAGGCTACATCGGAACCACGTTCGCCAACTGGAACGAACTGGCCGCCGCCGGGGTTGTCGTGGTCGTTCCCGCCCTTCTCGCCACGATCGTCGTGCAGCGAGGCTTCGTACGCGGCCTGACATTCGGTGCCGTCAAACAGTAAGCGCCGCCACTCCGGTGCGCGCCAGCACGACCCAGCGGGCTGGCGCTCTAGAGTTACTGCTCCGGCAGCGGCGAAGTGCGGCTCACCGTCGCGCCGAGCTGCTCGGCGGCCCAGTCGGCCGTCGCCTGCCGGTGGAATGGCGCCAGGTTTGCACAGCCGTGATTGCCCTGCTCAAGCAGCAGCAGCCGCGCCTCTCCGCCAGCCTCGGCCACCAGCCGCTGCGCGTGCTGCCAGGGAATCAAGCGGTCGAGCTTGCCTGTGACCGCCAGCAGCGGGCAGGTAATCAGCCCGGCCCGGCCGGCCAGGGTAAGCTCCCGTGCCCGGCGTCGGGCCGTCTCCATGTCGGGCGACTTGGATCTGACCCGGAAGGCCTCGCGAGTGAGGATAGGGCGGCCGTCCCACTCATCGCCGAACGAGTACGGGCCGGCCAGCGCGATGCAGGCCCGTACCCGCTGGTCGCCGCTGGCTACGCGCGGCGCGTAGTAGCCGCCGAGGCTGACGCCCCAGACGCCAACCCGGGCCGGATCGATCCCGTCCTGGGAGTTCAGATGGTCGATGATGGCGGCTCCGGGTACCTCCCAGTCAGCGCGGATGGCCAGGTCGTACTCGGCCTCGCCCTGGCCAGGCCCGTCCACGCTGAAGGTGGCAATCCCCCGTTGCAGGAACAAGTCCTCGGTGCTGCCAAGTTCCTCCTTGGCCGAATCCAGTCCAGGGATCATGATCATGACCGGATGCGGTCCCGGCCCTGCCGGCAGGCGCAGGATGCCGACCAGTTGCGATCCATCGAACGGGATCTCCACCCGGCGGCCCGGCGGATCGAGGTAGGGCAGGGCGTCGGTCAGGCAGCGGACTGCGCGCTGGTGGGCAGCACGCATCTGCCCGATGTCGCTGACGAATAGGAACTTGGCGAAGTGGAAGTAGACGGCAGCCTGCGACAGGTGCTCTCCGGCAGAGATCGAGCGGCCCGCGGCCAGCGCGTCACGGCCGAGTTGCTCGTGCTCAGCGGCGACCGCGCTCCAGGCCGAGCACCACGGGTCCCAAGAGGAGAGGCCGTTGACGATCCGGTCGAAGTCGGAGGAGGTCACGCCGTTAGTCGTGAACCGCGGTGCCCAGTGTGAAATCACCGCGGCCAGCCTGTCATCCATGCATGGACCCTTTCGCCCTAGCCCGCCGGATCCGGGCGGCGCACACAAGCGCCGCGCCCCTTCACCTCAACGACACCGCTGAGCAGAGTGCTCGCGGCTCCAGCGTGACGTTAAAGTCGCAGCTGTACCGCCAAGTCTTGCTCGCTACGGCCTGCGGGCGCGTAGCGGAAATGCCGCGGTGCGTCATCGCGACCCGGTGATGCGCTCGCCAGGAGCCAACGCAGCCTCCTCTCCGGCCGGCGGCGACAAGTTCCGCCGCAATCGCAGGCCCTGGCGGGATGCCGAACGTGATGAGATGCTCTGGCTTGGCCGGGGGTCCATAGCGGTTTGCGCTCCAAGGCGTGACGCCGAATTGCGCGGCAATCCTGGCCCGGTCAAAGACAATGCCGGTACCGGGAACGTAGTTCTCATACGTGGCGTCATTAAAACCACCGACTGACGCGTCAGCCTCTACATCCCCGAACGTACTCCTGTAGCTGAGGACCAGGTTCACCGTACGGCCCGCCCGGAGCCCATACTTTCTCCATGCGGCCCGTACACCGGCGCATCTCGCCTTCGCGGCCTTGGCCGACGTGGAGCAGATGAGCTGGTGCGTGGAGCTGTTCAATATCGAGAAGTTGAGGTGGTACTTCCGCTGTACGGGCTTGCCGCCCGGTCGGCACCGACCCGGCCAACCTCACGGGAGAACTTGGATGCATCCGGGAGCCGAGCCCAGACCTCGACCTCCGTGAATTTAGCTCTGGTTACAGCGTAACCAGCCTGCTCGGATGAGAAAGAGGTTGAGCGCGCGTGAGCAAAGGCCTCGCCAGCCGGCAGGGCTAATAGCGCGCTGCTCACCATCAGGGCCACAGCGGTCAAGACCACAGCGGCGTCGCGGACCAGGTTGCGCATCGCAACTCCGTTTCGCCAAAGCCATACGCGCGGCAGTCAGTACACCCCATACCGGGCGTACAAGTCATAACAGAAGACTAGATTTCCATCAAGCTCGCCTGGCGGGACGGCCGATCTTACGCCAATCCTTAGGCGCTACGTTCGGCATGGCTCTGCCGTGATCGTTAATCCGGGCGGTGCCTGCACATCTATAATTCGGTCATGATCGACGAGAGCCGAGGTGCGGCCGGGGTTCATCTCCGGCGTTGCCGGCCAAACTTAACGGGCTGTCCGTGACGTCCGCGGCGCGGGGGCAGACCGAGCTGCGGCAATCCGCAGCCAACATGCTCGGCCTCCCGATTCTCATCGCGGTTTGCCTTGTCGCCATTGTCATCAGACAACTCTTCGTGCACCCGCCCAGCGCAATCGTCCTTGGTGTCTGCGCCGCAGCGGCGGTCCTGGACATCGGCCTCGCCGTATACCTTCTGCGCAATACGGGATCGACCTTGGTCGTCACCCCGGACGACATCACGTTCGCGCGGCACCCACGCAGGGGCCCGGCCCCCCAGCAAGTCATCCAGCGCACGGCCAACAGCACACTCAGCTTCCGCGTGAGTCGCAACGGGCCCGTCGGCTCAGAGTACACGGCATATGTGCTGAAGCTGCGCGACAACGCAACCGGCAAGGAGGTATACGCCGGCGCCTTCGGTCGCCGTAAGGTCCGGCAGGCCTGCGAGTCGCAAGGATGGTCGTTCTCCTAACGGCCTCTGGAACAGCCCGACGTGATCGAGAAGAGAGGCGCCCGGCACATGATGCTGGCTACCCGTCGACCAGGCCGGTGACGTTCCCGGTGAGGTAGGAAGAGATCTCGTCCGCCAGCTCTGCCCCGGCGCGGTAGCTGAGGCGAACCCAGCCAGTGCCGCTGGAGCGGTTGCCGGCCACGCTGGCGGTCCACAGTCCGCCATCGCGGAGCCTGGACGGGCGATCGAGCCAGGCCTGGTCGGCGGGCCACCACAGGTTCGGGGTCTGATCACTCCCCGAGAGTGGCGCGACAGCCGTCACCGCGCCGGCCGGGCCGGCGTAGAGCAGGTAGTCACGGTGCGGCAGGCGTACCCGCGGGCCATTCCGGATCGCCGCAGGGACCGGGTCGGGTCGGGTCACGCCGAGCTCGCCAGACGACGCGAACTGGGTCCGCTGCCACCCGTAACCGTCCCGCACGCAGAACCAGCATCGTTGCGGCGTCGTCGTCGTCCACTCCCGCGCCAGACCAGCGAGTGCTTCGGCGTCAGGCAGGTACAGGCTGCCTTCCTCCGGACCCTGGCTCCGCCAGGGTGCCTCAGACTCCGGGCGCGCCGGCGGCAGCGCGATCGAATGGAACTGGGCATCCCGGTGCAGCGGCATGCCGCTCCAGGCCGCCACCTCCGCCCAGCGCACCAGGCGCCGGCCGTCCCTTCTGGGCTCCTGGGCCGGGTGGAGCACCCGCGCGTAGGCTTCGAAGCCCGCCGGGACAACCGAGGTCACCATTTGGCCGAAGGGCGACAGGCGCTCGCCGATCCAGTCCCCTTCGCCCACTGCGGTGCTCCAGGCCGGTCCTCGCCCATTCATGCCCAGATGATCGCAGCGCGTCTGACGGATCTCCAGCGGTTATCCCGCCAGGTATCAGCGCGCCAGGACTGAACCTGGGCACGTATTGGGGCCGTGTCCACTGCGGACCGCAGCCAACCGCAGCCGTTGTGAGCAACGAGTTAGCAAGATCATCTCTGCGTGATGATCGAACCTACACATCGTGTTCGCCACAGCCAGCCTGCGAGCACGGTCACGCTCCAGGGCTCGCATTGCGGCGTTGTTCGGTCTGCCGTGAGCTCTCCGGTCGGCGCTGTCGAGCAGTCTGTTGCGGCTGATCCGCTACATGTTCCGCCGGCCTTGTGCGCGCGTCGCTGGCGGAGAGCATCTCCTCAGTTACCGCCGACCACAGCACCTCGCGGGCATCCTCCAAGGCGTCGGAAGACGGCGGGCCGACTTGGCCGATCACGCTGAGCAGTTCCGTAATATCAAGGTCCTCTCTGTCCGGATTCACTTTCGTACCTCAGCTTCATTCGCATCTGCTTCGGCCAGCATGTGACGCAAGGCCGCGCGTGCCCGGTGCAAGCGGCTACGGGCGGTCCCAGGCGCGATGCCGAGGGCGACTGCGGCCTCCGCAGGAGTCATTTGTTCCCAAGCCACCAGCAGCAGTACGTCGCGCTCAGCTGAGGGTAGTTTCCTTACTGCCGAAATCAGTGCCCGTGCCCTGACGGCCGAGTCGAGCCGGTCGGTGATCTCATCCCACGGATCAAGTGTCTCCTCTGGCGTGGTCAGACCTATGGGCTGGTTAGTGGTCCAGTGTGCTCGCAGCACATTCCTCGCGATTCCGTACAGCCAGGGCCGGGCATCGTCGTAGCCGCTGTCATAAGTGCGCCGCGCTCCGAACGCTCGTACCCAGACCTCGCCAAGCAGATCGTCGGCGGCCTGGTGCCCGGCGCGTCGGGAGAGGTACCCGTGAATAGCGACCTCGTGACGCTCGACAATCTCTACGAATGCTTCGGGTTCGCCGCACAGCGACCGCGCTATCAGCTTGCCGTCGGTCACGTCAGTCCTCAATTGGCGCCGTCACAACGTCGGCCATCGCACGGCGAGGCGGACATGGGGCCGGTCGATGACGATGCTCGCGCCTCCGATCGTCTCTGGCCGCGCTCCTGGAGGCCAGGCACTCAGTTCCAGATCCTGCGCGCCCGGCCTGCCCAGCTCGTGCCAAACGATAGCTTGCCGGGCTAGGTATTTCGCGAGGCCGGGTCCGCTAGGACCGTAACCGCGGGCAGTGATGTCGTACGGCGCTGGCTGGTCTCCGGGGATGAATGCTGCGACGCCAAGTCTGCCAGTGCTGCCGACCTGGGCTAGGCCGCCGAGCGGCATCAGGTTCGCAATTCGCTGCTGGGCGGGACTGGCATAGGCTTCGTGTCTGCCCATCAAGTTCAGCCGGGTAAGGCCGGGTTCGGCCAGCGTCAGCCATAGATCCAGATCCGCCAGCTCACCGATGTCGCCGGCCCGCAGCCCGGTGGGCTCCTCGGTCACGTGACCAGAAAGCACTTCGTACAACGCGTCGGCGTCCGGCGCCGGCCCGTCAACGGCCTGAGCGT
>Ga0335072_10009357_pt1 | contig 14130 bp, 10 predicted proteins | sample Lox_Sample_21_FD_206725 | JGI IMG/M metagenome (GOLD analysis project Ga0335072, IMG submission 206725) | Soil microbial communities from Loxahatchee National Wildlife Refuge, Florida, United States - Lox_Sample_2.1 | ecosystem: Environmental > Terrestrial > Soil > Wetlands | place: USA...
TCATACCGTTGGTTCCCGTGCTCCGCTGAACTTACCCTTCAGCAAAATGAGCAGCCTCACGATGAACACTCTCGCGATGTCTAAGGTTTTCTCGGAGCGGGGCACGAGTATAGCAGTGGCCAGAACGATACCGAATGCCTGGAGCATGGCGCGACAGGCACTATCGGAATTGCCGGAGCTTGATCCATTGCCAGCGGAGATTTCGTTGGTCCAGCGTTTTCTTGCGGCTGAGATCAGTCCTCAGTTTGAGCTGATCGAGATGCTTGCCCATGGAGTCGGGGTTCATCACGCTGGATTGTCAGATGAAACCAGAGCCTTGATCGAGTGGCTGGCCGAGATCGGAAAACTGAAGGTTTTGTGCGCGACGAGCGGGATTGCCCAGGGCCTGAATTTCCCGGTCTCGTCGGTATTCCTAGCTAGCCCGCAGCTACCGGTACAGGGTTCTCGATTGATGAGTGCCAGAGCGTTCTGGAATCTCGCCGGTCGGGCGGGCCGCATAGGGCATGACTCCGTTGGTGTGGTTGGGCTCGCGGCTGGTGAAAAGCCGAATGAGATGCGCGCCTACATCAGCAGGGCCACCAATGATCTAGTGTCACGGCTCGTAACCATGCTCGAGGAGCTTCAGAATAGGGGTCAGCTTTCAAATTTGACGGCTGTCCTTCAACAAGAGCAGTGGACTGACTTTCGAATCTTCGTCGCTCATCTACTGAACGAAAAAAAGAACCTCGATGCTGTCATCGCTGAAACGGAATCGCTCCTGCGCACGACGCTTGGCTATGCGACGCTGAGCGGCCGCGCGGACCATGAGAAGACGAGTGCATTACTTAACGCGACCAAGCAATACGCGCGAACGTTGTCCGCGCACCCTGAGAATTTCGTCTTGGCGGATGCGACGGGCTTTTCTCCTGAGGGCGTGCGCAGCGCCTTGCTCGGCCTGAATAATCTTGAAAAGAAACTGACTGCTGCAGACTGGCAGCCTGAGAGCATCTTTGGCTCCAACTCCAGCTTGCCTCAGATCATCGGTGTCATGTTGACCATTCCGGAAGTGCGGGGTCCTCTTGTTGACTTGGGCCAGCATGGGCCAGAGAAGACTCGCATTGCGCAGATTGCCTCCGACTGGGTAAATGGCAAGTCTATCGAAGAGATTGCGCATGCCTATTTCTCAGGAGACGCCGAGAACGAAAGGTCGCTAACCGACGCACTCACGGATGCTTGCAAGGGACTCTATAAGAGTCTGGCATATGCAGGGACCTGGGGAATATCCGCGCTCAGCAAGATGCCTACTTCCGGCATCCTTTTTGACCAGTTGTCCGAAGAAGACAGAAACAAGCTGAACGCTCTTCCCGCGATGCTGTATCACGGAGTCAAGTCCCCAGAAGCCGTGGTAATGAGGATGAACTCCGTGCCACGCACGATTGCTGAGACATTGGGCCAGATGTACGTTTCAAACAAACCCGCGGGAGTTCAATCGTCTCCGACCGGGGCCAGAAGCTTCCTGCGCTCGTTGTCAGGCGCGGATTGGAATGCTGCTTGCCCTCCCAACGGAGCTTTATCCGGCGCCGATTACGAGACCGTCTGGAGGACCCTATCCGGCGAAGCCCCGACCACGACGTAGCCTGCCTGCAGCTTCGTGATCTGCCTGCAATTTTCCTCTGATCTTCTCTTGGTTAATGAATGAGAGGAAGATTGCTTGAGTGGTCGTACGTTGGGAGCACATGAAGAGAGTTGTTGGGCTGGTTCCACACGACCAGCCCACTGGCCACTTGGTTTTAGATTTGCCCGCATTTTGCCCGCAAATAGCGCCGATTGGGCCGTTTTTGCCGGTTCTGCCGGTTTGTAAGTACTGTGTCGTCTATAACTTGCGGTTTGACAGCTTCCATGGCATGGAAGAGGTCGTCGGTTCGATCCCGACCAGGTCCACCAAAATCCCTTCAACAACTTACATGTCCCTGCACATCGCGCGGCTTTGTCCTCCAACCCAGGATCTGCTGGCCAGCACCAGCGTGCGGAATAGCATCTTCACCAGTCCGCAGGTGGCGAACTCGCCGATCTCAACTGCACTCGACCCCCCGGCGAATAACCGGCGAAGATCCGGATTAAGCTCAGGATGAACAACTTGTCATCTCACGGTCGCATCTTTCGCACTGACGTAGGTACCGAAAATTCAAGAAGGAGTTCGAGATGGGAAGACTTCATCGCCTTTCGCTGGCAACAGTGTTGACGATTCCGATTTTTGCCGCAGGCTGCGCCCCGCACCGCGAGGTTTACGCCTGGGGGCCCGGTGAGCAAACGTATTACGTCCAGTGGGAGCACCAAACGCATCGCGACCATGTTGATTGGGAGCGGCGCAGCGACGCTGAGCACAGGGACTACTGGAAGTGGCGGCATCACCACCACCAGTAGTGGCTGGAACTTGTCGGCTCCCGGTCGGATGCTCATTGACCAGGCAGTGGTTGATGACCGGGCGCATTGCATCGTGGAACAGCTCTCCCCAATCACGCATATCAATCGCCTGCCCGAAGGACGGGCAAAGATAGAGGGGGGTATCGCTCGTCCTTCGGTTTCTGGGTAGCCGTTTATTGATTATCTTCCCGGGTTTCACGGACATGATTCAGGAACTCCGGAACCTTGGGATGCCCTCCCGCCATGGATGGGCGCGGCCTGCAGCGATAGTGCCCACAATGGCCTTGTGAGAAGTGGCCGCCATTGTCAACAGCTACGAAGAGGCTCACTGTTACCAGTCGGGCCCGCGATGACCTGTTGCCGGCCTCTGCTAACACTTTAGAGTTAGTGACCGAGACCATTTCAACATTGACCCCGTGGACCTCATAGCCAATAATTCTCCCTAAAGAAATCTCACAATTACCGACCTTACTGCTTCAGACCCAGGCAACCGATGCCAGGCAAATCCCATGCCCATCGTCCATGCCCGTCGTTTTCGGCCGCCGATCCAGGCAGCGCTCACTCCGGAGAAAGACTCACTTGAAAGACCCCCATTGCACGAAACATGGTGCCCGCCCGCTCCTGATTTGTATTGCAGCCACCCTGACGCTCGCCAGCGGATGCGGTTCGGACATCATTTTGGCCCCGACGCTCACCGTGACTCCGTCCCAGGTCACGATATTTCCCGGTCAGCAGAACCTCGCTGTGAGTGTCGCTGCCAAATTCGACAAGCATAGCGGTCCAGTCGTCGTAACCATGACGGGCTTGCCTTCGGGGATCACCGCCGCTCCCCTCACGCTGGCGTCCGAAGGCTCCGGAACCCTGCATCTCAGTGCCTCACTCTCTGCGGGGCAGGAAGGTTTCCCAACCACAGGAGTGTCATCCAATACGAGCTGGACAGCAGACGCCACGGTCGTGGCTAAGGCCGGATCGACCAAACTTACCGTTCCCCTGCCTCTGACCGTTTCGATCTCAAACCCCTCCTTTGCTCCAGCTGTCGCAGCCATCAATCTCCCCATCCTCTCCATCAACACCAATGGCACCCCAATTGTCAGCAAGACGACTGATGTTTCCGGTACTGTTGAAATTACTTCGGCCGACGGGCAAACCACTTATCTCAGCGATAGTGCGAGTTTTCATGTTCACGGCACCTCCACGGCTGGTATGCCCAAGCTCCCTTATGAAATGAAGCTGGCCGACAGCATTGATCTGCTCGGTACCATGGGATTGCAGTGTCCTTACGTCACCAGTTCCGGAAAAGCGATCTGCGACAAGAGTAAGAAATATGTGCTGCTCGCGAATTACGACGACAAGACCCTGTTGCGTGACTGGTCCGCCTCGGCGCTGGCCAATGCAATCTCCTACGGGGGCGGCTATCTGGACGAAACGCCCGTTCCCTCCGGCAATTCCGGCAGCATTCCCACCCCCAGTGGTACTTCGGCCCACATGCCCTGGGCACCGCACTCGCTCTTCGTCGAGCTCTACCTGAATGGCGCCTATGAAGGCAATTACCAGCTCATCGAGCACGTCACGGTGGACAGCCACCGGGTCAATATCAACGAGCTAAGCGAAAGCGATACGTCCTCAAGTAAGGTAACCGGCGGTTATTTAATGGAGATTGACAGCCACCAGGATGAAGCCTATGTCTTCCATACGCCGGGTGGCCTCCCCATCGGACTAATCGATCCCGACTTCTCTCCGGATCCGGAGGTACCCGAACAAACTTCCTATATCACCAGCTATGTCGACTCTGCTGAGAATGCTCTCTTCTCCGGCAGCTATACCGATCCCCAACTCGGATGGCGGGCCTACTTCGACGAGGCCTCGGCCATCAATTTCTACATCGTGAACGACGTGATGGGAAATGTCGACGGAGGAATCTTCTATAGCAGCGACTATTTATATAAAGATCAGAAAAATCCATATCTCTACATGGGACCCATCTGGGATTTCGATATCAGCTCCGGCAATGTGAACTATAAACCTATCGTGAATCCCACCGTTCCCTGGATGCAGACCCAGTCTCCCTGGTATGCCCGCTGGTTCAGCGACCCGGGCTTTAGAGCCGACGCGGTGCAACAGTGGAACGCTCTTCAAAAGAAGGGTATATTCACCAACTGGCTCGCATCGATCCGTGCACAAGCCGCATCATTAGAACAGTCGCAGGCAAACAACTTCGCGCGCTGGCCGATGCTGGGGCTGGAGGTGTGGCCCAACCCGGAGGCCGTGGGCACTTACGACGGCGAAGTTAATTATCTTGTTAACTGGCTCAATCTGCGGATTGCCTATCTGGACTCGATCTTCAATAACAAAGCACAGACCTCAATCACGCTGACGCTGCCGTCCGGCGCACTCACTGCGGCCGCGCCGGTTACCCTGACTGCCGACGTGACCGGCGGCAACGGGTCTTTCACGGGTACCGTCTCATTTCTATCCAATGGCGTGCCTCTCGGAACCGCCAATCTTGCCGGTAGCAGCTCCACTCTTGAGCTAGTCCTGCCGGCAGGTTCCGACAATCTCCAGGCGGTCTACAGCGGAGATGCGAACAACGCGATGTCTCTCTCCACCTCAGTCTCTCTGACGGTTGCGGCTTCCTCTTCCGTCAGAAGCAAAGCCTCATTTTGAATTTGAGATTGCTACGCCCTGGACATTGCGCTCACCCGCACGCAGCAGCATCGTATGCGTTTCGTCGGACCAGAGCCGCTTTAGCGGCTTGCCAGGATTGCTCTAACGCCATCGCCGATCGAATTGTTTGGTCGCCGCTCGATTAGGACGGAGTCGCAGCTTACCAGGGCAGATGTGAGTTGCCAGCATTTGTCCAACGGTTCGAAGCCGCGAATAGCTAACAAGTGGTCGAAGCCTTATCAGTGTGACTCTTCGAACAAATGCGCGACCCGTTCGGTGCTTGCCTCCGCCCAGGGCGTGTCCGACACAAGACCCATCGCGAACACCGCTGCGCCACACGCTGTCATCACCCACCAGATCGCGTGCGTTGCCCTGGTAAAATCCGCGCCTCGCGCGCGGCTCATCGCCACCATGGTTCCCGACACGGCAACTCCGATGGCTGCGCCGACCTGGCGGCTGGTGGAAGCAATGGCCGCCGCTACACCCGCCTGCGATAATGGCATTCCGGCGACTGCGCTGTTGGAGATGGCAGGATTCACCATGCCCAGTCCCACGCCGAAGAGCGCGTAAGCCAGAAGGAGCCACGCTGCCGGCGTGTGCCGGCTCAATTCAGTCAGGCTGAGTGTGCTTACGAGAAATCCGGCCCCCGCGGCAAGCAGCGAGGGCCGCGGTCCATAACGGCCGACCAGCCGGCCCGACCACGGCGACAGCAGCACCATCATGATCGCCAGGGGCAGCGTGAACAGTCCGGTGCTGAACGCCGAGAATCCGCGTACCTGCTGCAGATAGAGCGCGTTCAGGAAAAGAAAGCCGGCGAAACAGGAAAAGGCGCTGAGGCCCAGCAGGGTCGCACTGGTGAAGGCCACGCTGCGAAAAAAGCGGAGGTCCACCAGTGGATCGCGACGCCGCGGCTCATAGAGTACAAACGCCAGCAGAGCGGCCACCGCCATGGCGAAGAGGCTCAGGATCAACCCGGATGTCCAGCCCGCGTGTGGTCCTTCAATGACGCCCCACGTCAGCGTGGCGAGACCGAGAAGGACCAGCGCCTGGCCGACGGGATCAAAGGCGCGGGCACGAGCCGATTTCGACTCCGGCACAAATCGCGCCGCCAGCAGCACCGCTGTAATCCCGATCGGCACATTGATCCAGAAGATCGAGCGCCATCCGATCGATCCTGTCAGCGCTCCGCCAATCACCGGGCCGAGGCCCAGCGAACGCCCGCTACTGCGCCCCACATGCCCACCGCCCGCGCGCGATCGCTGGGCGCCGGAAATGCGTTGGCGATAATCGACAGGGCTACAGGATTCAACATCGATGCGCCGAGCCCCTGCAATGCGCGAAATGTAATCAGCTGTTCGATGGTTGCCGCCCGGCTGCACAGGAATGATCCAACCGTGAAGACGCTGAGTCCGATCTGAAAAATTCTGCGCCGCCCGAAGCGATCCGATATCGAGCCTGCCAGCATGAGAAAGCTCGCCACCACCAGCGTGTAGGCATCGAGTATCCACTGCAGCCCGGCGAGCCGCGCGTGGAGATCTTTCTGAATTGCCGGCAGCGCTACGTTCACAATGGTCACGTCCATGCCCACAATCAGCACGCTCATGCAGCAAATGGCGAGAATCAGATTGGGAGCGGCGAAACGCTGCGAAGACTGAACGGCAACATCCTTCGCCGCCTGGATAGCAGAGGAGTTCTCAGGTTTCGGCAAGGGATCTCCTCTCGTTGGATGTAACCAATCGTGCAAACGATGAATGCAGAACGTTCCCTTCGCTCAGGCGAGCGCTTCGAGGACCTGTTGTGTGGTGCGGACCTGCGAGAGGCGCGGGAATATTGCTTTGAAGGCAAAGTCCTGCATCTCGGGCGAGAAGGTGCTGCAGGCGTCCTCCACGGTGACGAAGGCAAAGCCGAGGCCGGTGCCCTGCCGAAGCGTGCTTTCCACACCCATGTTGGTGGCGATACCTGCGAGCACGACGGTCTCGATGCCGCGGCTGCGGAGTTCCCGCTCGAGGGCGGTTTGCGCAAAGGCTCCCCAGTGACGCTTGGTGATCAGCAGATCGCCTTTCTGCATGCCTGCGGCCGCGGCGATTTCGCTGACCACGGCGGGGATATCCTTCGCCAGATTCATCGGCTCGTCCGAGGGCAAAGTCAGCACATCGCTCATCAGTACCCGCACGTAGACCACCGGCGCTCCTTTTGCGCGGAATGCGTCCGCCAGCGTACGCGAGCGCTCGATGACCTCGCCGGGCGCGTAAGGTTTTGTATCGCGGCCAACAATGCCGTTTTGCAGATCGATCAGGACCAGGGCGGTCTTGCGCGGATCAAGGCTCAACGCTGCGCTCATAAATTCTCCGTGTTAATAATGTGAGGACACCCTCATGTTTACTCGCTTAGAATACGAGAGTGCCCTCACATTCGTCAACCTCCGTGCGGCGCGCTCCGCAGCAGGACCGTTCTATTCGGCGCGTGACGGCTTTCCTCGATGCCGCCGAAGCACTGTTTGCCGAGATGGGGTTCGAAGCGGCCACCATGACGGCCATTGCGGAGAGGGCAGGCTCCTCGATCGGCGCTCTTTACAGTTACTTTCCCGATAAGAAGACGATAGCGCTGGCGCTGGCAGACACTTATGCCGGGCAGATCAAAGAGTACTGGCGAGGAATCTTCGAGGAGATCGAGGCGTATGGCTCACGCGAATTTTCCGAGCGCTTCATCGACCGCTTTCTCGATTTCATCGCCGCGCATCCCGCTTATCTGCAACTGCAGGCAGCACCCATCCGGCTGCGCAAGAGCGGGGCGGCCCGACGCGCTTTCCGCGCACCTGTGATTGAGGCCCTGCGACGGCGGGTCCCTACCCTCAGTCAGGAGGCATCAGCGCTTCGCGTGGAAGTGATGCTGCAGATCGTTCAGGGAATGGCGCGGATCTACAACGACGCAGAGCCTTCTGCCAGGGCAGGCGTGATCAGAGAATTCAAGACCGCGCTTGCCAGCTATCTGAGCACTGTGTTCGATGAAGTATAAGCAGACTTGCGAACAAAACTCGTCACAGCCATCCGGGCCGCTGAGTTGAAGCGAGTTTTTTGCAGGTGTTAGCGCCAACCCAGAGCCGGGGCAACCGTGGTCAGAATCGCCTCCATCGCATGCACGTTATACGCAACGCCTAACTGGTTGGGCACGGTAAGCAGCAGCGTGTCGGCCTCCGCGATCGCCTCGTCTTTCCGCAACTGCTCGATGAGAACATCGGGCTCAGCTGCGTAAGTACGGCCGAAGATGGCGCGCTGCGGTCCGTCGATGTAGCCGACCTGGTCCTCGTCGCCGCCTCTCCGTCCGAAATAAGCAAAATCGCGATCGTCGGTCAGCGCAAAGATGCTGCGGCTGACGGATACGCGCGGAATGCGCGTGTGGCCGGCTTCGTTCCACGCCGCACGATAGGCGCGAATCTGGGTAGCCTGCTGGATGTGGAAGGGCTCTCCGGTCTCGTCGTATTTCAGAGTGGAGGATTGCAGATTCATCGCCAGCTTTGCGGCCCACACCGCGGTCGCATTGGAGCCGGCTCCCCACCAGATGCGATCCCGCAGTCCTTCGGAGTGCGGCTCGAGACGAAGCAGCCCCGGCGGATTGGCAAACATCGGCCGCGGGTTCGGCTGAGCGAAACCCTTGCCGTACAGCAACTCGAGAAAGCTTTCGGCGTGGCGTCGGCCCATGTCTGCGTCGCTCTCACCTTCGCCTGGGCGATAGCCAAAGTAGCGCCAGCCATCGATCACCTGCTCCGGCGAACCACGGCTGATGCCCAGCTGCAGGCGCCTGCCGGCGATCAGATCCGCGGCGCCGGCATCTTCCGCCATGTAATGCGGATTCTCATAGCGCATGTCGATCACTGCGGTCCCGATCTCAATCTTTCGCGTCCTGGCGCCGACCGCCGCGAGCAGGGGAAACGGTGACGCCAGTTGCCGGGCGAAGTGATGAACGCGAAAATATGCTCCATCGATCCCCAGGCGCTCGGCCTCGACCGCGAGATCAATGGACTGCAGCAGCGCGTCAGCCGCCGAACGTGTTTCGGACTGCGGTGAAGGCGTCCAGTGGCCAAAAGAAAGAAAGCCGATTTTCTTCATCGATGTATCCCAGGGATTCAGCGCACAGCCGCTGCCTTTTCAGCCGGACGCTGTTCGAAAATGTGCGCAAAGCTTGAACGGTAGCGCAGAAAAAGAATCAGCCAAAGGATGGCTGCCAGTAACCCAATGCCGATACTGCCCGGATCCATAGTGATGTGGTAATCGAGGATGTTGACCAGAACCGGAGCGAGAATCGCGAGCGCCAGCGGAACAAATCGTCCCGCGAGAAGCAGGACTCCGCCGATAATCTGCACCAGAAAGACGATCGTCATGTAGTGAGATGCAGACACGGCGACGAGGAACTGGAGCGCGGTGGGATTCGCTGGCGGCGGCTGGTGGAGGAAATGAAGGAACCCGTTCAGTCCGAAGACGGTGAACAGAAGACCGAGAACGAAGCGTGAAATGGCGACTGCGGCTTTCATGGCAATCTTCCTCAAAGTGTGATGTCGAGCTATTGAGGTCCCAGCGGGTCAGGCCACCTGCGAGGCCACGGCCTCGACCCAGGGCTGCAGAAAAGCGCCGCGATCGACTTTCCCGGAACTAAGCGCGGCGGTGCCACCGGCATTGATGAAAGTGGTCTCGGTGACGCCGAGAAATGCAAAGACCGCGCGCAGATAGGGTTCGACGAAGTTGAAAGACGCCAGCGCCGTTCCCGCGTCGTACTTTCCGCCTGAAGCGACAAGAAATGTGGCCTTCTTTCCCTGCAGCAGTCCCTTTGGACCACCGTCGGCATAGCTGAAGGTCTTTCCCCGGCGCGCGATCAGATCGATCCAGAGCTTTGCCGTGGAGGGAATGCTGAAGTTGTGCATTGGCACCCCGATCACGTACTCATCGGCATCTTCAAGTTCGGCGATGAGTGTATCCGAGAGCTCGAGGGTCTGATCTTGCTCCGGGCTCCGGCTTTCTTCCGGCGTATAGGAAGCAGCGATCCACTGTGCAGTCACCGGCGCCAGTTGAGTTTCGTTCAGGTCTCTCGAAATGATCTTCCCATCGGGATGGCGAAGCTTCCACTTCTGCACGAACTCGTCCGTGAGCTGACGCGAAATCGAGGCCCGCAGCATCGGGCTGGAATCTACACGCAATAAGGTTGGCATAATTGCTCCTCCTTCAAGAATGCGACGATGAACGTCACATGCCGTCTAACCAACAGATGTCGTTAATCCGGCAAGGATGCAGTAAAATACCCGTGACCATGGAAGGTTCCCGGGAAGGTTCTCGTGCCGCGGATGAGAAGGATCTGGATCCGAGGGTCCGCCGCACGCGCAAAATGCTGCAGGACGCGCTTGCCAGCCTTCTCAAAAAGAAGGACTTTGACAAGATTTCGATCGGCGATATCGCGGAAGAGTCGACGTTGAACCGGGCGACCTTTTATGACCATTACCCGGACAAGTTCTCGCTGCTTGAATGTCTCGTCGGCTCACAGTTTCAGGAGCTGATTGCGCAGCGGAACATCTGCTTCAACGGCTGTGCCGGAGCCCTGAGAAGCATTGCCACGGGCGTTTGCTGTTACCTGGCGGAAACGATGAAGCCCGGCGGGTGGTGGCAGGCAGGCGCACCCATGGATACCGCTATCGTTGCCGTGATTCGCCGGCTGATCCTTGAAGGATTCGAACAGCATCCGCCGAAACCAGGTGTTCCGGTTGAAATTGCGTCGTCGACAATTGCCTGGGCGATCTACGGCGCCGCGAAGGAATGGGCTCAGAGCCCAAAGCGTATCTCGGTAGACAAAATTGGAGGGACGATCGAGAGGATCGTCGCGCCGCTCCTGACCGCGCTCGTCGAGGAGCCCTCCGCGTAACATTCTCCGGCCTGCGGGCGTGTCCGGGATTTATCGCCGGCTCAGGAAGCGCGGCGTGTCCCATTGATCGTCGTCTTGAGAATGGTATCGCGACTAAGCCGCAGATCGCACAGATCGCCGATCAGGCTGCTGGCCCACCAGTAGATGTTGTGATCGCTGATAGACTTCCGCATTCGCTGCATGCGATCGCTCATCTCCGATACATCCATCTCGAGCGCCTGCGCAATTGCCTCGCCGGTAGCCTGGGTGTCGTAGGGATTGACAATAATTGCATCTCTCAACTCGCGTGAAGCCCCTGTGAAGAGGCTCAGAATAAGGACTCCACGGTTATCGTCGCGAGAAGCTACATATTCCTTGGCTACGAGATTCATGCCATCGTGCAGTGACGTAACCATGCACAGATGAGCGAGCCGATAATAGCGTCTCACTTCTTCATGGCTGTGCTGGCGCATGAGAAGAACGATAGGTTTCCATCGACCGCGTCTGAACCGTTCGTTGACGCGCTCAGCCTCAATTTCCACCTCGCGGTGAAAATCGGCATACCGAGGGATATTGCTGCGCGTAGGCGCTCCGATCTGGATGAACGTGAATCGCCCCTGATAGCGTGGATGCCGTTCGAGAAAGGACTCGACCGCGAGGAATCGTTCGACGATTCCTTTGGTGTAATCCAGCCGATCGATCCCGACTCCGAGGAAGGTGGTCTCGATTCCCAGCTCCGCGATCAACTGGCTGCGCTCCTCGGCAGTATTGCTCTCCGCAACGGGTGTGTCCGATTCCGGAAAGTCGACGCTGATCGGGAACGGCAGCACCGAAGACCCGTGGTCTTTGTGTCTCACAGAAAAGCGTTCCCAGTCCACACGCGCCTCGAGCACGCGGTCCACCGTACTGAGGAAGTTGTTGCAGTGCGCCTGCACATGAAATCCGATCAGGTCCGCTCCCAATAGTCCGTCGAGCAGTTCCTGCTGCCACGGACAGATGCTGAAGGCCTCAGGATTTGGCCATGGGATGTGCCAGAAGATGGCTACGCGAGCCTGCGGAAGCTGATCTTTGATCATCCGCGGCAACAGCGCGAAGTGATAATCCTGTATCAGGATGACCGGCGACTCCTCGCCCCCGATCTGCTCAATCAGAGCAGCCGCGAAACGCGCATTGACTTCGTTGTAGCAGGACCAGTCCGACGCCCGGAAGGTCGGCCGCGTATGAGCCATATGGCAGAGCGGCCACAGCCCTTCATTGGCAAACCCGTAATAGTATCCGTCCTCTTCTTCTTTGGTCAGCCACACGCGGCGCAGCGTGTACTTCGGGTCGTCCGGCGGGACTTGCAGGCAGTCATGGCTGTCCACGACATCTTTATCCGCGCTTCCGCTTCCCTGAGCCACCCAGGTTCCGTTGCATGCACGAAGAATCGGCTCGATGGCGGTGACCAGGCCGCTGGCTGGAACCATGATCCTGATGGCGCCATCCTGCCGATTGTGAATGTAAGGCTCTCGGTTTGAGACGACGAAGAGGTTATTGCCGCTAAGTTTGGTACGAACATGATCGGCCAGCCGCTGCGCTGTCCACAGAGATTCGTTTTTGTTGCGCAAACGAGCCTCGATCTCCGCCGCCGCCTGCGCCTGGCGCATGCTCTCGGCAAGGGGAGCCACTTCCCTTGCCAGCGAATGCAAAAAATCCAGGTCCTTCCGTGAAGGCGGCTGAGCGTGACGATCCGTACGCAGAGTCTTCATCCACACGGCCGCGCGCGCAATAGGGCCAGCCAGGCTCCAGCGCACGATCAGCAACGTGATCGCAACGATCACCAGCACCTGCAAAGCAATGTGCGCAAACGCCTGGCCCCAGATACGGAGGAGCTGCGAGCGAATGTAGGCGGTGTCGTAAACGACGAGGATAGCGCCGGCAGCTTGGTTATCAATTGCGTGCAGAGGAGCGGCTACCACATACAGTCGCCGGAAGCCTGAGCGCATATAGTTAGTTTGGGCGCGGTTGCGCGCCATCGCATCTTTGATAATCTGCGTCGTTGCGCGAATCAGCGTGTGGACATTGCCGGTACTGGTCAGGGTGAGACCGTTGGGATCGTAGATCACCATGCCAACCAGATGGTCACGGCCGTCGAACCGCTGCAGCATCGAATTCAGCCCGGCCGCATCGCCCCTCTGCAGGTAAGATTCTGAAACCGCGGTCAGACTGTCGACGAATATTTCGGCTTTCCGCTCCAGATCGACTCGCAGCGCATCCTTATTGGTTCTCACCTGGTACCAGGACGACACCACCGAGACCAGCGTGACCCCAAAAATCAGCGCAACGATCAACCGCAAACTAAGAATCCGCATTCGCCCTCGTCAGTCCTGCTTTAAGATTCCCCGGTGGATCTGCAGGTATCCGATCAATTCCGTCATCGCGGATCCGGACGCGCAGAAGTGAAGAAGATACCCTGAGACGAGCACACTCCCTGTTCACGGCTGATGGGCAACGAGCCGAACTTCAACTCTTCGTGGTGTCAGTTTAACAATCGGAAGCGGAATCCGCGCGGGGCAGAGAAGACGACGACAGGAGAATGGGACAAACCCACCTCGATCAGCACCAGGAAAATGAAAAAGCCCGCTCCGAAGAGCGGGCTTTTCGATGTTATGCCGGCGATCACCTAATCTCCCACACACTTTCGCGTGCAGTACCATCGGCCCAGCGAGGCTTAACTTCCGTGTTCGGGATGGGAACGGGTGGGACCCTCGCGGTATGGTCACCGGCAAACTTGAGCGACGCCTGCGGGTAGTTTCCCCCGCGACCGCACGCGTCCGGGACAGTTTCTTCAGGGACATGCGAGCAGCAATCTGGCGCCACAACTTGAGGCGTTTACAAGGCATGAGGCGCATTGCGCCGTGAGCCTTGTGCCGAAATCCTGAGGCCGCAAGGCCCAGGGATCCGGCGTTTGGCGGGCGTCTGAGCCCGCCGCCGAAATCCGCAGCGCTTCGCGCGCAGGATCCCGACGCCTGTTAGATCTAAAGGAACGAAATCGATTGGCATACAAGGCCTGTTGAATGCCTCTGTGGATACTGCGCAGAGTTAATTCTATGGACAAGCCGAACGGGCGATTAGTACTGGTAAGCTGCACGCATTACTGCGCTTTCACCTCCAGCCTATCAACCAGGTGGTCTTCCTGGG
>Ga0335072_10009358_pt1 | contig 14128 bp, 10 predicted proteins | sample Lox_Sample_21_FD_206725 | JGI IMG/M metagenome (GOLD analysis project Ga0335072, IMG submission 206725) | Soil microbial communities from Loxahatchee National Wildlife Refuge, Florida, United States - Lox_Sample_2.1 | ecosystem: Environmental > Terrestrial > Soil > Wetlands | place: USA...
CTGGACGGCCAATCTCTCCGCTTCTGTCCCCTGTTTCGCGTTCTCGCTCCCCCGGCTGCGGGTGAGGGAGCGAGGACTCCCCAAAACAGGAGGACAGGAAAAATGAAAGTCGAACAAGCAAAACAGATCGCAAGCAACGCAATCGAGCAACTCCGGCGAGCTCTCGAAGCGGGCCACAGTCAGAAGCTCAAGGAACATCTCACGGCGATGGCGCGTTTCCGGCGCTATTCGTGGGGCAACATCATGCTCATCGCTTCGCAGAAGCCACACGCAACGCACGTCGCAGGCTTTCACGCTTGGCACAAGCTGGGCCGCTTCGTGAAGAAAGGCGAGAAGGGCATTCTGATTCTCGCCCCGATCATTCGGAAGAAGGCAGAGGGCGTGGGCGCTACGGAGCAAGACGAATCCTCAGCCGCAGTCGGCTTCCGGGCAGCCTACGTGTTCGACATCAGCCAGACGGACGGGCAGCCGTTACCGGAAATCGGCAGCGTCAACGGCGATCCGCGCGGCTATCGCGAGCGGCTTGCGAAGCTCGTCACCGAGCAGCGCATCACGCTCGAATACTCCAGCGACATTGCTCCCGCACGCGGCACGTCTTCAGGTGGCACGATAACTTTACTGCCCGGCGAGTCTCCGGCTGAGGAATTCGCCACCCTCGCACATGAAGTCGCGCACGAAATGATGCATTGCGACGAGCGCCGCAGCAGCACGACGAAGCGCATACGGGAGACCGAAGCCGAGGCTGTCGCATTTGTTGTTTGCAGCGCAATCGGCCTCGAAACGGGAAGTGCCGCGCAGGATTACATCGGCTTGTACGGCGGCGATGCGAAACTCCTAAGCGAGAGCCTAGAATACGTTCAGCGGACCGCAACCCAAATTCTCAATTCCATCGGCGCGGATGGGGTCGACGCGCCACCCGCCTAACGGCGGGCCTGGTCGTCTGAACAGTTTATGCTAGTTTACAAATAATATTAACCTGCATTAACATTACTGCCCGGAGGTATTCATGTCATGCTTCGGGCGATTCTCTTCAGTTTAGGCATTGCCGCTGCGGTTCTGATGGCTCCCCGTTGTTGGGCACAGGGGGAAACCACCAGCGCGATTGAAGGTCAAGTAACGGATGCAACTTCTGCGGCGATTCCAGGCGCGACCGTCACAGTGACGAACCGAGACACTGGTTTAGTTCGCTCGCTCAAAACCGACGAACAGGGCCGCTTTAATTTCCCACAACTGATTCCCGGGACTTATTCCGTAAGGGTGCAAGCAGAAGGCTTCGATCCTCAACAGAGTGACACTGTATTCGCGGGGCTGGGGCAAAAACAGACGGTCAGTTTCAGTCTCAAAGTGGCAGCATCGAAGGAGACCGTTGAGGTAACCGGCACGCCTCCTCTCATCAATCCTGGAAATGCAAACACTTCAACGACCCTCAATGCACCGGCGCTCGAGAATCTGCCGAATCCTGGCGGAGACCTTACTTATCCTCTCCAATTCGCTCCGGGAGCACTGATGAATACCGCAGGAAGTGGCAACGACTTCGTCGGAGGGACCAATGGTTATGGAAACGTCGAGTTCAGCGGACTTCCAGCCCTATCCAATGGGTACATCGTAGACGGCCTTGAAACAAATGATCCGCTGACCAATCTCAACAGCGGGCTTTCCACAAATTTGGTTCTGGGTCTAAATTCGATTTCTGAAGTGACCGTCAACACGCTTTCGTACGCAGTGGACCAGGGACGATACGGCGCGTCCCAGGTAAACTACGTGACCAAGTCCGGCACAAACCAGTTTCACGGGAATCTATACGAGCTTTGGAATGGATCGACGCTGAATGCGGCGGATTATTTTACGGATGCGACTCCAGGCGCTCAAAAGCCACGCTCGGTGGTGAATCATTTCGGCGGCAGTCTCGGTGGGCCGATTCTTCACAACAAGCTCTTTTTCTTTTTTGATAGCGAGTGGGTTCGGATCGCTCTTCCAATCGTGACGGCTACAACCGTTCCAACCCCTGCCCTCGAGAACTATGTTTTGCAGCAACTCCCGCTGGGTGGGATTGATTCCATAACCGGCTCGCGCTATCCGGCGGCTCCCCAGCTCGTGCCGTTTTATCAGAAAATGTTCTCGCTTTACGGGAACACCAGCGGGACACCGCTTGCCGTCCTTGGCTGCCCGTTCAATTCGGACGGCCGTCCGGCCTCGGGTAACCCGCCAAATGGGAACGGTTGTGCGAACCGGCAAAGCGTTTCGCATTCCAGCGACGACCACGAGCAGGTCCAGACGGCGCGCATAGACTGGAACATCAACCAGAGAGATAGCGCCTGGTTTCGCTTTCAGGCGGATACGGGACTGCAAGCGGCCTATACCGATCCGATCAATCCTATCTTCAATTCGATATCGCCTCAGCCGCTCTACTCGTTTGCGGCAGGGTATACCCATGTGTTTTCTCAGAATCTCGTGAACTATTTCAATCCGGGGTTTTCGTGGTACGAGAGCCTGTTCGCTCCCAGCGATTTTCAGAGCACGCTGGCGGCCTTCCCGATTGTTTTGCAGGGTGTCGGCGCGAACGCACCATTTACGACAATCGGCGGGCTGGATAATACCTGGGTCCAAGGTAGACGTGCTTCCCGGTTCTTCATCAATGACAATCTCGCGTGGAGTCACGGCTCTCATGAATTCCGTTTTGGAACGAATACCCGAATCTTCCGGCTGAATGATTACGATTTCGGCGAAGGCACCGTGCCGCTCGTGACGTATACCGATTTGCCTCAATTTATTTATGGAGTTGCGTCCACCGCCACGGAAACCTTCCCAACGTCTGCGAATGAACCATTCAACTTTCTCAATCTCGATCTGTATGCACAGGACACTTGGAAAGTTACGCCAAAGCTCACATGGACAATCGGCCTTCGAGATACGCTCAATTCAAATCCTTTGAATCCACATGACGAGATTGCACGACTTCCGGGCTCTTTCGATTCCATCTCGCACAATGTGAATCAACCGCTGAACGCAGTCATACAGACAAACCTGGGAAACATCTTCAGTTCGACGCCACTCACAATTTTGCAACCGAGAACCGCGCTGGCTTGGCAATTTGCTCCTAATACCGTGCTCCGTGCAGGGGTGGGGCTGTTTAGTGACCTGTTGCCGGGCAGCGTCGCCGACCTGGTGGGCGTCAACCCTCCGTACGTTCGGACGCTTCAAGGCGGCCTCCTCGGAACGGTTGGCGGGCTGGCGATTGCGCCGGGCGTTTCAAACAGCGCGGTCGATGCGGCGAGCGCCGCGAACCAATCGTTTGGAACGGGCTTTGCTCAAGGCTGGCTTTCTTGCGCCTCGTCTGAGGCCACTCCAACAGCTTGTCTCCCGCCGGTAGCAATCACGGCTGTGCCCAATGGCAGGCTCAAGGCACCCTACAACATGCAATGGAGCGCCGGGATCGAACATCAGTTCGGAACTTCACTCAGCATACGTGCCCAATACGTTGGGACTCGCGCGTTAAACCAGCCCTATTTGACGCAGGAAAATGGCTATCAAACTGTATGTCAGGGCTGCTTCGCGCCATATCCATATCTCGAAGCTCCCGATCCGCGCTTTGGTGCCGTCACGCAGTTCTCGACCGGAGCGAGCAGTCATTACAACGGTCTGCAATTGAATGCCACGAAGCGCCTCGCACACGGTCTTCAAGGACAAATCAACTACACATTCAGCCGCTGCATGGATGAAGTCTCGAACGGAGGGCTGTTGCAGTTCTCCGCTGGTGCGGTCCTCACGCCGCTTCCTGGCGAGCTCTCTCGCAACTACGGCCCGTGCGATTACGATATCCGGCATAACCTCACCGGCGAATACGTTTACGAACTCCCAATCAAAGTGCGCAACCGCTCGCTGGGTTATGCGCTAAATGGCTGGCAAATATCAGGCACCGTGACTTGGCACACCGGACTTCCATTCTCTGTTCTGAGTACCCCCTATTCTGCCGATGGGAATGGGATTATTCAGGGGAGCGGACCACAGTTCGCAAGCGTTGTGCCGGGCATCGATCCGTATTGCAAGCATTGCAATATTCCCGGCGTTACACAGCCCGGCACGATTCAGTGGCTCAACCCCGATGCTTTCGTTTCTACTGTCGATCCCAGCACAGGTACCTGCTACGGAGGTGACAATCCTCAGAATTGCCAATTCGGAGATTCGGGCCGCAACGCTTTTCGTGGTCCAGATTTTTTCTGGAGTGATTTCTATCTCACGAAATGGTTCGATTTAAGCGACCGGTTTCGACTGCGAATCGAGGGCCAATTCTTCAACATATTCAACCATCCCAATTTTGGACTGCCCAGCGATGTCTACGCCGGAATTCCAGGCAAACCGTCAACCCAGATTGGATTTGGTGCCTTCACGTACACAACCTCACCTCCAACCGGTCTACTCGGCGTTGGTTTGGGCGGAGACAGTGCGCCTCGAATGATCGCTATCCAGGCGCGTTTGGAATTCTGATACTGGCAGAGCCGCACCTTGAGCGATGCCAAGAGTCTCCAGCCAATGTCGATCCAACTCCAATCGTAAGCGAGACCCGCGACCGCAGTTAGGATTTTGTTTTCCTCTTTTTCTGAGCCGCGCGTATAAATTCAACTCGGAATGCTACGAGCAATAAATCCGGTACGTTGCGGCCCCCGCAAAAGCCTTGCACCCAGAACACACTCTGCGGTTCGGAACCCGCGTGACTCTAAAAAAGGAGCTTCAGCGCGACCTGTGAAATTCGAGGCGGTGCTGCTTTCACGACTTTTCCAAACGTCGCATCGTCGATATTGCCGTCAACGGAACCCACTCCATCGAACTGCGCGTGGTTGAACGTGTTAAACGTCTCCAAGCGGAGTTCGAGGGATTTGCTTTCCGTTAATTTCGTTACCTTGTGCAAGGCGATGTCCCAGTTGTTCACGCCGGGTCCGTAAAATGGCCGACGAGGCGCGTTCCCCTGTGTCCCCAGCGCGTTCGGTGTGAGCAAAGCGGTATTGAAGTACGGTTGTCCGTTCCGAGGGTTGTGATTGATATCCAGATTTCCAGGCGCCATGTTCGGCAGATCGATGCTGACCGAATTGATCCCGTTATTTTGGGCATACACGAGGAAGTTGTCGCCGTTGCTGGTCAGAGTTACGGGCAGTCCAGTAGCAAATCTGGTGATCCCCGAAATTGCCCAGCCCTCGGTTAAGCGGTTCCCTGAGCGGAGCAATTTCTCGACAGGCAACGTGTAGTTGTAACTCAAAACAAAGTTGTGCTTAATGTCGAACGCGGAGATTCCGTATTCTGCGCGGTAATTGAAGGGGTCCACCTGTTCTTGCAGATTCGAGGAATCGTCGAGCGACTTTCCGTAGGTATAGCTCGCAAGCATCGTTAACCCGCCGCTCGTGTGTTTTAAAGTCATATCCAGCGCGTTGTAGTTTGAGTTCCCCATGTTCTTGAACCACGCATCAGTACCGATTGTGTTGGGAAAACCTGCCAGGTTGCGCGTGCCGTCCACGATAGTCCCGTCCGCGCGCGTGTAGACGAGATTCTCCCCAAAGGGACCGCACGTTGGAGTGCCTGGCGCAACGTCTTGCGACTGACTGAGGCTGAGACAAAGAGCCGGGTTACCCGGATTCGCCTCGACGACCGTCATCAGATGACGACCGAGTGATCCGACATATCCGGCGCTCGCGACCGTATTTTTGGTGATCTGCCGCTCCACAGTGAGGTTGATGCCCATCGAATATGGCGTCTTATTTTGATGGAAATAGCTCACCGCTCCGCTGATTGGCGTGTAACGTGACCATGGTACGCTCGGATCTGGATTCGAAGGCGAGTGCCCATAGGCCGGTGCTTCAACGGGGAACTGTTGAATGTATTGCGTGCCGCTTAGCGCCCCGACGAATGGAGTCGCCATCACCGGAGGTTCGGGACTCGTGTAGGTCAGGCCATACGGCGGATTGCCGGTTGGATAGGCAATCGTCAATCCCTCGATAGCGGTGAAGAATCGGCCAGCCCCAAGCCGAATGCTCGTTTTTCCGGGTCCGCCCGACAATTTCCCCAACCAGCCTTTCGACCAGTTCGGAGAATAGGCAATTCCCAGCCTGGGCGAAAAATCGTCCAGTGGCGTCGGTGCAAGCGTCGAGGGAATTGTCTGGCCATTCGGCAGGTGGTCTCCCGGCACCACATAGCCGAGCGGAGCACCCGGAAACGTTTGTGACTGTACTCCAGGAACCAGGGTCGTTCCCTGATTATGTAATTCAGACCATCCTCGAATGTAGTCCCAGCGAAGCCCATAGTTGATCGTCAGACTGGGCCGTACACGCCAGCTATCTTCTGCGAAAACGCCGGCTGTCGCTGAAAACTCATGAAACGGCGGAGAGGATTGTTGAGAATAGAAATCAGGCAATCCCAAAAGGAAATCGGCAAACCCGTTGCCAGTGCTCTGCGTGCCTGACCCGAAAAACGAGAATGTTCCGTTCGCGACCAAATCCGGCGCTTGTTTTACTCCGTACCAAATATATTGGCCGCCAAACTTCATCGTATGATTGCCAACAACTTTCGAGAGGCTCTCAGCCGAATCGATAGTGTTGTTCACTTGAGCTACAAAGAACGGATTCGTTCCCACGGCGAAGGAATTGAAGTAGAGCATCTCCACGCCAGCGTATTGGGGAAAGCCTTGTTGAATGCCCTCCGGCCCTGACGATAGACCTTGGTCCGCTAGGCTGACGCCCACGCCGCCTTTCGGGACACCCAAATTGTTGTTGAGCCGAACGTATCCTACATGAGCCTCATTGACCAGGTTCGATCCGAAAGTTTTGGTATTGCTCAGCACGATCATCTGATCTCTGCCGGACGATATGGCATCGTACGCTCCGTCGGGGCCCGGAAGCGTGGCTCCCCCAAATCCGCTCGGATAAGGATTGTCGAGGTTGTAGTTGTCGGCGAAATAGTAGGCCGAGAATGTCCCATACCGCGCCGTGTTCACGTCGAGTCGCATCGAGCCTTTGTCGTCACCAAGCCGCTGGCTTTCAGCGCCGGTCGAGAATTCGTCTGTGCCCAGGTTGGGTGTCGGTATGAACTGCAACATCTTGGTTGCAGGCGTGGCAAACGCTGTTTGGGGAATTTCTGCTCCCGGAAAAACGCACTGCGCATTTGAATTGCAACCGGGTGTATAGAACGGCTCGTCTACGCTGACACCGTATCCGAGCCTGCTCGAAAGCGTCTGGGCAAGAAAAGCTCCGTTCACTTTGCCGGTCAGCGTATCGGCAGAATCCGAGAAATCTCCCGCGCGATCTGCAGGTGAAGGCACGCTGACAATCCCGGTTTCGATCCCCTGAACGGTCCGCTGTCCTTGGTAATCGGCGAAGAAGAAGACCTTATCCTTCTTGATCGGACCTCCGAACGTTCCTCCAAATTGGTTTTGCTCAAATGTTGCACGGGTAGGATCGAAGAAGCCACGTGCGTCCAGGTCAGTGTTACGCAGAAATTCGAAAAGATCACCGTGAAATTCATTTCCTCCCGATTTCGTCACTACATTGATGAGGCCCCCGCTGTAATTGCCATATTCGGCGTCCGCATTGCCCGTCAGAATCCGAAATTCGGAAATTGAATCGAGATTCGGAATAATTCCAGCCTGCTGGCCAATCGTTTCCTCAACACTTACGCCGTTTAGGGTGAATCCATTCGCAGATTCGCGCTGCCCGTTAATCGAGAATTGACCGGTGTCGATGTCTCCCGCAACCGGAACCGTCCCGAATCCTCCTCCGGATGTACTGTTCCCCGCACCGCTCGTTGTAAGCGGCGTGACACCAACCTGCATGGCAAACAAATCGGTGTAACTCCTGCCATTCAGCGGGATACTGGTGGCTTGCTTGCTTCCGATGACCTCGCCGAGCTGCGTGTCCGATGTTTCGACCTGTACCGCATTTTCGGTAACCGTGACCGTTTGGTTCTGTGAGCTCAATTCCAGCGTGATATCAATCGTGAGAGATGTCCCCACGTTGATCACAAGACCTCGTGTGAGATTCGGCTTAAAACCATCGGCAGTCACGTTGATTTCATATTGGCCGACCGGCAAAACTGGGAAAGTGTAGCTTCCTTGTGGGTCAGACTGTGTTGTTTGCTTCACTCCCGTGGCCGTGTTCACGGCCGTCACAGTCGCACCAGGAATCACGCCGTTCGTTTGGTCCTTAACCGTGCCGGTGATCTTGCCTCCTACGTCAGTCCATGCGGCACTCGTCCAAATCAGTACCGCGATAGCTATAAACAACATTCGCGCCATGAGTTTCACATTCCACCTCTCGTAATATTCGTTTATCGAAAACTTTACGGCCCCGCGGACGAACGTGACGATTAGGCAGCCAGCAAACGCATACACGGCCACGGCTCCGGCTCCGGCTCCGGCTCTTCTCTCTCCACGCACACGGCCTGGTGTTCCTGGCGCGAGGAGACTTCCCCCTTCGTTTCTACCCAACGCGCGACCAAGGGAATGCTCTTGCCCTCTTGCGCGGGCACCCAGACGCAATGCAAGCCCCTACGGGCCGTCAGATTTTCCAAATTGTTAACAAAAGTGCGCACGTTCCCCTCCTGCTTGCAAGACACACCAGTGCTGCGACAGCCAAGCTTGGCCCTGCGAGATCAATTTGTTGCTAGGTGGGGACCCGTTGCTGAGACAGCGAAGATTCCCACTCGCTCGTTGTTATGCCCAAGAGCGAGGGGACGAGGTGAGAAACGCCTTATCCTAAGCTCGCTCTTTCTGGTTCCGGGCAGCTGCTACTACCCGGAGGTTCGGGTTCTTGAATGAGACTTTCCATTCGGCCTATTTCTCTCCAATGAGTGCTTCTTAAAGCCTAGAGTGTGATACTATACCCCCATAGGGTAGTCAAGCGAAATGTCACACTCGTCGCGAGAAAAATTGGATTTGGTCAACCGGACCAAAAAAGTCATCGGCCAACTGGAAAGTGTACTGCGCGGCCTAAATGAGGACGAGCAGTGTGCGGATGTACTTCAGCGACTCTCTGCGGCGAGGGGGGCAATCAACAGCCTTATGGCAGAACTATTGGAGGACCACATTCGGAATCACATGCCCCAAAACTCCAAATCGGCCGAAGACGCCGCTGAGGATGTGATCGAGATCGTGAAGACCTACCTGAAGTAATTTCTAGAAACCGCTGTGAGATCTGAAGAGATTTTTGCGTATGGTGCTCGACGCCCGGCTCCTGCACGAAGGCGCTGGCAGCTTTCCGTCCTTCTCTCGAACGGCCCAACAGACCTTCACTTCCCTCCGTTAAGCTACGCCTCCCATCTCTCCTTTGGCCGTAGCGTTGAATTTTGCTTGCTTTGCCTGAAGTGCCGCTCCGTTTGCCGGCTTCGGACGCTGTCGCGTCGCACTTTGTGCTGGGCTGGTCCTAGCAACCTCTCGCGCCAATCGCACAGGTCACTCTTGTCACTCGCGTTGCGATCCGCTCCATCCCCGAACCAGCATCGCCTTCGCAGCTTGTTCTCTCCGTATCGGATTTGTTCCTGGGCTCTTGGTGAAGGAACCAAATTCCGACACGAAGGAGAACTCAAATGATTCAACAGCAGAGCAAGCAAATCCTCAGTGGGCCACAGGCGAACACAGTCATCCAGGGCGATTGCATCGAAGTCATGCGCGGGCTTCGCAGCGGCAGCGTCGATTTTGTGCTGACCGATCCGCCCTATCTCGCCCACTATTGCTCGCGCGACGGTCGCCGGGTTGCGAATGACGGCGATGCCTCATGGCTCAAGCCCGCCTTCGCGGAAATCTTTCGCGTATTGCGCCGCGATTCGTTCTGCATCAGCTTCTACGGCTGGCATCAAGCGGACAAGTTTATCGCCGCGTGGCGTCAGGCGGGCTTTCGGCTGGCTGGCCATCTGACGTTCCCGAAGCAATACGCTTCAACCGAGCGGTTCCTGCAATACCGGCACGAGAACGCGTACCTGCTCGCAAAGGGCAATCCGCAGCCGCCCGCCCTGCGCATTCCCGACGTGCTCGAATGGAAGTACTCCGGCAACAAGCTGCACCCGACCCAGAAGCCGCTATGCGTGCTCACACCGCTGATCCAGGCGTTCTCGCGTTCCGGCGATCTCGTGCTTGATCCGTTCTCCGGCTCCGGCTCGACGCTGCTTGCTGCGAAGCTCGAAAGTCGCCGTTTCCTCGGAATCGAACTCGATGCTGCATATTGCGATGCCGCTCGTGACAGGCTCCGGCCAGCAGCTGCATGAAGGCTGCCTCCAGCTTATCTCGCCTGCTTTGTAGCGGGCGAAAGCCTGATGGTACGGAAGTACTATAGGAGTCAATAACATAGCAGAAACCAATGGTCTCGCCATCACATCCAAATAACCAAGATTCAGGGCCAGGTAGTTTCTGGGGGACCAATGCCCTCGAAGCGAGGAACGAAGACCCTCCCTCCGTTCTTGCTGAACGAGGTGGATCGTTTAGGCAGACCTATCGCGCCTGACGTTTTGTCAGTCGCGCGAGAGATTGGCCCGCGCGCTGTAGCTTACGCCGAAAATCTGATCGGTGATCCCGCCGTCGCATTCACGTTCCTTGAGGAAGCGGCTGCATCTGTATCCGCAGCAATTGAAGAAAAGCAGCGGACGGGAGCACCCGGCATTAGGGATATTCCTGCCTATCTTTTTCGCACATTTATTCATCTGATTGATAAGGCCAAGCAAAGAGAGATGAGCTTCGAGGAGGCGGTTGCAGAGTACGGCGAACGGCGATTCACGCCGACCGAAGAAGGCAGAGCGGAGACCGCCGTACTCATCAACGAAATCATGGCCGCCTGCGATCAGGTCTCGCGAGAGATCATGTTGCTTAGGCTTCGAGATCAGTCCTGGGACGAAATCGGCAAACACCTCGGAATATCGCCTTACGCGGCAGAGACCCGTTATCGCAAAGCCCTTGACCGCGCCAGAAAAACTCTCAGAATACAGAAGTGAACGTTCCCTCCAGGAGGGCCTCACGCGTGCCGGGCGCGAAGGGAAAATCAGGCGCAGAGAGTCGGAAGCTATCCGACAAAGCCTTCCTCGAAATTGGCAACAGGCATCTAGCCGAAGATTTTCCCAATCCGGCCCGCCAGGGATGTCCCGAAGACAGCGCACTAAGGCAAGCAGCCGAGCACCCCGCCCAAATGAGCGAAGAAACCCTCAACCACATCACCCTATGTTCCCCTTGCTACAACATTTTCAGCGATTTTCTAGGGAAGGCTTCGGTGAAGAGCGCTCATCGCAAGCCCAAAGCCCGTTCCGCAAAATCCACCCAGTCGTAAAAAAGTTCACAAAAGTTGCATTTTGTCGGTTGGTTTTTCCTCAAAAAACGCCTCTGTATAGATAGAGGGGAGTTCTCGCCGGACACACTCTCCACGATCCAGACGGCACCGGGAAACAACGGACCGCCGTCAGGTATCGCGCACGGCTGGTAACGACGAACCGGGCGCGAAGGTAGAAACCCACTGGTTAGAGCGCCCGCTCCAAGTGTGTAAAGACGAGCCAGAAAGCGCTTTTCTCCTTCGCCTCGACTCTCCGTGAACGCCAATAGTCCGGCGAGAGCTCCACCCGATCAACCAAAGAGGAACACACAAGATGAGAAAGCTCTGGAGAAAAGCACGCAGGTTCAAACGGCAATCGCAGTATTTGCTGGTAGCGGCGACGGGATTGATTCTCGCCGCGCCAGCGTTCGCCCAGGCTGGCAATTCTCCGTGGGAAAACGCCGTCAACGTCTTGGAGACAGCGTTCACCAGCACCATCGCGCGCGGGCTGTCCCTCGTCGCGATTGTGGTATCCGGCCTCACCTTCGCTTTCGGCGAAGGCGGCTCGAAACGCGTTCTCGCCGGAGTGTTATTCGGCGTCGGCATGGCTATCGCTGCCGTTAACTTCCTGGCTTGGTTATTTCCAGGCTCCTGACACGGAGGCGACGAGATCATGACGGACATCAAGCGAATCAATATCGTGCATCGCTCGCTCTCCAAGCCCCTCACGATTCTCGGGGCCGAGCGGAAGCTGTTTTTCTTCGCGATGTGCGTGGGCGCAGGGACCTTCAACCTACTGGACAGCTTACTCGGCGGCGTTCTGATGTTTGTGCTGCTCTACATCGTTGCGCGCTGGGCGACCAAGACCGATCCACAAATCCTGCGTTTCTTGCTTACGGCTCCGAAACTGCGCACGCAATACGATCCCGCAAAGTTCAGCCCGGTTTCGATCCGCAGGGGGAGCCATGCTTAGGCTGAAGCGCATTTTCAAGAATTACGAAGAGACCGGCTCGTTCAATGAACTTGTGAATTTGTACGGTTTCATCGACGAGCATGCCTTCCTCACCAAGACTGGCGACCTCGGCGTCATTCTCGAAGTGCGTGGCGTCGATTATGAATGCCTCGATGGAGCCACGATTGATGGTCTCACCAAGCGCCTCGAATCGGCCCTGAAGCTGTTCGACGAACACTACCGCATCTACCAGTACCTCTTCAAATGCAACAACGAAACGATCCCGTACAAACTCTATGGCAATCCGGTCGTGGACGCGGCCATTCAGAACCGGATTGCGTACCTGGCGTCGAAGGCCGACACACTGTTTTCGCTTTCTATCTTCTACGTCGTCCTCTACGAGGGCTTCCGACCGTCACGCCGGTTGAGCAACGTCCTTCAGGAATTCCCAGCGCACCCAGGCAGAACGCTTCACAACCTGATAGGAAACCTTTCGACCAAAAAGCAGGTTGTGCTGATGGCCGCTGAGATAGGCAAGGCTCAGGCTGCACTTCTCCAGAAGATCGAGAGCTTCATCTTGCAGGTAAGCGATTTCCTGCCCGTTCGTCTGCTTGATAAACAGGAAGCCTTTTGCGTCCTAAAAAAGACTCTGAATTTCGATCCCCTGAAGATCGAACAGGCGAAGCTCAAGCACGACACTTTCCTCGATTACTACGTTTGTGAGTCGCACCTCGAATGTCACCGTGGGCATCTGCGCCTGGACGATTACTACGTCAAGGTCCTGACGCTGAAAGAACCATCCGCGCAGAGCTTCCCGCTTATTCTGCAGCGCCTGCTCGCAGTCGGAGCGAACTACTACGTCGTCACCGAATGGAAGAAGGAAGATTCCGGCAAGACTCGACGGCTGATCCAAGCCAAGCGCCGCCACTTCCACAATACGAAGCATTCATTTTTCAGCCAGGTCAACCTCAACGACGCTCCGCAGCGCGATGTTCTGACCGACGACTCCAAAGAATCCCAAGTCCGGGAACTCGGCGATGCCGTCCAGCAGATCGAGCTTGAGGGAAACTACTTCGGGCAGTTCTCGCTAACGGTCGTGGTCTACGACCTCGACTTGGCCAAGGTGGACCGGGCCTATGCTGAGTTCTACAAAGTGTTCAGCGTCCACGACGCCCAGCTTTACGAAGAGAAATACAACCTGCTGAATGCATTTTTGGCAGCCGTTCCCGGCAACTACACCTTCAATCTCCGTTATCTGTACGTGCTAAACACCAACTACGCCGATTTCTCATTTCTGTTCACCCTTCACTGTGGCGAGCCTCGCAATCGGCAACTTCGCCAAGAGTATTTAGCGGTTCTTGAAACCAACCACCACACGCCGTACTTCCTGAATCTCCATTATCGCGACGTAGCCCATACGATGATTCTCGGTCGCACCGGGGCAGGAAAATCATTCCTGCTCAATTTCCTAATCACGAATCTCCAGAAATATTCACCCTACACGTTTATTTTCGACTTGGGGGGCAGCTTCGAGAGCCTTACTCATCTGTTCGGCGGTTCTTACGTACAGATAGGCCTCGAATCCCCGAGCTTCAAGATCAATCCGTTCTCGCTCGCGCCCACCAAGGAGAACCTCGATTTTTTGGCGCTATTTCTGAAGGTGCTGATGCAGGGCTCGGGAGCCGGAGAGCCTGATCCTGCGACCGAACGTGACCTCTACCACCAGATCGAAAATCTTTACGCTGTCGATCCGGCGCTGCGCACTCTCAGCGTGCTGTCAAATATTCTCGGCCACGGCATGGCCGAAAGGCTGGCGAAGTGGACGCGGGGCGGCCAGTTCGGATTCCTCTTCGACAATGCCGAAGACACGATTTCCTTCTCTCGGTTCCAGTGCTTCGACTTCCAGAAG
>Ga0335072_10009359_pt1 | contig 14128 bp, 11 predicted proteins | sample Lox_Sample_21_FD_206725 | JGI IMG/M metagenome (GOLD analysis project Ga0335072, IMG submission 206725) | Soil microbial communities from Loxahatchee National Wildlife Refuge, Florida, United States - Lox_Sample_2.1 | ecosystem: Environmental > Terrestrial > Soil > Wetlands | place: USA...
TGAGGCTGTGTTAGTTGAATTCCATATCCCTCGTAGCAGCGGCGAGGTCATATAGATTTCTTCTCTAAACGTACCCACACATCTCTACTTGACGAGGGACTAGCCTAGAACAATAGCGTTTACATAGATTCGGGCGCAGTCTGCCCGGCACCGTCTCTAATTCAAGTAAGGTCGAATCGCACCCTGCCACCTCGACAGTTTGCTACCTTCTAATATCACCGAAGGGTGATGCCCGGCCGGCAGAAAACTCGACCAAGCGATGCTGTTGTTCAGTACCGGGATGTATCAAAGGGAGACAATTGGGACAGCTTATCGGGCGAGGGACACAATTCGGGTATATGCCTGCGAGAAATGCATGCCTGTGAGATGCATACCTGCGACGGATCATGCCTACTAGAATTACACCTAGGGTAGATATATCTACGAGATACACGTATCTCTCGCGGGCAGGTATCTCGCAGGCATCTATGTATGGATACATCTCTTCTAGGCGTACATCTCTCGCCGGGCATGCATCTCGAGAGAGAGTGCTTCTTATTTGTATCTCACAGGTGTGTACTTCACAGGCTGTGCATATCAGGGTTGTGCATCTCACAGGGTGTGCGCAACTCATGGGCGCGTGCATCTCATGGGCGTGTATCTCTGGGCTTGTCTCTTTTGCGGGCATGCACCTCAAAGGCCTGCAGCTTGTAGGGGCGTATATTTCGCAGAACGTGCATCTTAGATGCCTGTATCTCATGGGCGTAGCTCTTTCGCGGGCACGCATCTCACAAGCGTGTATCTTGAGCCTGCCGTGCCTAAGCCCCGTCGTACCCAAATTGTGTCCCTGGCTGATAAGATCGTTGGTGACGGAAGTCAAAAATTGGGCCCCGTAGCTATTTCGTGAATCAATCCTGTCTTGCCCAAGCTACATCCTACTCTGCACCGCACCTTGCCCCTTCGGCATCTTCTTATCAACTCCAAGAGTCTCCAGGTCTTTCTTCTTGTAAAAATGCGGAGCGACCTCCGTAAGCCATTCCGGCTTCAATGGCATGTTGCTTCTCATGTACTCCTTGCTTGTCAATACCAGTTCGTAATAGATAACCCACTTGGGGTTGATCTCCATCAACACACTGCTCGGATGCAGATATACTGATTGACCATTCTTGACCGTGCGATAACTATCGCCACCCTTTTGCAGTCGTGCAGCATTCGGAAAGAAGCCAGCCGTAATCGCTTTCTGAATTGGAACGATGTTTTGTGCTCCTGCGGAGGACTCTGGATCTACTTCTACCCGATCGCAGAGTCGTGCCAGTTGATCTCGTACGTCTCGAGCACGAGAAAGTGAGCGCTGTTGCAGGAAATTCTCGCGTGCCCATACGTAGCTGTAGTCGCTGTCCACCCACTCCGTCCAGATGTTAAGCAGGCTGAGCATGTCGCCGCCGTCTTTATTAGTGAAACGTGCTCGGGCGCTATCCGCATGGATCTTCTTGTCCTTTGGCCTGTAGAAAAGTGCATTGGCTTCGCCAAGCATGGCAATGATAGACAGCACTTCCGAGACGCAGCCGTACTTTTCCGCTGCAAGGATTGCCTTGGCTAGCATGGGATTTGTAGGGAATTCTGCCATTTGCCGTCCTATCTTGGTCAGCTCTCCTGCATTGTTTAAAGCACCGAGCGCGTACAGCTGCTCTACGGCTCGAACGATCGTATCAGTTGGTGGTGGATCCATGAAGTCGAAGTCGATCAGGTCGTTGATGCCGAGGGACTTCAACATGAGTATCACACCGGACAAGTTGGTCCGCTGTATCTCCGGCGTAGTGTTGTCATCTAGCTCGTTCAGGTATGCCTGCTTGGTGTACAATCTGAAGCACTTTCCTGGTCCCACCCGACCTGCTCGGCCTGCCCGTTGACCAGCAGACGCTCGTGAGCAAGGTGTCACTACGAGGGATTCCATTCCCGTCCGAGGATCGAAGACGTTCTCCTTGACGAATCCTGGGTCAATCACGTAGACAATGCCGTCAATTGTCAAAGATGTCTCGGCAATATTTGTTGCTAGCACGACTTTTCGAGCACCGGCAGGCGTAGGCTCGAAGATTTTAGCCTGAAGATCTGTTGGTAGATTGGCATAGATGGGACATATGATCATCTCCGGTATCTTCTTTCCAAGCTTTCGTGCGGTCTCCTGCAGATTGGCTTCTGCGGCCTCGATTTCTTCTTGTCCTTTATAAATGGGTCAGTTACTATCTGTACAACAGAGCGGCATTTGGACTTACCAGTGAGAAATACAAGGATGTCACCTCTGCCCTGGGTGATGTGGATTTGGAAGATTGTTGTAATAGCCGCAGCGAGATAGTTAGCCTCTGGCTGAGAGGTATAATGCACATCAACTGAATATCGCCGGCCAGGTATGTTGAAAATAGGCGCATCGTCGAAATACTTCTGGAATTTCTGCGCGTCCATGGTGGCCGATGAAATCAGCAACCTGAGCTCAGGGCGTGCCCTTGCTATGTCTTTCAGCAGTGCCAGAGCTATGTCTGTGCTGATCGTTCTTTCGTGGGCCTCATCAATCATTATTGCGGAGTAAGACGATAACTCGGGGTCGCTAAGCAGCTCTCGCAAAAGCATTCCGTCAGTCTGGTATTTCAGCACCGTTTTGTCGCTGGTCTGGTCCTCGAACCGAATAGCATAGCCAACCTCATTCCCCACTTTTACTCCCATTTCTTCCGCGACACGGGCAGCAACACTCATGGCGGCCACCCGGCGAGGTTGTGTACAGCCAATCTTCATTCCGTCCTTGGTGTAGCCAGCTTCGTGAAGATACTGGGGCAACTGGGTCGTTTTACCAGATCCCGTTTCACCCACTATGATGAGAACCTGATGGTCGGCGACGGCCTGGATAATATCGTCTCGAAACTGGTAAATTGGCAGGCTTTTCCGTGTATCCGCAATACTCTTAGCCTTAGCTTCTGCCGCATTGAGTTGTTTCATCATCGCTCTTTTCTCCTTCGACATCAGCTGCTGATCGCCGGCCAGCGTCCCCCCCTGGTCCAGAATAAACCCGAGTTTTTGCGAGTCGTCAAAGACATATTCATAGTCTCCTTCATCCACAAACTCGAAACGGTTGACCTGCGTCTGTGCCTTGGACGTTTGCTCTTTTTCCCATTCTTCGTGCTCCGTCACGAATCTCTCGTTGCCATGCTCATCACGGTCCGGAGCGTACCTCTTATACATAGCATCCCGCTTTTTCTTGCTGTCAATCTTGCCTTTCTCCGTGATATAGTCTTCCGGTAGCGCATAACCGTCCAGGTTCTCATCGATCCTCGCATGTTGTTCCGCTGCGTTTAAGATCTCGAGGTTCTTTCTGAATTCCGCCTTCTCGCGCTCGGTCAGGTCAGGGTTTTCTCTCAGCTCCGCCTGCTCCTCCGCGACTTGTTTTCTCAGCAGCGCCAGGCGCTCTACGCCTCTCTTGCTCAGGTAGTCTTGCCGTGACCGTAGTCGCAAGTCACCCAAGGCAGCCTCTCGCGCCTCCTTATCGTCTGCTAGCGCCCTGCGTAGAGCAGCTTCACTGTCTTTTTTCGCAGAGCGGTCCTCGACGATCTTCCTCGATCGCTCATCATCTCTCTCCTTCAGCCTCTTGCCAAACTCGTCCCGTTCCCTCCGGTCACGGTCTTCTGCTGTTTCCGGTGGCGGTGATACTTTGATGCGCTTTGGGGGGGGTTCCACATCTTCTGTAGGTTCCTCATCGCCCCACCTCTCGTCAAAGTCGTTCTCTTTGTCGTCGCGGCGTCGTCTGTGGGTTGGTGGACGATGGCGATGATCGCGTCGGTCTATCTTCGCATGGTCGGAGGCAGACCCATTTGGATAGCTTGAGGAGGCCATTGTGTTGCCTCACTATGGGTGAGTGGAAAGGCGGGAACTTTTTTATGCCCCGCGGAATTTTGTTTTCTGGGGAACCCGAAGGCGGCAGCGCCAAGGGTAAGTTTTGGTGCACTGCAGCCGCAACGTTTTTCTACAGCACAACGCTCATTTCCGGGACAAAGGGTGCCGTTTTGAGCCCCTTTTGACGCTGATTTTGACACCTCTTGCACCACGTAGGCCACGTTACCGTGAGCCGCTTTTTCTTGGCTTGTGCATTCAAATGTCGGGCAACAGTTGGTCATGTTGAGCCCTATGCCAGGGAAACTGGCGCTTTCTCCAATCCGATCGCGATGTGTACGACTAATGGAGGGAAGCTTCAGGTGATGAAGTATGATCGCGTTATTGCGGAGCTAATACAGGCCAGGCAACCCACAAATCCACTCCTCCATATTGTTCCAGAAGCATCATCATTAGATTCTTGAAGCAATCTTATCAAATTCCGGTCAAAGAACACAACTCTACATCCTTGTGCGCATCGACCAGTTTCCTGTCGGGTCCTTAATGCCTGGGCAATGGCGTTCAGCTCCTGCGCTGCTACCTCCGTTTCGAGCGGCGTCCACAAATACGCCGTATATCCTCATGCATGTGCGCTCAAGCTGGGAAGACTGTGCTGAAAGAGTGCAAATATGATCGAGCAGATATTCGGTTGAAAATGTAACGATATTTTAAGTCTCCCAAGGGTTTTGCTCAATGGCTGTCTTGGAGGAGAGAAAAGATAGTTATAATGAGGGGCCTAGGAGGAAGGGCGGCGTGAAATTTACCATGTCACCTGATAATGCAGGTGCTTTGATACTGTTTGAAGACGGAACCATGTCTCTAGGCGGTTGTTGCGGCGGTACGGCTGGCTCGACCAGACCAGCTGTACGACCGGTGCAGAATGGTTGCATAGGCGTGGATGCTTTATTTACATTCTCTGACAGCATACCCTTGGCGCCTTTGGCGTCGACAGCCGATGCTCTCGCTCTCTTACCGACCCCATACGGTGGCGGAGAAACATCCACATCTAGCTTCCGCTTCTGTGGGTGACAGGAGGGTTCTTCCGTAGACCGAGACCCAGCGTTTCCTGTCTCATTTTCCAGTCCTCGTGTCCGGGGCTGACACCATATCCTGTCCGGTATTTCATGTTTTGGAATACTTGGCTCCAGTATATCTGCGTCCAAAGTCGAGTGTCGTGCTTTCCGTGGTCGCAGAGCTCGAGCATTGCGGGCGGGCGGTCGCTGTCGACCTGTCGGCGGAATAGTCGAATTCACTACCCAGACTCTGCAATCGTTCGACCCAACGAAGTTTTGCTTGGCTGTCTTCGTTGTCCTGAAGTGGATCTGCGACGTTTCTAGCCATGTCCTGCAGTTCCGAAGCTGACGGTATCCCTGTAGGTGCGATCGTCGTGGATCTTCTGCACTCGTGGGAATCGCAGCGTATAATGCCGGGTGTTGGCCGGCTTGTCGAACCCGGCGCCCATCACCTCGACGACGAATGGATATTCGAAGAGTTCTGTTGGCCGGAGCGGCTGACTTTGGTCCAACTTGATGTCGAGCTCGGGTCGGGAGAAAGCAAACGGCAGTTGGCAAAATTTCCCCCGCTGATTAAGATAGAGGATGTCCTCCGAGATATTATATCGGTTGATCGTGTCCACAATACGGAATTTCGGCTTCACATCAAACCGACGAACATCGTCCTTATTTTCGAGACTGCCAAGGTAGAAAGTCGTCCAGGATAGCTTGCCGATACGAAGCTCGGCCACATCTCTCGCGTCGCGTCGCCCGCCGACAATGGCCAGACCTGCGGTATCACCGAGGCCCCTGATATAATCTTTTTGCATCTTGATATACCGATTCGTCCTGTCAAACGAGACAAAGGGCCGGTCACATCCTTTGAGCACCAATCCCTCCCACCGTTGTATGACAGCTCGAGCGAACGCCTGTCGAAGCAAAGTGGGAGCGCGGTGGGATGAGAAATCGATCTTTTCGCGGCTTCCAACGTCCGCCCGGCCGATCACACGGTGGATCAGTGATTCGAGCCGTTGGCAAGCTGCCCGTGACGGACACGAGGCCCTTTCTGTTTAGGAGATCAGTGTTTGCCCGCTGCCGAGAGATTGATGTCATGGACTCGACTGTGAATCATGGAAGGGAAGCTCTTCGGCCATCTTTCAGGAAAAGGGCGATAGCTCGACCAAGTGGAAGAAGAATTGGTTCAGGATGGGCATCGCCGTGATGAGCGGAGCAATTGCAAGCGTTGGGCGCTAGTGATTTGGACAAGTTCGTGGCGTTGATTGGATCATTTGCATGTGTTCCCTTGGTCTACATTTATCCTGCATTGTTACATTGCAAGGGTATTGCAGAGTCCCGAGTTGTGGCTGGCGGCGATGTTTTGCTCATGGCGGTCGGGCTTTGTGCAATGGTGTACACCACCTTCATTACTGTCTCCCAATGAGCTGCGGAGTAGGTGGTAACTGCAGCTACGATGGCAACGTACGCTTTTGGAGGAATCCTGCATAATAAGATATATTGAAGCGGTTGTGAGTGGGAGCATCAGCAATTCGGCGTCTCAACGGACTCCCATATTTGGGATGGGCCAAAAGACAGGCCCGGCTCTGTGAAGAGTTCGCAGCAAAGTATCCTATCCATGCGGAATATAACATTCCCTTGTGGCACATCTTGCTTACCTGGAATGTGTGACAGTCTATAGGGGAGGCTTCCAGTCCGGAAAAGGTGACTTGATCAACCTTCCGCTCGGCAAAGGCCACGAAAGATTACAGCTAATCAGGCTACGTCGTGGCATAATGTCAGACCCTGTTTCTTGCGTACTCGTTTTTCAAATGTCTCTAAGAGATGGCCCTGAGTGTGAGAACCCCCCCTGCCTTACCGTGGAGTATTGCGAAAACCACGTTCTACCATGTCCATGAATGAGGTCATGGCGCAGGCGACTTTACCGGGGGCAGGGTGATGACCGTTAGCTTCAGAAAGCAGTGTACCTCTTCACTGCATAAAGATCTTGGGATCCAAATTATCATCCCAGCAGAAATTTACAACAGGTACTTTTTGGCTACGATGGTGCAAGGTCGGCGCATTTCAAGGCTCTACGTCACTTAGCATCTGGATCGGGGCTTTGCAACGGCTAGTTGTAGCCAAACATCTCATGCGCGATTAATGGACTCCGGCTTTTCGGCACGGCTCACTCTTCTGCAGAGAAGGAATTTCTGTTCGTGATGAGCGCTTACGGGGATTCGGGAGGCAAGCAGGTAAGCGAGTAGTATGGCTCTTCTATTGATGAGGCGGCTGGGCGGACGGTGGAAACGGATCGGTGGCGGTTCTCACTCTTGTGCAACGACTTTGGATTGCACCGCAGGGAGAGAGCAAATTAAATGAGTCGAGTTTTGAGGATATGAGAGCTTATCGAGTCCTCAACTTCAACTTCGGCCGCATTCTCCACTCCAATCTGATCACGCAATCATGTCTCTGGCTGTAATATCCTCCTCTGTGGGACCAATTTTCACAACTCGCTTTCGAACAACGCTTACCCAAGTCTCGCACCGAGCTTGATTATGTATACGTGTGCGTCCTCCTGCCCAATGTGCGGCCGAGTGCAACAAATCCTGGGGACTGCCTCAAGGACGCTACAATCTTGACTATACCATTAAGTCATACACCTGGGACAGATTTTGGTGCCATCCAGGAAGAGATTAGATCCAAGATCCTCAAGCTGTACCTTCCTAATCAAGGTTTGAGAAAGCCACCGCAGAAAGTCGGAGGAGGAGCCGACATGATGCAACCAAGAGTTAGTCTATTTGCATCCCCGAGACCGCATGGATGTGAGATGCTGAACTACGCTGCCAAAACGGTGCCTGAAGGCGACTCAAACATGCAATAAATCCTCTATTTGGCATTTCCACTATCAATCGACCGACGCTCGGCAGATTATCCTTGTCGACGAAGCCTCCATCTACGATTCCGACGTTGGCAAAGACGCACAAATCCAACCATCCTCGGTACATCGAGAAGCCCCCTTTGTGGAATCTTTGGCTCAGACTTTGTCAACCATTTACTGGAAGTCCGGTCTAGTAGCAAAAGGACACACCTACCCAGCTCCCTATAGCAGATAATATATAAATGAGCACAAGTTCGGAAACAACAATGCATCAATCCAAATCGATCTTAAGCTTGATCTTTTGACACTCAAACAAAAGGCCCAGTCGCGGTAGATGCAAAATGAGCAGCTGCTTTGTCAAAGTTATCCTAAAAAGGATGCATTGGATCACTTGACTGACGCTCCGCATTCTAACCCAGAATCAAGTCTCATTGCCCATGCCAGAAGAATGCTTAGGTCTTACTGGTGTCAGAGGCTCTCTGGGAGACGGAGAGCTGTCATGCAGCAGCTGAAATATCATTGTACTATCCTTTCAGCAAACTATCAATGCTTTTAGCGATCACATCCGGCGTCTGCTCCATGGGATAGTGCCCAGCACCAGCAATCCAATCCCCCTCACGATTCGCGACCAACTTACTAACCTTAACCGTGTCAACTAGAATCTGCCTGAACTCTGGGAGGAGGGGGTCGTCCTGGCCGAACACCACCATGACCTGCCCAGGAGCTGAGCTTGCCCTATCCGTACCAGCACCGCCGTGCCCTCTTTTCTCAGCATTTTCCTTCTCAATCTCTTCACCACTCCACCACTTCCGTACCTCCACATCCCGTCGGGCCAGCGAAGCTTGTGCATTGATATTTGTCAAATGTTCAGGTCCAATCAGTCCTTCTACCATCCGCCACAGGAACCCGGAGCGCTGGTCAAGGATCGAGTCTGGGATTCCTGGAACGATGTGCGCGAAGCGGTTGATGCTCGCTTTCGTTTTAGTGGGACACTGGCGATGCGGTGTGGAGTACCCTTCAACGACCGTCTTTGTGATATTTGGGGCCATGAACCTCAAGGCAAGACTCTCGGGCAGAAGCGGCCCAAAGACACCAGTACTGAAGAACCAGATCCAATACAAAAGGTAGTAGTGCAGCGAGATATCTTGCGGTCTAGGCGGTAAGAACGTGTTTAGCAAGAACAGCCCAGCACACCTATGTCCTTCAGGAAAAGATGGCACGGTGCAAAGAACAATACATCCGCCCCAGTCGTGCGCAGCGATATAGAAATCGTCAAGGTCGAAATGTCGAATGACAGCAACGAGAGTCTGCATATGTAGTTCGAAAGATATTTCCCGGGGATCGGTAGGCTTGTCGGAGGCCCCATGCCCAAGCCAGTCAATGGAGAAGACCTCATGCCCAGCAGCGTTTATTGTTGGAATGACATTCCTCCATATGTACCCCCAGCTAGGGTTTCCGTGAACCATTAGCAACCGCTTGCTGCCCTTGCCTAGTATAGGCGGCTTAGCGTGGACTATGCGAGCTTTGATGCCACAAACTTCGATTTCAACTCTTTCTGGCTCCTGGTGGGAGCAGTCGTTCCAGGGGAGAATTTTGCTAGGGGAGAATTTATAGGTGCCGTTGTACTGCTCCCAAGCTATCTTTTGCTCTTTCTGTCGATAGGAATCTGATGCCTGACACAGGCGAAAACGTCCTTTGGACGTAAAGAGCAAATGTGCATTCTGCACGATGTTTGGCAGCACCGAGACTGTTTGGCGAGCACAGTAAAGTGGCAAGAGCGCCAATGCAACAAGCAGTCTCACACATGTGCTATGGAACAGCAGGACACACAGATGGAAAAGAGGTCTCAAAAGGAAGTCCCGAATGGACGGATGAAGTTCGGCCTTCCTACGGGCTCTTGCATCCGGTAAATGGCTTGGTCGCTGAGAGTGGCGCGAAGGCATTGGCAGCCTCATGTGGTGGATGAATCAATATTAGGGCCGTATCAAGTGAGTGGAAAAGAGCCGTTGGGACAGCATGGCGGCCTGGGTATATAATGCCAACCTCGTCTGTGATTGAGGTAACCGGCATTTTTACTTGCAATGTTATTTTCATGCTGTGACGATAAGTGGACACGTACTAGCGATTCTGAAAGCATGATAAGTCATGCTAGACCGTGAATCATACATATTTGCCACGTTCTTCGCGTTGAGAGTAGTTCCTACTGCACTCCACGAGAAAATGCAAGGGGATTCTGTGGGCCACAAGCGGGATCAGCAAGGACTTGCGCCTTTTCGGTTGTCACGTCACCGCTCTTGGTTCTATCCTTTCCGTGCTTTCCGTCGCGTCATAATCATTGCTTGTGCAACGCTCAATCTACACCTCCGCACACCACCATTGTCCGCAGTTCCAGATGCTGCTGTGGCGACAGTGTGATCCTCCATTGCTTTCAGCGACCCATTGCCTGAAAGCACAGATGCAAATTCCGCAATTTTGGCAATTTTACCGCGGCACAGTCATCGCCTCAGCACCTTACTGGGCCTTCCGATATCAGTCTTGTGGGTATATTCAGTCGTGGACAGGTTTCACTCACAAATGCTTTCACATGTCAGCTGCAACATGACAGCATCGTTTCACATGCACGCTGTTGACGTGTTACTGCATCAGAGCCTTGATGATGATTTCATTAGGAAAAAAGGAAAATCGAGTTGCATGTGCAACCAGGAAGTACGCCATATGTTAGCCTACACACGCTGGTGTTCTCTTCATTCCGAGTTCCTTAATCTCAAACCACAGACTACCAGCTCGGGCAATCCAAGTTTCACGAAATAGCCATCCAGCACTTTCCGCCCAGAAGTCCAGACATGCTTGCCTCGGATATCTCCCAGTTCATCAATTTCATATATGAGCTTGTCCAAAGCATCGTAATCTGGGTTTTCTCTCCTCCAACTCATATACTTCCTGCCAATAACAACAATGGCCTTCGGATTGCAGTGATCGGAGCCGGGCTAACAGGCGTGTCTTCAGCTGCTCATTGCGTTGGACATGGAGCCGACGTGACCATATTCGAAGCGCGATCGGAAGAGTATCTCGGTGGTATCTGGGCGCGGGTTAATAGCATATCAAGTCTCCAGGTGTACAGCGTTATGTATCGATTCCATCCCACTGTCCGGTGGCACAAAAGGTACCCTGATCGAGGCCGTATCTTGGAAGAGATCCGGAAGCTCTGGCACCGATATGGCCTGCAACACAAGACACGCTTTGAAACACCTGTCCGCTCCGTCACCTGCCTAGACAACAAATGGGTAATTAATGGTGATCCGGAAACTTATGGTACTTTTGACGGAGTCATCGCAGCCGTTGGTACTTGCGGTGATCCGAAGATGCCGCGGCTCCCTAATGAAGAAGAGTACGGAGGAAAAATCTGCCATTCCTCGGAACTGGATGGAGTGGACGTTCAGGGGAAAAGGATCGCCATCATTGGAGGAGGTGCTAGCGCAATTGAGGTGGTTGAGTGCGCAATTGCAAAAGGCGCAGAGCAGGTCGATATCATTTCTAGGGTAAGTGCTGGTTTTGAAACATTCCGTTAGATGGGCTTTCAAGTCCGACATCAATTTCTTGTCGCATTGGGCCAAGTACTTATTCATATGTCAAACAGTCGGAAAAATGGATTATTCCACGCAACATCATAGTCGACATCCTCCTCAGCATAAACATACTTGGGACCGAAACTATTTTTTCCTTCATTCCGGAATTCTGCCTCCGCTGGCTCTTTTACCGCGACTTGAAAGACCTTGCGCCGCAAAGAACCGGATTTTACACGGGCACTCCGATGTGCAACGACCAGATCCTGGAACAAATTCGAAGGGGCAAGTGCCGCTGGCTCAAATCAGACATAGTAAAAGCCACCAAAACTGGCTTGATCGTTAGCCACCGCAAACCCAACGTCCCCAAGGGCGGACCGGGAAAAAGATTGGAGGTTGACGCTGAAATTTTGATCAAAGCTACCGGCTTCTCCCGCCCTGATATCCACTTCCTGCCAGATTGCGTCTTCGACGAGCCGTTTGCTCCACCGGCATGGTACCTTCAGACGTTCCCACCACAACACCCTGAGATTTGTGCGATAAACAGCGTCTACGTTAATGCTCTTGGTACCGTCGGCCACGTCCATATCGGAATGTACACGCGTCTACTGATGGTATTTCTGTTGCAGCCGCGTACAAAACCGACTCGAGCACAGATGGAGCGGTGGATTTCGTGGGTTGGTTGGTTCAAGGGTAAAACGCCTCAGAAAGCTTTTGATTTTTTTACTTACAGTGAGCTGATACTTTGGTTTGTTTCGTGCATTTTGCTGCAACCGGCGAGATGGCAGTGGGCTTGGTTTGTATTTACCGGGCTTGGACAAGCAGGCCCGAGAGGCGTAAGTACTGAGGCAACCTTGAAATTGAAGGCCAAGGAATTGAATTACTTGGTGAACGAAGACAAAGCGTGATGACGGGGGGCATGATTGAAGAAGAAAACTCCTGTCAAAGGTGAAATGGGAACTCCATTTGCGAGCAAGTTGAGGACTCCATAGGCCGCAGGTTTTTCCAGTCTCAGCAACCAGACAAAAGGCGATGCAAGCTCCAGAAGTGGTATCACATACCTAGCGGCAAATTTCAGGTTTTATGGCGTGCTTCGACAGCTTCGACAATCTATCGTATCATGCACTTGGCCTTTTTTTTTTGCGGGCCAACGTGCATCCGCGCCCATATCGCTTATTCCAGATCCACGCTCTCGCCGGCGACGAGACCACTTCTTGATGCTCCACTGGACTGCCCCACTGAGTTGCTCCCTATCCAGCCTATTTGACCAGACCCGGTGCCCCCCATTCCTTCTTCCCCCTTCCTCAGCTTGTTTGTCTTGTTTAGATAGGCACCAGATAGTTGCAACACACCCCTGGTTTCCCCTCATTCGTTCCTGTGCCAAGCATTTGCCTTGCGAGTCTCGTCACTTCCCTTGCTATCAAAGCCGATGCGTTCGAGCTAAGCATTCACTCGGTCGAGACGTTGCTTCGGCGGCCTAACCTCGAAGGAGTAGACTACCTGCCGCTAAAGTGGAAGAAAGAAATCTTGGAAACTCCCATATTCCCACTGGACTATCGCACCTACCGAAAAATATGGCACCAAGGGTGTCTCGCAGCCGGTTTACGGAGCGGCCCACGTCCGTACACGCTGAGAGTTGGCGTAGGGATGGATTTAGATGGTAAAGCGGCCCGATCCTCACCCGTTTGTGTCTGACCCATCAGCTAGCCGTAGCAAAGACGGAGGAGGATGAGAAAGGAGAAGTGATGGTGTTGGACCTCACTGGCGCTAGCAAACCGCCACAAGGCCAGACGAGTCACATATGCTTCTTGTGCAAAAGTTCATTTTCCGGTCGGGACGCCCTCACGGTACATTGCAAGGCGATGCACGTCGATAAAGGGACGTTCAACCAGGATTTCCTATATCCTGAATGCCGTCGGAGCGGCAAACCGGATCATTTGATCACCAACACCTCGTCTTGGAGCAGCCACGGCGAGAACGGTCCACGGCGAAGAAAATGCGCCGAATTTGCGCACGCATCCGCATTCGACCCTATATGAGACGAAATTATGCCGCCCATTTTGTGGGTTATACCTTCAAAAAAAGGTTGATCATGCTCATCATCCCGTACATCATTGCAGCGGATCTTTTCATATCGCGATGTTGTAGCTCTAGCCGCAATGCTAATGCCATGAGCAAGACTGCTTGCAAAGCGATCCCTAGACTTCTGGTTGACAATGATTGTGAGGACTGAATAGTTGCATGCGCAGGTTTGAACGAAGATGTTACGCCAAGCAGAAGGGGGCGTTTCGAAAATCTTGGTCTGATTGCCGATTGACAACCAACATCACAAATCATTGGGATAAACTTGGAACAGTAACCACCGAGAAGCATGATTTTGGGCGTTACAGAATTATTTGAAGTTCAGTTACTGGACTTAGCAAAAGAGTAACATTCACCAAGCCGCACCGTAGCTCTAGACCTCCCAAAGTCATGCCCATGGGAAGGCCGGCCATGGGTTTGCAGGGATCAGATAAGCCATGTGCCAAAGCTGACTGACTAATTTCCACTTGGTCTGGGCAGCCCTGACGCTGAGGCCAACGTGCTGCATCAACAACTCTACATTCACACGTGTCGGCCCAGGTTTGTTGTACTTGATTTCCGGTTTTCCGTTAAAGCGCCGCGTGCTCCTGGTTGTGCTTCCAACATCGGTCAGGCCTTCTGCTTTCATCCTTCCCATTCGCGTGCCTAACCCCCCGCGGCCCCCCCCCCCCGGCCCCGCGGCCGGCGGGGGGGGGGGGCAGGGTGGGGCGGGGGGCGCGGGG
>Ga0335072_10009360_pt1 | contig 14127 bp, 11 predicted proteins | sample Lox_Sample_21_FD_206725 | JGI IMG/M metagenome (GOLD analysis project Ga0335072, IMG submission 206725) | Soil microbial communities from Loxahatchee National Wildlife Refuge, Florida, United States - Lox_Sample_2.1 | ecosystem: Environmental > Terrestrial > Soil > Wetlands | place: USA...
AAAGTGCGCCTGGGAACCGAACCCGACGCTCAACGCGAGTTGGGCCAGCGGCTCGTTGGTGGTGGCCAGCATCATCTGCGCCCGGTTGATACGGCGCCGCAACACGTACTCGTGCGGCCGAACGCCGGTGGCCGCGCGGAATTGCGAGGCAAAATGCATGCGGCTGAGGCCCACGGCCTGGGACAGATCGCCGAGCGTCACCGGAACGTCGAGGTGTGCGTCGATGAATTCGACGGCGCGTTTCAGCCGCCACTTCGGCAGCACCGAGCTGGTTCGGGCGCTCGCCGCACTGCTTTCGCCGTAACGCCCGAGCAGGTGGGTGACGATCGCGAGATTCAGGAAGTCGGCGCGCAGCCGGCTGTAGGAATCGTTCAGTTCGGCGATCTTCACCAACGTGCTGGCAAGTTCCTGCAGCGTGGCATCCTGCTCATACAGGGGGTCGCGCAGCGCCACCCTGCCGGCCGGCCGTTTGCCATGACGCCATTCAAAACACTCCGACAGCAGTGAGTCCGGGACGAACACATGCAGATTGTCGTAGGGCTGGAAATAGACGATGCTTGCCGACACCGCCGGCGGCGTGATCTGCACCATGCCGGGCACCACCTTGTGGTTCGCGAACAGCCTGGTGCCGAGCCGAAGCGTATATTCGGAATGCTGCGCCCCGATGGCCACCATGTGACAATCGTGGGGAATCCCGGACGAGGCATGTTCCTCGCGCGCCGCGCCGCGCCACCGGGCCACGATCAGTCGGGTGTCCAGCCGATCGTCGGCGCTCAGAATATCGGGCGACCGCCAGGTCATCTCCTCATGGATGATCGGCTCATTCTGCTCCGGCACGTCGAGCGGGATCAGAACCCTGGAACGGCAGCGCCCCCTGTCGCGAACCAGGTCCGCCGCTTCGAGTACGTGGGGGGCGCCGCGGAGTGTCTCAGACACACTGCCATTGCTTGTCATGACTGGCTCCTCGCCTCCCATCGTCGAACATCGCTGTCAGTACCTCAGGATTTCCACGCCGGCCGGGATGTATTGGCGTCATGCGCGTATCGTTCGCACGCCGATGCCAACGCCGGTGGGACCGTGAATGTCCTGGCCAGCGCACGGTGTCTTCGCGATGGGCGCCGTCCCGATGCATCCTTTGGCGGAGCAATGGTTGACCGGGACCTTCCTGATCGCTTGAAGCCGTGCGCCGCTGTCCCCCTGCCGATAGCCTAATCTACGTCCGGCGCGCGTGAGGTGCTTGTTGAAGGTACCGAGATTTTGTACAATTGACTTGAGACCATTCCGGTCCCGCGGAGCGTCATCGTCGCCCGTTCGCAGCCATCCTGATGGAGGTCGCAATTTCATTCGGCATCGATGCCGAATTCGATTTTACAGCGATTTCGCCCGCATCCGGGCATCATCATAATCCAAGACAATTCCTGCTATGCATACAAATGCGAATTTTGAACCATTGCTTCAAAACTGCAATACGCACCTGCACTGCCTTCGTATGGTGGTTCGGTCACACGGCCTTCATGGCCGCACCCTGCTGAGGAGACCGATCATGACTGTCGGCATGTCGCTTGCCCGGGCTGGGATCCCGGCGGGTTTTCTGCAAAAGGTTCAGGACTATCCAATGTTGCTCGCGGATGAGGAACTCGATCTGGCGCGGGCATGGCACGATAGGCGCGACGTCGCGGCCTACCACAGGCTCGTCACGTCGCATTTGCGGCTGGTGACCAAGATCGCCATGAGCTATCGGGGCTATGGTCTGCCGGTGGGCGATATGGTCAACGAAGGCACGATCGGATTGATGCAGGCGGTCGAGCGGTTCGATCCTGATCGCGGCTTTCGCCTTTCGACCTACGCGATGTGGTGGATTCGCGCGGCAATTCACGAACACATCCTGCATTCCTGGTCTCTGGTCAAAATGGGCACGACCGCGGCGCAAAAGAAACTGTTCTTCAATCTGCATCGTTTGAAGAATCACATCCATGCAGCCGACGAGGGCGACCTGCAGCCGGAGCAGGTGGCGAAGATCGCCCGCTTGTTGGACGTACCGGAGCAGGATGTCGTGACCATGAACCGCCGGCTGTCCGGCCGCGACCATAGTTTGAATGTTCCGGTCTACGAGGATGGCGGGATCGATTGGCAGGAGGAACTGGTGGACGAAGCCGAATGCCACGATACCAGTTTCGCGGAACGCGAGGAGTTTGACGGACGCAAGGCCAGGCTGGACGAGGTGATGAAGGTGCTGAACGAACGCGAACGGCACATCCTGGTCGAGCGCCGGCTGAAGGAAAACCCCGTCAAGCTTGAGGTGCTGTCGCAGCACTACGGCGTCTCTCGCGAGCGGGTCAGGCAGATCGAGATGCGTGCGATCGAGAAGTTGCGGAAGGCCATGAACGTGCGAAGCCACGGACGCACAGTGCCGAAGATTCCGGCCAAGGCCCCGTTTCCGCCGTTTCCGCTGCCCGATGGTTATGCCGCCGGCACTGCATCCGAAGCCGCGCGGGCGTTTGAACTTGAACTGGCTTGAAGGAACGCTGGCTCGCCGATATCGCGAGTGCGCCAAAGGGTCGGCGCAGTTTGGGCCGCGACACGGATGCGCCTGTCACGCACAAAAACGGCGCCGTCATGGCGCCGCTTTTGTCGTTCGTACTGTACGGCCGCATCCCTGTTCCGCTGCGCGCCCCGCGCGTCTGCTGCCGCCACGAACCATGTCAACGGCGGGATCGGGGGGAAGCGGCAGGAGATCGGCGGCAAGCACCTTCCCAGCTCCTGCCCCGGCCGCGCTCACCCGTTGGTGCCGGAACGCCGCGACACTTCGTAGAGGAACCAGTGCCGCCGTTCCGTCTCATCGATCCAGACCTCGAGCAGGCTGGTGGTCGCGACATCGCCGTGCGCGGAGCAGGTGTGGTGCGCCTGGCGCATGATCGACACGAGCTGCAGATTATCGTCGCGCAACTCGGCGAGCATATCCATCGGCTCGACAAATTCCGCGTCGTTGTCGGCGATGCGCTGCATCCGGGCAATATGCCCGATCGAGCGGATGGTGGTGCCGCCAAGCTTGCGCGCCCGCTCGGCGATCGGGTCCGTCATTGCGAAGATCTGCTCTCCCTGCTCGTCGAGCAGCAGGTGGTAGTCGCGGAAATGCGGCCCGCTCATGTGCCAATGGAAGTTCTTTGTCTTGACGTAGAGGGCGAACACGTCGGCGAGCAATCCTTTCAGCGCCGCGCTGATATCGCGAACGGCGGCTTCGGGAAGCATTCGCATTCCATCTGCCCGCCTGGCATGTGCATCGACCTCATGTGGTGCGTTCATTGCTACTGCTCCTTGCCGGTGCCGGCCGACCCACTGTTCGAATCAAGGCCGTGCCGGCTCCCGTAATGCGGGCAGTTAATTCTAGCGGACTGAAAATGCTTGTATCTTTGCCTCACGCTTGTCGAATTTATACTGCGCATGGCGGGCATCGCGTTTACAGGGCGGCAATGCCCGGCAGCAGGGCAAGCCTCCCGGATGGGAATGGCGATGCGGCGAATCGTGCACTTTGGAAGGAATATCACGCAATCCGCAAGACCATCCGGCTATATCGGATCATGAGGCGCCCCGAGAGTCCGGGCGTGTCCCGGTCTCGGCACAACCATGCACGCAGGAGATACGACAATGCCGGAGCAGCGGCCACCATTCCCGCCATTCACCCACGAGACCGCCATCAAGAAAGTGCGCGGCGCCGAGGATGCATGGAACACATGCAATCCCGAGCATGCGGCGCTGGGATATTCGGTCGATTGCTACTGGCGGAACCGCGCCGAGTTCATCGTGGGCCGGCCCGCGATCATCGCATTCCTGGCGCGAAAATGGGTGCGCGAACTGGACTATCGCCTGATCAAGGAACTTTGGGCGTTCTCCGGCAACCGGATCGCGGTGCGCTTCGCCTATGAATGGCACGACGACTCGTCGAACTGGTTCCGCTCGTACGGGAACGAGAACTGGGAGTACAATGCCGACGGGCTGAACGTCCGGCGCTATGCCTGCATCAACGATCTGCCGATCACGGAAAGCGAGCGGAAATATCATTGGGATCGCTCCGGCCCCCGCCCGTCCGATCATCCCGGTCTTTCGGACCTGGGTCTGTAGCCATTGGACCTGTCGCAGGTCGCAACAGCCGCCGGCCGCACACGACCGGCGGCTCGCTCGATACGAATTTTAGCATGATCGCGGTTTCGGCCGCCGTATCGGGGCGCTCGATAAACCGGGCCGTGCGTTCCGCAAAAGCGGATTTATTTTAGAAAAGATTGCCGGCCGGGCACACGGCTACAAACGCGCGAATCATCGTCGGCGTCATGCCGCAGGGCCTGACGGCGGCGGATCATCTTCCACCAAAGGGCGTCACATGAACAGACTATCTATGAAAGGAATGCTTGGCTCGTTCGCGCTGATCGGCGCGGTCGTTGCCGTTTCCGCGGGCGCCTTTGCCTATACCGCCGGATGGCTGTCGCCCAACCGTCTCACGCCGGCGAAACTGGTCGCGGCCTTGGCACCGCCCGGCGGACCCGCGCTCGGCCACCGGCGCAATCACGCCAAGGGAATCTGTTTTACCGGCGAGTTCGATGCCAACAGCAACGGCGTCGAACTGTCCCGCGCGCAGGTGTTCACGCGCGGCCAGTACCCGGTGCTGGGACGCTTCAACCTCGGCACCGCCGATCCCGATGCGCCGGACTCGACGGTGCGGATCCGCGGCATGGGGCTGCAGATTACCACGCCTGATGGCGACGTATGGCGCTCCGCCATGATCGACGCACCGGTCTTTCCGGTGTCCACACCTGAGGAATTCTACGGCTTGTTGAAAGCGCTGGGGAGCAAGGACCCGGACGCCGTGACGAATTTCGCCGCCGCGCATCCGGAGTTCGCGACATTCGGCGGATGGGCCGGCAAGGCTCCGTGGACCGCCAGCTACGCGGAAGAGCCGTTCAACAGTCTCGATGCCTTCACCTTCACGAACGCCGCCGGGGCCGAGCATGCGGTGCGATGGTCGCTGCTGCCACAGGCACAGGTGATTCCCATCACGCAAAGCGACCTGGCCAGGCTTGGTCCCAACTATCTCGAGCAGGAGATTGCCGAACGGGTCGCGAAGGCGCCGCAGCGTTGGACGATGGTGCTGACGGTCGCCGATCCGGGCGACCAGACATCGGATCCAAGCAAGGCCTGGCCCACGAACCGGCGCACCGTGACGGCCGGAACGCTGGTCGTTCAGCGGATCGAGCAAGAGCGCGACGGTCCATGCCGCGATATCAATTTCGACCCAACGATTCTGCCACGCGGCATCTCGGTCTCGGACGATCCGTTCCCCGCCGCACGCTCTGCTGCCTATGCGCGATCGTACAATCTGCGCACCGCGGAGGCCAGCGACTATCCCTATCACGTCAAAACCGCATCGGGAGCACAACAGTGAACGGCGATCGCTTCACCCCGCTTCAGCGTCTGTTGCATTGGGTCATGGCCCTTTGCATTCTGTCGATGCTGTTCATCGGCGTCGGCTTTGCCTCGACCGTCACGCCGAAATACCTGCCGCTGGTCGCCACCCACAAGACGCTGGGCATCGCGATCCTGGTGCTGGCGCTGATCCGGCTGGCCGTGCGTATCCGCTATGGTGCGCCCGCCCTGCCGGCGAGTTTGCCGGAGCCGATGCGGCTTGCGGCGCAGCTCTCGCACTACGCGCTGTATGCGCTGATGATCGGCATGCCGTTGCTCGGCTGGGGCATGATGTCGGCCGCCGACTACCCGGTGGTACTGCTTGGGAACATCCGGCTGCCCCGGATCCTGCCGCTGAACGACACGCTGCACAGCGTGCTCTGGGATGCGCATTACTATTTGGCGTTCGCATTCTACGCGGTGATCCTGATGCACATCGCGGCGGCCTTGTTCCATGCGCTGGTCCTGCGTGACGGCGTGTTCCAAAGCATGGCACCCGAGCCCGCCCGCACCAAGGTCGCAGCCGCGGAGTAGGATCGGCCGCGCCGGCGCACCGATATGCACCGGTGCGGCCAACGCGATGCGGCGAACCGACAATTCCACGGTGCCATATAGAATCGCGCCGGCACTGCCGGACCTAGATAGACCGGGCAGCCGGAATGCTGCGCCGGAACGATCCGCATCAAGGAGCTGACTATGCCAACGTTTCAAACCAAAGACGGTGTCACGATCTTCTACAAGGACTGGGGATCGGGCCAGCCCATCGTCTTCTCCCATGGCTGGCCGTTGTGCGCCGATGCCTGGGACGGGCAGATGCTGTTCTTGGCGAGCAACGGATTCCGCGTGATTGCCCATGATCGCCGCGGCCATGGCCGCTCCGACCAGCCGTGGCACGGCAATAACATGGAGCAATATGTCGACGACTATGCCGAATTGCTCGCCAGGCTGGACGTGAAGAACGCGGTCCTGGCCGGGCATTCGACCGGCGGCGGCGAGGTGGCACGCTATATCGGCAAGTACGGCCCCAGCCGCGTTGCAAAGGCAGTGCTGATCAGCTCCGTGCCGCCCTTGATGCTGAAGACGCCGGCCAATCCCAACGGCACGCCCATCGGCGTGTTCGACGAGATCCGCAAGAGCGTCGCCGAGAACCGCACCCAGTTCTACAAGGACCTGACGATGCCGTTCTTCGGCTTCAACCGTCCGGACGCCAAGGTGTCGGAAGGCATGCGCGAACATTTCTGGCTGCAAGGCATGATGGGCAGCATCAAGGGCCACTACGACTGCATCCACGAATTCTCGGAAGTGGACTATACCGAGGATCTGAAAGCGATGACCATGCCGACTCTGGTCATTCACGGCGACGACGACCAGATCGTGCCGATCGCCGCCGCCGGCATGCGTTCCGCGCAGATCGCCCCCAATGCGATGCTCAAGGTCTATGCGGGCGCGCCGCACGGGCTGCCGATCACCCTCGCCGACCGGCTCAACCAGGATCTGCTCGGCTTCATCAGGGAATAATCGGGGTTCGTAGGCCGGCGCTGCCGACGCGGCGCCGGTCCGGAAGTGCGTGAACGCGTCCGGTCCGCCACAAGGAAAACATCATGTCGCACCATCTCGACTCGCCGCTCGCCCGGCAGGATATTCGACTCGACATCACCGACCTTTACCTGTTCCGCGGCGAATTCGGTACCGTCTTTTGTATCAATGTCTGCCACTCGATCTTCGGCAAGATTCCCGTGCCCGGCTATCACCCGGAAGGCATGTACGAATTCAAGATCGATCTGGACGGCGATGCGGTGGAAGAACTGACCTACCGCATCACCTTCGGCGAGCGCGACGCGGACGGCAATCAACCCCTCACGCTGCGCCGCATTGCGGGCACCGGTGCAGGCGATCCGCACGCGCCCGGCGTGGTGCTGGCGCAGGGCGAGACCGGCCGGACCGTCACGACCTCTGACGGCCTGCGCATCTGGGCGGGCCAGGCGGGCGATCCGTTCTGGATCGAGCCCGATGTATTGCACGCGGTCGGCCACGCCTTCGAAGACGGTACCGCGATCGACCTGTCCGACTGGGATCCCGCCAAGGCGAAGAACCTGTTCGCCGGCCACACCGTATATTCGATCGTGCTGGAGGTGCCCGACGACGAACTCGCCGCGGCCGGCAGCAGGCGCATCGGCGTGTGGGCCGTCGCGACGCTGGCCACCGACGCCGGTGGCTGGCGGTCCATCAACCGCGTCGGCCTGCCGATGATCCATCCGCTGTTCACGCAGTTCAACGAGGACCTCGGCAACCGGCTGAATGCCGGCCACCCGGCCGACGATTTCGCCACCTACGGCGCAGACGTCGAAAAGGCCATTGCCGGCGTCGTCGGGGCGTTGGGAACATCGGAGGATCCGCAAGGGTATGGGAAGAAGGTTGCCCACCGGTTCTTTCCCAATATCCTGCCCTACGTGATCGGCACGCCGGCAACCTTCGGTTTCGCGGAATGGAACGGCCGGTCGCTGACGGACAATGCGCCCGACGTGATGTTCACCATTGCGGCCAACGCGCCGGTGCGTCTGGGCATCGGCAAGGAATCGGTGACGTCGAAGCCGGTCAGCGTGTTCCCCTACGTGCCACCGGCGGCCTGATCGAGCCGACACGCGTTTACCCCTCGACCTGGTGAGGCTCATCCTTGCCTATGCGCGTGCACAAATTCATGCGTCGCATCCCGCTTGACGAAGGTGTTCCAATTGGCGTCCGGGACCTGCTATCGGCGTACCAGGTGGAATCGGTTCCGGATATCGGCTTGGCGGGGCTGACCAACGGCGACCTCATCCGATCGGCCGAAGCGGACGGCTTCGAAGTGATGGTCACCTGCGATCAGAATATGCGCTGCCAGCAGAACCTGACTGGTCGGCGTCTGGCCATTATCGTGCTGACCACGAACCATTGGGATACAATTCGCACGAATAGCGAAAGCGTACTGCCAGCCATAGAATCGTCCGCTCCTGGAAGCTTGTCGGTCGTCGCTATGCCGAAGCCACCTCCGCGTCGCCGCCGGTATCCGCGGCCCCAGTCCTAGCTGGCGCGCCGACAGCCAGGCTGAGCTTTTTACCGGCAAGAGCGATCGTGATTCGCTGTAATCCTAGCACTAGTGCGATCGCACTTGTCTCAGCCGCGACGCAACGCGCTGACGAAGGGCTTCCCAGCCGTATTGCGCATCTCTTCGATGCCGTTCGGGAGTTGTTTGCTCAGTTGCCAGACGAGCGCCAAAACGATAGGGCGATGCCAGTCCAAGAAATTCGGTCTTCAAGGTCGAGCTTGGTCAGCGTCGACGATTGGTCAATCAGGTCAACAGCGCCTGCGCGCAAGCATCCAAGATCGCATCCGCGTCGATCCCGTACTCGCGGTAAAGATCCGGAATATCCCCGCTCTGCCCGAATCGGTCCGGCCCCAGCGGCACCACGCGCTGGCCCCGCACCGACCCCAGCCAGGCATGCGTCGCCGGGTGCCCGTCCAGCACCGTCACCAAAGCTGCCCCGGGCGCCAGCGGCGCCAGCATCCGTTCCACGTGCGACATCGCCGCGCGATCCCCCGCCCGACGCGCTCGCATTGCCGCCAGCCACCCCGCATGCAGCCGGTCCGGTGACGTTATCGCCAGCAGCCCCGCGCCTTGCTCCTCCGCCGCCAATTCCTCGAACGCCGCAAGTGCCTCCGGCGCCACCGGCCCCTGATACGCCAGCGCAATCCGAGCACCGTCCGCCGGCGGCACCACCCAATGCGCCCCCGCCACCACGGCCGCCGCATCCAGCGTCCGCACCGGTTGCTCTACCGCCCGCGTCGACAGCCGCAGCCACACCGACGATCCGTCCGCTCGCTGCATCGTCTCGAACGCATGGCGCAGCAGCACTGCCAGTTCGTCCACATGCGCCGGCTCGAAAGAAGCCAGCCGGTCCGCCGCCATGCCGATCAGCGGCGTGTTCACCGACTGATGCTGCCCGCCCTCCGGCGCCAGAGTCAGCCCCGACGGCGTGGAAACCAGCAGGAACCGCGCGTCCTGGTACAGCGCATAGATCAGCGCATCCAGCCCGCGATTCACAAACGGATCGTACACCGTGCCGATCGGCAGCACCCGCGCCCCGGTCATCGCCGGCGCCAAACCCGCAGCGCCCAACAGCAGAAACAAATTCTGCTCCGCTATCCCAAGTTCGACATGCTGGCCCTTGGGCGACATGCCCCAACGCTGCGCGCTCGCCAGCTTGGCGTCGCGGAACACGTCGTTGCGCGTGTGGCGGTCGAAGATGCCGCGCCGGTTCACCCACGGCCCGAGATTGGTCGACACCGTCACATCGGGCGACGTGGTCAGGATGTGGTCCGCCAACTCGCGCAGCTCGCCCTGGCCGCGGCCGATCTCAGCCAGGATGTCGCCGAAGCCGCTTTGCGTCGACACTTTCCGGCCCACCACCTTCGGCATCGGCAGCGCGGCCGGCACCGCCACGACAGGCGCGGTCAGCTTGCGGCCTTGCGGGGTCAGCGGCTGCGCGAACGGACACGCATCCAGGAACACCTGCAAGTCCGCCTCCGGCACGTCCAGGCCCTCGAACCGATCCCACTCATGCCCCGGCCGGATGCGCATTTGCTCGCGGAACCCTTCCATCTGCTCCATCGTCATCATGCCGGCGTGGTTGTCCTTGTGGCCGGCGAAGGGCAGGCCCATGCCCTTGATCGTGTAGGCAATGAAACACGTAGGCTGGTCACCGTCGGCATCGGCCGCGCGCAGCGTATCGATCACCGTTTCGATGTCGTGGCCGCCGAGATTGGTCATCAGCGCGCCCAAATCGTCGTCGGACAGCGCGTCGATGATCCGCCGCACGCCGCGCGACCGCCCGAGATCGGCCAGCACCGCCTGCCGCCACGCCGCGCCGCCCTGGAACGTCAGCGCGGAATACAACGAGTTGGGGCAGTCATCGATCCAGCGCCGCAGCGCGTCGCCACCGTCCTGCGCGAAGGCCGCTTCCAATTTGCGACCGTATTTGATGGTGACGCAGTTCCAGCCCATGTCGCGGAACAAGCCTTCTATCCGGCCGAACAACCGGTCGGGCACGACAGAGTCCAAGGACTGCCTGTTGTAATCGACGATCCACCACAGATTGCGGACGTCGTGCTTCCAGCCTTCCAGCAAGGCTTCGTAGATGCTGCCTTCATCGAGTTCGGCGTCGCCCGCGATGGCGATATGGCGGCCGGCCGGCAGGTCCGGGCTGGGGGAAAAACCGTGCAGGCGAACGTAGTCGGCCATCAGCGCGGCAAACGTGGTCATCGCCACGCCGAGCCCGACCGAACCGGTGGAGAAATCCACCTCCGGCCCGTCCTTCACGCGCGACGGGTAGGACTGCACGCCGCCCATCTGGCGCAGCGCCGCCATCTTGTCGATCGTCTGGCGGCCGAACAAATAGTTCATGGCGTGGAACACCGGTCCGGCATGCGGCTTCACCGCGATGCGGTCCTGCGGCCGAGCGATTTCGAAATACAGCGCCGCTAGGATGGAAATGACGGATGCGCACGACGCCTGATGCCCGCCCACCTTCAGCCCGTCGCGATTGGGCCGGATGTGGTTGGCGTTGTGGATCATCCAGGCCGACAGCCACAGCAGTTTGCGCTCGAGTTGCTTCAGGATGTGCACATGCCGGGTCTCGCCGGGCGCGGGCGGGGCAAGCAAGCTGACGGGCGTATCCATGGACGTTGCATCCCCGGGGTGGCGGAATGGGCGCGCAGCATACAGCCTCTGCCCCCCCGCGTCAGGCAGGTAGCGCTCAGGTCATGCCGAGCACGTCCATCATCGAATAGAGGCCAGCCGGCTTGCCCGCGACCCAAAGCGCCGCATTCACCGCCCCGGTCGCGAAGGCGCGGCGGTCGAAGGCGCGATGGGTCAGCGCGATATGCTCGGTCGCGGCGGCGAAGATCAGCGTGTGCTCGCCCACCACCTGGCCGCCGCGCAGCGCGGCGAAGCCGATCGCACCGGAACGACGCGCGCCGGTGTGGCCGTCACGGCCGCTGATCATCACGTCCTCCAGCGTCACGCCGCGCCCCTTCGCGACCGCGCGTCCCATGCCGACCGCGGTCCCCGAGGGCGCGTCGACCTTCTGCCGGTGGTGCATTTCCATGATCTCGGCGTCATAGGCGTCGGCCGGCAGGGCGGCGCCCATGCGTTCGGCCAGCGCCAGCACCAGGTTCACGCCAGGCGAAAAGTTGGAGGCATAGACGACGGGAATGCGTTGCGCCGCAGCGGACACGGCGGCTTCGTCGGCCCCCGACAGGCCCGACGTGCCAAGCACCCAGGCCTTGCCGGCCGCTGTCATCGCCGCTGCGTGCGGCTGGGCGGCGGCGGCGTTGGTGAAGTCGACCACCACGTCGGATGCGGCTGCCAGGGCGGCGATGCCGGGATAGGCTTCGACGCCCGGGGGCAGCGGCTTGTGCGAGCCGGGGCTGCCGATGCCACCGGCCAGCATGGCACGGGCGCCGCGCACTTCCTCAACGAGCAATGCGCCCATCCGTCCGCTAACGCCGGCGATGCCGATGCGTGTCGCCATGTCCGCTTCCTCCCTGCTGGCGGCGGGATGGTAGGCCATGTTCCGGCTTGCCGAAATCGTCCGGTAAGTCGGGGCCAGCGTTTTCGGATGGTGACAAATTATCCCGCGGCCATTGCGCTGGCATTGTCCTGCCCGGCGCGCTGACATATCGACATGCGCCGCGATCAGGCGCTTGCCAGTTTGCGCGCCCACGAAACCGAACTCCGTAGCGCCGGGGTCCGGACGCTGGCTTTGTTTGGTTCGGTTGCGCGAGACGACGCAGGGCAGACCTCGGATGTTGACGTCCTGGTGCATCTCGACGACGCAGTCCGGCTTAGCGGGTTTCGCTATGTCGGGCGGCTCGCCGCACTGAGCGAACGTTTGCGTTCGATTCTCGGCACCGATGTCGATGTGGTGACCGAACCGGTGCGCAAGGAGCGCTTGCGTTGCGAGATCCAGCGAGACCGTATCGTTGCCTTCTGATGATCCCGCGCGGCGTTTCGCCGATATTATCGAGAATATCGAGCGTATTGAGCACTTCACCGCCGGTATGGATATCACCGCCTTCCTGGCCGACGAGTACCGCCATCTATGCCGTCCAATATGCCCTGCTGATCATCAGCGAGGCAGCCCGCAAGCTCGGCGCGCATGCGGAGTCATTGGCACCTGGGCAACCCTGGCCCGACATTCGCGGCATCGGCAACCTGTTGCGTCACGAGTAAGACGAGATTGATCCCGAAGTGATCTGGTCGATCGTGCAGCGAGACCTGGATGCGTTGAAGGTTGCCGCGCAGCGGGCATTGTCGACGCTCGACGGATCGGTGCCCCGGCCGGAAGCGGGTGAAAATTCTCTACCATCCGGTCATCGCGGCACGGCCGCTGCCGATAGCGGCAGCAATCCTACCGTGCCAGCAACTCCTCGATCCGTCCCGTCGCCTTGAGCCCGCTGCCGGTCAGCACCAGAACCGTCGTTTGCTCCGGCGCGATCGTGCCGGCAGTGAGCAATTTGGCAAACGCGCCCACGGCCTGCGCACCGGTCGGCTCCACGTACAGCCCGATCCGCGCCAGTTCGAACATCGCCGCGGCGATCTCCGGCTCCGTCAGCGTCACCGCGCCGCCGCGGGTTTCGCGCAGCACGCCCAGCACCTCGCGCAGGCGGATCGGCTGCGCGATGGCGGTGCCCTCGGCGATCGTGGGCTGAATGTCGCAAGCGACCGCCGCATCCGTACCCGCCAGGAAGGCGGCGGCGATCGGTGCGCAATGTGCCGGCTGCACTGCGAAGATCCGCGGCATCGTGTCGATCTCGCCGGCGCGCTGCAATTCGGCAAAGCCGATCTCGCAGCCCAGCACGTTAGAGCCGGCGCCGCACGGCGTGATCACGTTGTCGGGTGCGCGGAAACCCAGGTCCTCCCAAAGCTCGTAAGCCAGGGTCTTGGTGCCGTGCAGGAAGAATGGGTGCCAGTTGTGGCTGGCATAGAAGATCGTTTCGGAACGCCGCACCGCGGCATCGGCGGTATCCTGCCGCGTGCCGGGCACCAGCTCCAGCGACGCCCCGTGCGCCCGCATCTGCACCAGCTTGGCCGGGCTGGTGGCGGCCGGCGCCATGATGGTGGCGGCAAGCCCGCCCGCCGCGGCATAGGCGGAAATCGCTGCCCCGCCATTGCCCGAACTGTCCTCCAGCACCGCGGTCACGCCCTGCGCACGCAACAGCGACAGCATGACGCTGACGCCGCGGTCCTTGAAACTGCCGGTCGGCATCAGCCATTCGCATTTCAAGTGCGCCGCCGCGCCGTGCAGCGTGCGGCGCAGCAGCGGCGTGGTGCCCTCGCCGAGCGAGATCGGCTCGCCGGGCTGAAACGGCAGCGCCGCGCGATAGCGCCACAGGCTGCGCTCGTGCGGATCGACCTGCCCGCGGCCGATGCCGGGCAGCGGCGTCAGCAGCAGCGGCGCGTGGCCGGGACCGCTCCAGCGCGGTTGTTCCAACGGGAAGGTCTGGCCGGTGCGAGGATCGAGGTAGGCCGCCAACGCTACTCCTCCGCGTGCACGGTGATGCTGTTCACGATCACCTTTTGCGGATCGCTCTTCTCCGCCACCCCGGAGATGTCGGCAATCCGCCACGGCTGGA
>Ga0335072_10009361_pt1 | contig 14127 bp, 11 predicted proteins | sample Lox_Sample_21_FD_206725 | JGI IMG/M metagenome (GOLD analysis project Ga0335072, IMG submission 206725) | Soil microbial communities from Loxahatchee National Wildlife Refuge, Florida, United States - Lox_Sample_2.1 | ecosystem: Environmental > Terrestrial > Soil > Wetlands | place: USA...
GTTCTTTATCACCGTTGCTCCAACCCCATGGCTCACAGGAAACCACACCATCTTTGGCGAAGTCGTCGAAGGCCAGGAGATCGCGGACAAGATCTCGAAAGTTCCCACCGCAGCACAGGACAAGCCAAAAACGCCGGTCGTGCTCGAATCGGTCACGATTGAGCGCGTAGGCTAGGTTATTTCCAACGAAGCAAGGCCCCCGGCTCATCGTCGGGGGCTTGCCTTTTCTATCTAACTCAACCTTTGGACAGGAGGAGAAGCCCATGACTGCAGCAAATGGTGTGGTCGATGTCCCCAGCAGCCACTCTGTCGATGAGACTGTAGAGAAACTGAAGACGATTCTGGCAACTAAAGGCGTCACGCTCTTTGCGCTAGTTGATCACAGCGGCGAAGCACAAAAATCCGGCATGGTGATGCCGCCTACAAAGCTTCTGATCTTTGGCAACCCCAAGGCAGGCACGCCACTGATGCTAGCTGCGCCGCACATCGCTATTGACCTGCCGCTCAAGATCCTCATATGGCAGGATACTGCTGGCAAAGTCTGGGTTTCCTACAACTCTCCCGAGTATCTCGGCGAACGTCACGGCATCGTGGGCGATCTGCTGAAAAACATCGCCGTCGTTGGGAATCTTGCCGCTGTAGCAGCGGGATGATCCTCGCCGGGGCATCTTTCCAATTCTCGTTCTCGTGCCCGGTGTGGCCTGCTATGCTTCGCGCATGAAGTTGAGATTGTCGATTTCGGCCTTTGCAGCGCTCGGCATCTTGCTCGGATGCAAAGGGAGCGGACACAGTGCACAGAGCGCAACCTCTGAATCCGCGCAAACACACAGACCGGCCCATCCGCAAAACAGCGAACCCGCTGGATTCGATTTCTACTTATTGAATCTGTCGTGGTCGCCGGAGTTCTGTCACTCCCACTCAGATGCGCAGGAATGCGCGGCACATCCAACCTTCGTCCTGCATGGCCTCTGGCCGCAGAACAACGACGGAACGTATCCAGAGCACTGCTCCAATAGCCCAGGTCCGTCGGACCCCGGCGCTTACAGCGACATCTATCCAGACGCCGGCCTTCTGGAGCACGAGTGGGCCACGCACGGAACCTGTTCCGGATTGAGCCCGGACGCCTTCTTCTCTAATGCGCGCAGTGCTTTCCACGCGGTGAAGGTTCCGCCAAAACTCAGCAATCTCTCGGCCCAGATTTCGATGCCACCCGACGAGATTCTCGACCTGTTCACCGCGAGCAATCCGGGAATCTCGGAGTCGAGCATGGCTTTGAGCTGCGGTCACAATTATCTGACGGCAGTGGAAATCTGTCTCGACAAGGGCCTGCACCCGATCACGTGCCCCAACGTGCGCTCCTGCCGCGCCAATGTTGTACGGATTCCGCCACCGTAGTGCGCAGGTCGCGTTTTCCTCGAGCAGAATTGATAGACCCTTCCGGAGAACCATTCGCATGAATCGCCGCCAGTTGCTGCAAAGTTCTGCCGCGTCACTTCTGTTGCCCGGGATTAGCTGGAGCCAATCATCAGCAGGTCGCGCGATGATTCCCGATCTCCCAGTGCTTGACCAGCCAGACATGATCTTCGCATTCATTGGCGATGCGGATTCAGAGCGGTTCACCCTCGCCCGCAGTGGCAGCGTCTGGGCCGCAACCCACGGCACTTCCGATGTTCACGTTGACTTCCAGCCCAGACCTGATCAGGCAGGAATATCGATCCGCGCTGAGAACATCCACCTGCAGCGCATTCACCTCCGCTGGAGGACCCGGCTCCCTGAAGATGCGCTTGCGCTTGGCGACGCGTGGGAGCGCAGTTACGGTGACCTTGCCTGGCTACCGTTGCAGGCCGAGAGACCAATGCCGTGGTATGTTTTGCTCCATGCCAATGATCAGACCGCAGGCATGGGAGTAACGACCGGCGCCAGTTCATTTGCCTTCTGGCAAGTTGATGAATACGGAATCTCCCTTTGGCTCGATGTCCGCAATGGCGGAAACGGCGTGCTGCTGGGCAGGCGGACACTCGAAGCGGCGACGATTGTCAGCTGCAAGTGTGCACCCGGCGAATCCGCTTTCGGCGTCGCTCAGCGGCTATGCCGCGAAATGGCGAAGGACGCCACCATCGCAATCCGCCGCGGCGCTGCGTCACTCGATGCTATCTATGGCAGCAATGACTGGTACTACGCTTACGGCAGAAACACGCAAGACGGGATTCTGCGGGATGCCGATCTGGTCGCATCCCTTGCCCCTGCCGCCGGTCCCAGGCCGTTCAGCGTTATTGACGATGGCTACCAGGATCCGGCCCGTTTTCCCAGCCTGCCCAGACTGGCCGAGCAGATTCGAAGCCGCAATGTTCTGCCCGGTCTCTGGATTCGGCCTCTTCGCGCCCCGGCAGCGGCCGCAAAGAATCTTCTCTTGCCGGATGCGCGCTGGCACGGTCCGCGTAACGAGCAGGCGCCGCCAGCGTACGATCCGACGATCGGCGAGGGACTGGCGGCCGCTACCGCAGTGGCGAAGGAAGCATGTAACTGGGGTTTCGATCTCATCAAGCATGACTTCACCACCTTCGAGCTCTTCGGCTTGTGGGGCAGCCAGATGGGCGCTTCGCCGGCCCAGGGAGGCTGGCACTTCAACGATCGCTCCCTAACCAATGCCGAAATCGTAAAACTCCTGTATCAGGAACTCCGCAAAGCCTGCGGCAATGATCGCGTCATCCTGGGGTGCAATACCGTCGGCCACTTGTCCGTCGGCATCTTCGACGCATCGCGCACTGGAGACGATGTCAGCGGCCAGACGTGGGAGCGAACCCGGCGCACCGGCGTCAACACGCTTGCCTTTCGTCTTCCGCAACATCGCGTCTTCTATCAGGTCGACGCTGATTGCGTTCCCTTCACGCCGGAGGTGCCCTGGGCCATGACGCGGCAATGGCTACAGGCTGTGGCAGCAAGCGGCACAGTGCTACTCATCTCACCCGATCCCCGCGCCGTTGGAGATGAGCAGAAGGAAGCGATCCGCGAGGAGTTTTCGTTGGTCGTCCGTGGAACGCGTAGCGAACCCGCCGATTGGCTCGAGTCGAGAACCCCACGCATGTGGAGCACTGAAAACACTCGTCGCGAGTTCGACTGGCTTTTGCCAGAAGGCGCCAGTCCGTTCCCGATCGGAATTCAACGTGTTTCAGATTAAAGAGAAGTTGCCCTGCCAACCGTCCCAAACACGCTGACCAGGAGTCGCCCAAATCAGTGTATTGGCATACACTTAGTGGCAGGTGCATCGTCGGATGCGCAACCGGCTTTTGTGCGATCGCGTTGGATGGACACTGGTCTGATCGGCCGATACACTGCAGACTGCTTCCTCTTCATGACCATCTGAGGACTTGGCGAACTCATGGCCACTCGACTCTCATTTATCGGATTTGTCTGGAAGAATCTGGGCCGCCGCCGGCTTCGGACCTTCCTGACGCTCGGCGGAATCGGGATGGCCATCGGCGCCTTTGTAGGACTTGTGGGGTTCTCGAATTCCTTTGAGCAGGCCTGGATGCGCATCTACTCCGCCAGCGGTACAGACATCGCCGTCGTTCAGCAGACGTTCCTGAACACATCATTGGACGAATCAGCGACGGATACGATTCGGTCCCTGCCCATGGTTGCTCAGGCCGCGCCGATGATCTACAACGTGATGGATCTGACGCCCGAAGTGAACGCTCTCGCCTACGGCTGGAAGGCCAATTCCTACGAGTTTCAATCGCTGCATCTGCTTTCCGGGCGTCCGTTTCACGATGGACAGCCGGAAGTGATGCTCGGCGATATGCTGGCCGAGACACTTCACAAGACCACCGGCGACACTCTTCAGATAGAGGGCACTCCGTTCAAAATCTGCGCTGTCTATCACGGGCCTTCTGCACTCGAGGCTGGCGCTGTAATTTTGCCACTCGATCAGTTACAGCAGCTCAGCAGCCTTCAGGGCAAAGTCTCGACGATTCATGTAAAGCTCCGCCCGGCTCCCGCAGGAGTTTCCGAAGAAACGTACATGAAGCGGGCCGAAGCACAAATTGAAGCTGCATTGCCGGGATTGCGCGCCGTTCCTGCTGAAGAACGTGCGAGCGACAATCAGTTTGTGAAGCTCGCCCATGCTTCCGCCTGGGGCACGTCATCGATTGCGCTCCTCATCGGAGTCCTGGGCATTGCCAACACGATGGCCATGTCGGTCTTTGAGCGAACGAAGGAAATCGGCATCCTCCGCGCCCTGGGCTGGAAGCGCTGGCAGGTACTAGTCCTAATCCAGCTTGAGGCCGTCACTCTTGGCATCGGGGGCGGCTGCGCAGGGATCGTCCTCGGCTGGTGCGCGCTGAAGGCTCTTGCAGCTATTCCACAAACGGCAAACATCGTTTCTGCATCCATCAACATAGGCTTGCTGGCCAAGGCTCTGGGAATCGCGGTGTTCGCCGGGCTGATCGCCGGCGCCCTGCCGGCCTGGCGAGGTGCGCAACTATCGCCGGTGGAGGCTTTACGCCATGACTGAAATAGCTCTCGAAGTGCGCAATCTGACCAAGAACTACGAGCAGGGGCAGATCGAGGCCCTGCGCGGCGTCGACCTATCAATCGCCGAGGGGGAGTATCTCGCGATCACCGGTCCGAGCGGCAGCGGAAAGTCGACGCTTCTTCATTTGCTTGGAGGTCTCGACAGTCCTACTGGCGGCGAAGTTCTGTTCAAAAACGAGAAGCTCGGCAATGGCGTCAACCTTGATACCTATCGATCGCGCCACGTGGGCTTTGTCTTCCAGGCTTTTCATCTGATGCCGACGCTGTGCGCACTTGAAAATGTGCAGGTGCCGATGCTTGGCGTTCATTCGAGTGCATCCGAGCGCGCAGACCGCGCCCATCGGCTGCTGAAGGAGTTGGGCATGGATCACCGCTCATTGCAGTACCCATGCCAGCTCAGCGCTGGAGAAAGACAGCGTGTTGCCATCGCACGCGCCCTGGCCAATGCGCCGGAGATTCTCCTTGCTGATGAGCCTACCGGCAATCTCGACAGCGTCAACTCCCAACGCATCATGGATATTTTGACGACCATCCAGCGGCAGCATGGGATGACGCTTATCGTGGTTACCCATGAGGATAACATCGCGCAATCGGCGCCACGCCAGATTCACATGCGCGATGGAAAGATCGAGCGAGAAAGAATCTGAGCGGAAGTCCTCCACAATAATCCGGCCATCTATCCAAGCATTCCGGCAAATCGGTCCTTCAACTCCCGTCGCAGCATCTTGCCGTTGTGGTTTTGCGGCAGTCCGCCCTGCTCGACAATCCAGATCCGCCGCGGTGCTTTGTAGCCTGCCAGCCTTGCACGGCACCAGTCCATCAGATCACCTTCGTTCGCCGTTGTTTGCCGCTGCAGTTCGACGGCTGCTACCGGGACTTCTCCCTTTTCTCGATGGGGTAGTCCAAACGCCACAGCTCGGGCAACGGCAGGGTGGCTAAGAATTGTCTCTTCAAGCTCCCGGACGTAAACTGAATACCCTCCTGCCTTAATCACATCCTTCTCACGACCTACGAGACGGATAAAGCCAAGGGCATTTTTCTTGGCTAGGTCACCGGTACGCAGCCAACCATCGCTGGTCACCAGACCTGTGCCTTCTGCCGGGTCTTTCCAGTAATGTGGGCGGACGCCCGGACGCCGAATTTGAAGCTCGCCGGGCACTCCCCTTCCGAGCGGATAGCCATTCCCATCCACTATGCGCGCACTGTAGGGCGGCATGGGGAAACAAAGGTCGCCGCTGCCTGGAAGAAGCGAAAGCTCGACCCCCATCATTGCGAGGCCCCCAAGCTCCACCATGCCATAGCCGTTCAGCAGCACTGGCGGTATCCGTAGCCCAAGCGGGAGCCGTATCAATCCACCGAACCGACGCAATTGCCGGCGAATCTCATGTGGAAGAGCATCCGCTGCGGAAAGCCACACACGAACGGTGGCTAGCCGCCGTGGATCCGGCCGGCTGTTAACCAGACTCGCGAACATTGCCGGCACACCCACGATTGCGGTCACTCGTAATCGCTTGACCATCTCAACTGCGGCAGCAGCTTCGAATTTGTTCAGGAAGCATCCGCGTATTCCTGCCATCAACCCATACAGTGCAATGCTCACAGCCATAATATGTGACCACGGCAACGCAACAAGAGCCAGATCACGCTTTCCAAGAAATAGCCCTGCCAACACCGTCGACGCACGCGCGCCCAGCAGCGCATTGCTCGACAGCGCGGCACCTTTTGGAAACCCTGTTGTGCCCGAGGTGTGGAAAATCGCAATCGTAGCCGCAGGATTGATCGTCGCGGGTTTGAAGATTTCCGCAGTCTCCATCGGACGCAGAAACCCTTTGAGGGTTTGCGGTTCATCGTCTGCCTGGATCCACAGAGTTACAGGCAGTTCTTCTCGATCTTCGATGGAACGCTCGAAGACGGCAGTATCCGTAACTAGAATTTCGGTTCCGCTTTCGGCGAGAATCCGCTTAACCTCCGCAAGTGAAAGCTGAGGATTGAGAGGGACCGCGATGCCTCCGGCGCGAATGATCGCCAGGAACCAGTGAAAGCATTTCCTGTCATTGGTGCGATAGATCGCAACTGTCTGGCCGTGCCGCAATTGCACGGCCTTGCGGAGAAAGGCATCCATGCCGCAGATTTCGCGGTGCAGATCGGACAGAAAATACGGACCTTCAGCGCCGAGAGAGACCTCGCAGTCCTTCCTTCGCTGCATTAATTCGTCGACGAGGTTTGCGACCGTGACTTTACGATCGCGAGCGAGACGAAGGCGGCTACGCAGGCTCATTGCACCGGTACCGCTTTGCGTCCCCAGTCGGTGGCGATGCAGTATTCGAAAAGCCGATCAAGATAGTCGAGAACGTGGGGTGGACGTATCCCGGCAGAGGCCAGAAACCGATCGGCGTTCGTGGTGTCGAACTGCATGCGCATCGTGAAGTAATCCCGGTAGGCCCGGCCATCGCGCAGTACGCGACGCTTGCGGCCCCACAAGGTCATAAAGAGCAGCGGTCGCAGCGCGGCAAAGAAGAGCTTTGGATCCACGTAGCGCGGCTCCGGCGCGTCAAAATACTCTGAGGCGCGCTTGGCTACCTGCTGAATGGTGGCGCTGCCTCTTGGTCCAGCACAGAGATGCACTGTGCTGCCGAGGGCGGCATCCTCGAAGGCAAGGCGCGCGACAGAAGCCGCGACATAATCCACAGGCACAATATCGAGTACGGCATCGGAGTATCCAGGAACCGTCCGCCACAACCTCCGCGCATAGATCTTCAAAGGCCAGTACATCATCTTGAAACTGGAGGTCACACCCGTACGCGAATCGCCCACGATGATGCTTGGCCTCAGAATGATGCCGGGAAGAAATGCTAACCGCTCGCGGACCAACGCCTCGGCCTCGGCTTTGCTTTGTTCGTAAGTGTTGCGGAAACGCTGCCCGACGAATAGCTCATCTTCCCTCACCTCGCCGGTTCTTTCGCCTGAGACATAGGCGGTTCCCACATACGCAAAACTCTTCAGACCTCTTGCGCTGGCTGCGAAGTCTAGGAGCCGCTTCGTTCCCTCAACATTGATCTGCCGCGCCTCGTCCAGTGAGTGATCGAAGCGCACGGTGGCAGCCGAATGAATCACGCGCGTAGTCTGCTCGGCAAGTCGCCGAAGCGCTTGTTCGTCGAGCCCGCAGCTGGGTAGGCTCACATCTCCAGGAAGAACTTCCACCCGATCCCGATCGGCGGCGGACACAAAAGCTTCTACACGTTGCCGTCCTGACTGGTGCGGCTTGTCGCGTACGAGCAAAGTCAGGCGGGCAGCGGGATGCCGGATCAGCAGCTCCTGAACGAGGCGCATCCCGAGAAACCCCGTGGATCCTGTGACCAGAATCTGTTCATCGCTTGTCATGAACTAAGTGACCTCGCTCCCGTTACGACCCTAAGAACAGCGCCTGCATGCGAGTGCTCAATCAATGGATTGAGCTCAGGCTCATTATATGCCGCACGGCAGTTGCAGCGCCGGGGCTTAAGTCCGATGCATTCTGAGCTTTATGAACAATTCTTCATCATGATCGACACGGAATACTGAGGACGCAGGCTTTGAACCAAGAACACTAGCGGGGTATATCGCGATGCAGCGCCTTCACCTGGTAGTTAGCCTTGCGCAGCCGCCGTGTCATCTCTTCGGCCATCATCACACTACGGTGCTGGCCGCCGGTGCAGCCAAACCCCACGGTCAGATAGCTCTTGCCTTCTTGCACATAGTGGGGTAGCAGATAAAGCATTAGCTCCGTCACCCGGTCCAGGAACTCCTGCGTTTGCGGGAATCCTCGCACGTAGGCGGCCACCTTGGGGTCCTTACCTGTCTTTTTGCGAAACTCCGGCACGAAGTGCGGATTCGGCAGAAACCGTACATCGAAAACCATGTCGGCGTCGAGCGGCACCCCGTTCTTGAATCCGAAGCTGACGCAACTCACGAGCAGCCGCTGTGATTTCTCGCCGTGTCCAAACCGGCTCTGGATATGTGCGCGCAGCTCGTGGACATTGAAGTTCGAAGTGTCTATGAGCGTATCGGCGACGTTGCGGATGGGATCGAGGAGTTGCCTCTCCTCGACAATGGAACGGTCGACAGTCTCAGATTTTCGAAGGGGATGCGGTCGCCGGGTTTCTGAATAACGCCGGACCAACACCGAATCCTGGGCATCGAGAAAGACAACACGCGTAGCGAGGACCTGCCTGACCTGCTTCAAAATCTCGGGCAGCCGGTCGAGCGTCAGTCCCTCCCGCACGTCCACCACGATCGCGGCGCGTCGAATCTCGATCGACTTGCCGACCAGATTTGCGAATTCAGGCAACAGCTCCAGAGGCAGGTTATCGACAGCGTGATACCCGAGATCCTCGAACGACTTGAGTGCAGAAGCCTTGCCGGCGCCGGAAATGCCAGTGACGATGACCAGTTCTTTGCCTGGTTTGACCTCGTCCTTGTTAAGTCTTGCAGAGGGTTTTGGTTGAGCGGTGCTTTGCGCCTTCTTTTGCGGGCTCATGCGCCCATCCTACACCGAATAGACAAAAGGACGCGGAACAGCGGCGCTCAGGGTATCTCAACCAACTCCATCTGTCCGTCGCGCCTGCGATGCAAAACGTACAGGTCCCCTACCGGATTCCGGAAGACCAACAGGTCCCGGTCTCGGAATTCGGCATCCTTCACCGCCTCCTCGATCGTCATAGGACGCATGGCAATGGCTTCGCCGCTCGAAACAATGTGCGGCTCCACGAGCGCAGCCTTCGCTGGAAAAGAATGCACAGCGATTGAAGCACGTGGCCGGATGCCGTTGGCTTTCACATGTCCGTTGGATTCGTGCGGTTCGGCAGCTCGTGCCTTCGGCCGTGCCACCGGCGGAGCGGTCAGTACCTTCTCCTCTTTGGGCAATCGCTTGCGCGCAAGATGCCGGTCACGATACCGCAGCGCCTGATGCTCGGCATGGGCCAGGGCTGCGCGAAGCGCTGATTCCATTGTGTCTGCCTGCCCCGCAGCGACGATCGTCTGCAACCTCGCCTTGACCGTCAGCTCAGCGATCTGCAGATGTCTCTGAACGCGAAAAATGACGCTCGCATTCGTGGTTTTGCCCAGGATCCGAGCAATTCGATCCATTCCTTCCTCGGCCTGCATCCGCAGAGCTTTGGAGATTCGTACCTGTCTGGCGGTCAACTCCACATTCATGGTCAGCCTCCGCTCGTCGTTCCTCTCGAAGCAGATCGGCTGCTTCAGGAACTTCGGATTCTATAGCATTTCCCCACTGCATGTACGACAGAACAGCGAAATTCGCGATGCCGAGGCCATTCGGCTGATTGTGTTGTTCTCGGGTTGGAGTTGCCGACTGGTCATACGGGCGAAGCTCTGAACCTTGCTGCTACCAGTATGGACGTTCATGGGCCGAGATCTGCTTGCCTTATCCGTCGCGCCGCCGTCGCTGGTGGGTCGACGGGATGTTCATATCCTCTCGGTATTTGGCGACAGTACGCCGGGTCAACTGAATTCCCTGGGACTGCAGCATCGAGGCAAGTTGATCGTCCGTCAACGGCCGGCGTGGATCTTCTTCTTCGATGAGTTTGCGCACCTTCCGCTTGAGCACCAGGAGCGGTGTTTCCGAGCCTTCCGGCCCGTTTGAACTTTCTGAGAAGAAGAAACGCAGCTCAATCACACCCTGGGGTGTGTGCGCGTACTTGTTGGCGACCGCCCGGCTCACCGTCGACGGATGTACCCCGATCTCCTCAGCGACTTCCTTGATCATCATGGGACGCAGGGCCTCAATACCATGTTCCAGGAAGTCCTGCTGCCGCCGGACGATCACTTCGCAGGTACGCAGAATTGTGCTTTTGCGTTGAGCGATATTACGCATCAGCTGCAAAGCCGACCGGAAGCGCTCCTTCACATACTCCTTGACTTCCTTCTCGGTACCCTCGGACATCAGCATTCGTCTGTAGCGCTGGCTCAGCCGCAGGCTGGGCAGATCCTCTTCGTTCATGCTGACCACCCATTCGCCGCCGCGCTTGACAAAAACAACATCCGGCTCGATCAGCCGGGTCTGTTCGCGGTTATAAAGGCGGCCTGGCCGCGGATCAAGAGTACGGATGAACTCCACTCCGGCGCCTGCCTCACTGAGGCTCACCTGTACAGCTTTGGCCAGATCCTTCAGATCGCGCTTCTGCACCAGATGCAGATGACGATCGATGATCATTTCCGCGACTTCCATGCTTCGCCGGCGCTCTGCGACCTTCCCATCGGCTTCTGGTCTCAGGATGCCGTGCGGCTCGGCCTCTTCGTCATCGGTTTGTTTTGCATAGATTTGGTCAAACTCACGGCGTTGCGCTGCAACCTGTAGCATCAGGCACTCGCGCAGGTCCCGAGCCGCCACGCCAGCCGGGTCCAGTTGTTGCACCAGCTCAATACCTTTCTTTACCAGGTCCAGAGCAGCTTGATACTCAATCTGAGCATATTCAGGGAATTGCCGGATCGACTGTGTCAGCTCATCGTCGGTCGCGGTCAAATAGCCGTCTTCGTCGAGATTGCCAATGATGAAGTCAGCCACCAGTTCTTGTCTGGAATCGAGAGTCAGAGATCCCAGCTGCCACGCCAGATGATCGGACAGAGTCGTTGGCTGAGAGAGAAAGTTCTCGAACGAGGGCCTCTCGCTTTCTTCATATTCCGGCTGGGTGCGGTAACCGGGATCCAGATATTCCTGGAAATAGGAACCAAAATCGACCTCGTCGAAAGGATCCTTGGGCGTGGCCGCGGGCTCTGTTGCGCCATTTTCCAGATGCTCCAGCCGCTCCGCTCGCTCCTCGCGTTCCTGGCGGCCTGCCACCTCATCCAGCATCGGAACTGATTCGTCAATCTCTTCCAGGACGGGATTCTCAACCATCTCGGCATCGATCATCTCCTTCAGTTCGAGCTTATTGAGGGCGAGGACACTTACCATCTGCATCAGGCCCGGAGTCAGGACCTGGCGTTGCGCCACCTTCAGGTTCAATTTGGGCTGCAAAAGCGCCATACAGACGGCTCGATTCCCGTTTGGACTTGATTCAAGTGTAATCGGATGAGCAGCGGCTTGAAGGGCGTTCTCTCATCCGCAGTTTTTGCTGTCCCGGAATGGGCGGCTGCCTTACCGGAAGTCTAAGTCCGGAAGGGGTTTCCGGCGCTACATCCTTTGCGTAATTGCCATGCGCCGTTGGTCACACATCCGGCCAAAGCCGCTGACAACTCTGCTTCCAGTCATCCCAAAGAGAAACCCTCTCCCAGATAGACGCGCCGCACCTCGACATCGTTGCCCAGCTCGTGCGGGGTGCCGGCACGGAAAATCTTTCCTTCTGCGATGATATACGCCCTGTCGGTCACGCTGAGTGTCTCCCGAACGTTGTGGTCCGTAATCAGAATCCCGATTCCACTCGCTTTCAGGTCGAAAATAATCTTCTGCAGATCCAGTACGGCGATCGGATCGATCCCGCTGAACGGCTCATCGAGCAGAATGAAATTCGGCTTGATGCACAGCGAGCGCGCGATTTCCACGCGACGGCGCTCTCCGCCTGAAAGAGCATATCCGCGTGTCGTCCGGATATGCGTCAGGTTCAGTTGATTGATCAACCGGTCGGCCCGCGTCCTCCGCTCTTTGCCGTCGAGAGGCTGCGCCTCCAGCACAGCGAGAATATTCTCTTCAACCGTGAGCTTGCGAAAAACGGAGGGCTCCTGCGGCAAATAACTGATGCCAAAATTGCGTGCCCGCAAATACATGGGAACGCGCGTGATCTCAGTCTGGTCAACGAGCACCCGGCCGTTATCAGGCGGTACCAGGCCTACGATCATGTAGAAGCTGGTGGTCTTTCCGGCGCCGTTGGGGCCAAGAAGACCTACGACTTCACCCCGTGAAATCCTCAGATCCACCCCGCGAACCACCTGTCGGCCCTTATACGACTTCCCAATACCTTCAGCGATCAGTGTGTCCATCGATCTCTCAAGCAGTTCTCATGGCTTCTTCGGCAAACTCGTTTCCGTCAGGGTCTTCTGCCCACCGCCTTCGACACTGACGCTATCATCGCGGCTGTTGAAAATCAAAGACGTTCCGGTCACTTCTCCGCGAACCGGATCAGTCAATCGCGGCGGCGCTGCTGCTGTTCCAGTCAGAACGTACTCATCCGTCTTACTGCTGTAAACGAGCTGACTCCCATTTCCACGCCGCCCCTGCAGCTCGACCAAAACATTCCCTGTGGCCGTCATCCGATCGACCTGCCCAGTTGCGCCCGAACCGCCGCCATGTTCTCCAGCCGGCAGAAGAGTCAGATCTACCCTGTTTGCACGCGTGGTCCCCTCTCCCGCTTCTGCAATTACTTCTCCGGCAATTCCGCCGTGAAGCACAGCCGTCCGTACAGCCTCGGAATAAACCAACTCACCGCTCTGGACCCGTATGACCGAAGGCGGCGTTTTTCCGGGCTTCTCGCGCTCCTGCTTCGACGCGCTTACAAGTACAAGACACACCGGATTTGCCGCGTTTGTCGTTCGCGCCAAAAGCGTCTGGTTTGTACGATTTAGCACGATCTCCGGCGCAGCAACCGAGTCGGACGCTTGCCACATGCGCGCTCTGCCCTTGAATGTGACCTCCCCGACCGCCTGCTGCAGCTGCGCTTCGTCTGCAACAACGTGTACAGGACCGTCGGCTCCCAGGCTGGGCATCCGCGCATGCGGCGCCATCCGGCCTTCGGCCCTCGCAGAACCTCCAAGCCAAGTTGCCTTTACATCTCCATGCGCAAACGCCTTTTTGCTCGTCTGTGACACGTCAATCGCATCGGCGGTGAGCTGCAAACCATCACTCTCCACACGTGGATCGCCGCTCAAGTGCATCCAGCCGGTAGCGCCCTCATACCGGAGGCTGCCGCCAACGGCACGAAACTCGTTCTGCTTCTGCGCGTCAGGGGTAGTTCCCTCGGATGGCTCCTGCGTGACTACGACATGCCCAGTGACTGTGGCTGACTGAATCTCCGTCTCACTTTGTGCGGCGCCTCCACCTCGGCGATGCGTTTCCCGGTCCACCTGATCGCCTTCGCCAAAGAACGCTTTCAGCCGATCACCGCTCGTTGTCTGGCGTATACCCTGTGCTGTCGTCTCCATCAGCATGGCATGCCCCACACCGGTTAGCATCTGCAGCGCTGAATTAGCCCCGAACGCAGCCGTCACCTCATCCGCGGACATTTTCGACGGCAGCTGCGGTCCGTTCCCTCGTGTGCTGGAGCCCATAACCACCACTCCACCCGTTCCACGCAGGTTTGCCAACTCAACCTGCCCGTGTGGCGCTTGCCTGAAATCCAGATCGGCTACCGGCGAGTTCCACCGCCGGCTCGACTCCACCGGCACACCTTTTGCGATGGACTGCTCATCGAACCCTAGCTGCACGCCTCCCTGCAGTTGCGCGTGGCGCAATACCCCAGACTCCGCGAACTCCACCGCGGCGCTATTCGCTGTTCCGTGGACGGTTCGCCCGTCAGTGTGCGAGTCGATTGCAACACCGCCTTCGAGATGTCCGTGCGTAGGCTCACTGTGTTCGTCGAAGTTGAGCTCGCCGCTGGGCGCTGC
>Ga0335072_10009363_pt1 | contig 14124 bp, 8 predicted proteins | sample Lox_Sample_21_FD_206725 | JGI IMG/M metagenome (GOLD analysis project Ga0335072, IMG submission 206725) | Soil microbial communities from Loxahatchee National Wildlife Refuge, Florida, United States - Lox_Sample_2.1 | ecosystem: Environmental > Terrestrial > Soil > Wetlands | place: USA: Florida...
AACCGGACAAGCAAGGAAAGGGCCTGCTGAACCGGCTCCTGGCCAGGCCGCGGCCGTGGGCAGCCTTTCTGATCGGCTTGTTCGTCTACGGGCCGTCGCTGACCTTCATCGCTGCGGTCCAGGTCGTGGCCACCTCGAAAGAGAGCGTTCCGGACAGCGTCCTCGGCGTCGCGATCGTCATCGTGATCACCGTGCTGCTCGTCTGGCTCCCGCTGACCTTCTTCCTGGTGGCTCCGGAGCAGACGACCCGGCTGCTCCACGGACTCAACGGATGGCTGCGCTCGCATGGTCATCTGCTGCTAGTCGGCGGGCTGCTCGTTGCGGGCGTGGTACTCACGATCAACGGCATTCTCGGCGTTGCCGGGGTCATCGGCGGCTGAGCCACCGGGTGAGACAACTCATCCGGAACGGGTGATGCCCGGCCCGCGCGCAGCGGGAATCACCCGGAGATGTCTGTCATTTCGCCACCAGACGCGCCGGCTGAGCCTGCCGCCCCGTCGCCGTTCCCGCCGATCGCCGACTACGCCTTCCTCTCGGACTGCACAACGACGGCGCTGGTGGCGCCGGACGGGGCGGTGGAGTGGATGTGCCTGCCCCGGCCGGATTCAGCGAGCGTCTTCGCCACGCTGCTTGACCGGTCGGCCGGCTTCTTCCGGTTCGGCCCGGTCCATGCGAGAGTCCCAGCGCAGCGGCGCTACCTGCCGGGCTCGAACGTCCTCGAGACAACCTGGAGCACCGCTACCGGATGGATTGTCGTCCGCGACGCCCTGGTCATGGGGCAGTGGCAGGGCAGCCAGCGGATCGAGGGGCAGCGCAGGCCGCCGGGCGACTACACCGGCCGCGGCATACTCGTGCGCACGGCGACCTGCATCTCCGGTCAGGTCGACCTGATGCTCGACTGCATGCCGCTGTTTGATTACGGCCAGTTTGTCGGCGCCTGGAGTTACCGCGGCGACGGCTATGGCGTCGCGTCCTGCGTGTGCGACGGTCAGCCCGAGCTTGTCCTGTCCACGAGTCTCAACCTGGGCATGGGCGGCGCCAGGGCGACGGCTCGCACGGCACTGTCGGAAGGTCACACCGCGTTCGCAGCGCTGTCCTGGAACGACGCAGAAATCACCACTGTGGCGCAGGCCGAGGCGACGATGGACGAGACCATCAGCGTCTGGCGAGACTGGCTGCAGCACTCCAGTACCAAGATGCCCGATCATCCGTGGCGGCCCTACCTGGAGCGCAGTGCGCTCACGCTGAAGGGCCTGAGTTACTCCCCGTCCGGCGCGATCATGGCCGCGGCTACCACCTCGCTGCCCGAGACGCCAGGCGGCGAGCGGAACTGGGACTACCGGTTCACCTGGATACGAGACTCCGCCTTCATGTTGTCCGCGCTGTACAAGCTTGGCTTCGACTGGGAGGCATTCGGCTATTTCGCATTCATCATGGATGCGATCAGTGCCGGGCCGCTGCAGATCATGTACGGGATCGACACCGAGCGGGATCTGCACGAGCAGCTGCTTGACCACTTGCGCGGCTACGAGGGAGCGCGGCCGGTCCGGGTGGGAAACGGCGCTTACGACCAGAAGCAGCATGACGTCTGGGGCATGGCGATGGAGACCATCGCGCTCTACTTCGAGAATGCGGCGGCCGAAATCGGGCCGGTTGCCTGGAAGGCGCTGTGCCAAGTCGTGGAGAACGCGCTCAAGGTCGTCGCGGAGCCGGATCGCGGCATCTGGGAGGTACGTGGTGAGCCCCGCCACTTCACCGCGAGCAAGGTGATGTGCTGGGTCGCGGTCGACCGCGGCGCGAAGCTGGCCGGGGGCCGCGGCGAGGACGAGCTCGCGGCCAACTGGCGCGCTGCCGCTGACGAGATTCACGCGGAGATATGCCGGCATGGGGTCGACGATCGCGGTGTCTTCACCCAGAGCTATGGCGAGTCCGCGCTGGACGCCTCGGCGCTGCTGGTGCCGCTGATGGGTTTCCTGCCGCCGACGGACGAGCGCGTGCGGGCGACCGTGTTCGCGATCGCCGACGAGCTGACTGTCGACGGGCTAGTGCTGCGGTACCGGCCCGCTCAGACCGACGACGGCCTGGCCGGCGACGAAGGGACATTTACGATCTGCTCGTTCTGGCTAGTCTCGGCCCTGGCGATGATCGGGGAGACAGAGCGGGCCGCGGCACTGTGCGGCAAGCTGCTGTCGCTCTCGAGCCCGCTGCAGCTCTACGCCGAGGAGATCGAGGCGGCCAGCGGGCGGCACCTGGGCAACTTCCCTCAGGCCTTCACGCACCTGGCGCTGATTGACGCCGTTCTCCGCGTCATCGCTGCCGAACAGTCAGCGCTCAGTAATCGGGGCTGAGTAGTCGGCACTGAGCGGTCGCCGGAGTGAGCTACTCGTCAGCAAGCCCCGTCCCGGATGCCGGGACGGGGCTCGCCGATAGTGCGGCCAGACGAGGCTGGCGGCCTAGCGAGGCGGCCTCACATCATTGCTCGTGATTCAGCCCCGTCGTGGAGCAGACCCCAGATGGCGAAGACGCTGACAGCGACGATGATGATGCCCCAGACGGGGGTAAACGCGAGGAAGAGGAACCCCGCGATCGCTGTCAGGACCGCCAGTCCGATCCCGAGCGCTCTGGCCCAGCCCATGCCGAGCAGTGCGCACGCCCCGGCTGCGAACAGCAGCACGCCGAGGACGAGCAGGACGATGCCCCAGTTGCGAACGTTCCAGGTGTAGGCGTATCCGGACAGCACCGGGTAGAAGCTGGTCTTGATGATCGCTGCCAGCCCGGCGAGGAACGTCAGGAGCCCGGCGACGACGCTGAGCACACCGCCCCTCATGCCTGCCATCCCTGTTCCGGTGCCGCCGCGAGCCTCCTGGTAGTCCGCCGACCGGGCCGGACCGCGCTCGTAGGTCGCACTGGTAGCGGACTGCTCGTGCATCGAGTCCTCGCGCAGGCCAGTGGTCGTCGTGCCGGTGTTGCCCGTGGTCCCAGCGGTACCGGTAGCGCCGGCCCCTCTGGTCGTGCCGGGTCCGGTGGCGCCCTGCTGCGAGCCCTGGGCGCCAGTCGGCGGCATGCCAGCTGATCTGTCCTGTGCTCTGCTCATGAAGCCACTCCCCTTCTGACCGAGCCGGTCTCGGGGTTAGCACCCCCTGGCGTTCGGCAGGGCGAGCGCCTGCTCACAACTGACCGGCTGTCCGGGTTGTTCTTCTACGGACGCTACGGATGCGCCCCGAAACGGGCATCACCCAGCAGGGGTGATCTGGGCGGGCTCCGGGCTGCCGCCAGGGCCGCCGCAGACTGGGGCATAACGGGTCGCTCTGATTGGTGGCTCACCCGCCGGGGTATGCCGGCAAGAGGGCTTTGAACTGCTATTTCACCGCGCCGGGTGAGCGAGGCGCGCAGCAGCGATCCGACGTATTCTGCAATTGCGGCACGCAGTTGCTAGCGACGCCATCACTCGGGGGGGCGATGACGACCACGGTAAGCGGGCCTGCACTGTCCGGGCAGCTTGACGCAGAGCTGCTCGAAGACAAGCTGCGGATCCCGCAACCGGGGCTGGCCGTCTTGCCGCGCAGCCGGGTGGCTGAGCTCATCGAGGCCGCCATGGCGCGGCGGGTCACGCTCATGACCGGTCCGCCGGGGGCCGGCAAGACAGTGGCGGCTGCCCAGTGGGCTGCTGCCCGTGCGGCGAGCCGCCGCCCTGCCTGGGTGAGCCTGGACGCCGGTGACGCTGAACCGGGCCGGTTCTGGCGGTACGTGAGCGCTGCCCTGGCCACGGCGGGCGCGATCGCTGGCAGCCGTGTCGCAGAGGCAGCCGGACTGACGTCGGCAGAAATCCCGAACTGGCTCAACGCCGCGGTGCGCACGACGGCCGGCCCCGTCGTGCTCGTTCTCGACGACGTGCAGGTGCTGGCCGACAGCGAGGCGCTCGACGGTCTGGACGAGCTCATCCGGCACGAGCCCGCCGGGCTGCGGCTCCTGCTGGCCGGCCGGTCCGCTCCGGGTCTCGGCCTGGCCCGCCTGCGGCTGGCTGGTGACCTCGCTGACATCGGTGCAGCCGACCTGGCGTGCACCCCCGAAGAGACAGCCGCGTACTTCGGGATGCTCGGCCAGCCGCTCAGCACGGCCGAACGCGACCGGGTGCAGCAGCGCACCGAGGGCTGGCTGGCCGGGCTGCGGCTGACGGCACTGGAGGCAGCGGACGGCGGACTGGTCGCCGAGTACCTACAGGATGAGCTCCTCAGCAAGCTCCCCGCTGAGGTCAGGAGCCTCATGCTCCGCACCTGCGTGACGCGGACCGTCCCGGCGGATCTCGCCCGCGAGCTCAGCGGCGATGCCGGTGCCGCTCGGGTCCTTGATCAGCTCAGCCGGGAGAACGGCCTCGTTCAGGCTGTCCCCTCGGCCGCTGACGAATACCGGTACCACCCGATGCTGCGCGATGTCCTTGCGGCGGATCTGAAGCGTGAGCTACCGGAGGAGGTTCCGGTCCTGCACAGCCGCGTCGCTCGCTGGCACGCAGCCAAGGGCGAGGTCCTTCCGGCCGTTCTGGTCGCCGCTGAGGCAGGGGACTGGGAGTTCGGCGTCCGGCTGCTGCGGGAGGCTGGGCCGACGGTACTGCTGTCACGCGCGGGGCCAGATCTGGAGGCGGCGCTTGCCACCGTGCCGCGGGAGCGCGTGGCGGCCGAGCCGGTTCTCGCGATGGCGCTGGCGGCCGGGAGACTGTGGCAGGGTGACGCCGACGGCGCACTGCCCCACCTCGAAACGGCCGAGCTGGGCCTTCAGCAGCGCGCCGAGGAAAGCAGCGAGAGCGAGTCAGGGTCAGATGAGCCGGCCCGGCCGGGCGACGGGCAGGCGGAGCTGTGGCTGACGGCACTGGGTGTGCTGCACAAGGCAACCGTGTCGCCGGCCAGGCCAGGCTGGCTCGACCGCGAATGGGCGCTGGCCAGCCGTGCCCACGCCGATCCTCGCGGCACGCCTGAGCATCGTGCAGTAGGAGTGCTGTGGCTGGCACTCGGGTTCGCGGCGCTGCGGGAGCTGGACACGCAGCTGGCCCGCTCGGCGCTGCTGCATGCCGGATCGCAGTTGTCCGCCGGAGGGCTTCTGGCGCTTCGCGACCGCGGCCGGGCCTGGGAAGCGCTCGCCTGCGCGCTCTACGGGGACCTGGCCGCCGCAAGCCGCCTGGCGGCCAGCGTCGCTGACGGACCGAACGGTGATGATGAGGACCTGGCGCCGGTCCTTGCGCTGGCGGGCGCAGCCGTCAGCCTAGCCCGGGACGAGCCGGACGCCGCTGGCGCGCTCCTGGGCCGGGCAGACCTGTCGTCGATGGTGGAGCGACCAGCCGGAGAACCGTCGATAGCTGTGCTCAGCGGACTGCTGCGCGCCCGCCTGGCGATCGCCGACGGCAATCTGGTCGGCGCCCGGGGCCTCGTTCGCTGGCTGACCGATGCTGCGGCCGGAGCCGTTCAGGCCGGTTACGGGTCCGGACGCGAGAGTTCTGCGGAAGCACGTGCACCTAGCGGGACGCAGAGCGTGGCTGACACGCCCGCCGCAGCCGACCTCCGCCCTGACGGCAGCGCCGCCGCGACCCGGCGCGACGGAGCACTCCGGCCCGGCGCCTACAGCGTCGTCGGCGACCGCATGCGGCCTTTCGGAATTGCGGCGGTCATCAAGGCACTGGACGCCGAGATCAGCCTCGCGGCCGGGGAGCAGGAACGCGCCCGGGCGACGCTCACCGAGCTGACCGCGCCCGACAGTGGCTTGCCCCGTGGCTTGCCCCGTGGCTTGCCCCGTGCCGATCTCAATGCCGATCTCAATGCCGATCTCAATGCCGAGTCCGGTGCCGGGCGCACAGCCGCCCCGTCAGCCGCCCCGTCAGCCGCTCAGCCGGAGATCCGCCCGGAGGCTGTCGTCTGCCAGGCGCGCCTGCTTATCGCCGACTCGGACGACAAGGGCGCACTGAACCTCGTCGCGCCGCTGCTGGCGGATACCGCGGGAGTCTGCTCGGTCAGCGACCGCATCGCCGCGCTCCTCACCGCAGTCATCGCCCGCCGCCGCCTCGGTCAGGCCAGTGAGGCGGCCGAGCTGCTGTCGCAGGCGCTGGCGCTAGCCGAGCCCGAGGAAGCCTGCGGACCGTTTGTCTCGGCTGGCCCGCCGCTGCGGTCGGCGCTCACGGTGCTGATCTCGCCGTCCAGCCGGTGCGCGGGCTTTGCCGGGCGGATCCTCGAGCGGTTCGACGGGCGGCTGCCGCGGCCGCCTAGTTCTCAGGCTGCTGCGCTGCTGACCGAGAGCGAGCTCTCCGTTCTGCGGTTCCTGCCGTCGCACATGACGAACCAGGAGATCGCCGAGGCGCTGTTCCTGTCGATCAACACGATCAAGACTCACCTGAGCTCGGTCTACCGGAAGCTCGGCGTGGCCAACCGCCGGCAGGCCATCGCCCAGGGACGTCGGCTGGAGCTGCTCTAGCCCGCCGGACGGGCACGGAACGGGCGCAGCCCACCGATGACGACCGCAAGCACCGGCCGAGATCAGTGAGCCGCGCCCCGAGACTGGCCGGCCGCAGTGACGCGGCAAGGCCCGTCGGCTACCTCGTGCTCGCTGCCAGCCGCCGCGACCGGGGCTCGCTGGCGGCCAGGTCGGCCTTGGCCTGCTTGCCCGCTTTGCGAATGCCGAACGCGAGAGCGCCGAGAACCAGCCCGTAGAAGATGAGCCAGGCGCCGACCAGCGTCAGCAGCAGAACGAGCGTGATGCCCGGCCAGACCACCATGAGGATTCCGGCCGCGATGCTGAACACCCCGAGCACGCCGCGCAGCGCACGGCCAGGCACATGTGTGGACAGCGCGACGCCGATATCGGAGATCCCGTGCGCGATGAAGTACACGCCGGTCACGAACGCCACCAGGAACAGGCTCAGCGCATGATGCCGCAGGCAGTAGAGCCCGGCCAGAATGGCGAGCAGACCGATGACCATGTACGCGGCCCGCATGCCGCCGGTCTCGCTGTGGGCGGTGAAGCCCTCCCAGAGCCGCTCGACGCCGGACACCACCAGGGCCGCGCCGATCAGGATGGCGACGATGGTCAGCGTGGCGTGCGGCCAGACCAGCAGCATGACACCCACGGCGATCAGCAGCAGACCGCCAGCGAGAACTGCCGGCCAGGACCGTCCCGCGGTTGCGGCGATTACTGCGCCCCCGGCGCCCAGGCCCGGCGTGGCGGCTTCGTCCTCCTCGTACATCGTGCCGCGCTCCGACTCTCGGCCGTACTGCTGAGGCACATTCGCCTGAGCTGCGGAGGTACGCGTCGTGGTGCCGACGCCGCCGGTCTCGGCCTGACTCGAACCCGGCCTGCCGGCGCTGCTCGCGCCTGACGTCATGCCCTGCGAGCCCGGCTGCGATCCCATGCCGCCGGAGTCCGGCGCGCCAGGGCCGGTGTCCATGGAGCCGGACTCCATGGCGGGGGAGCCCATGCCCGCAGGCGTTCCCCCTGGCTGTCCGGTGCCGGGTACCTGTCCGGCGCCGCCTGGCTGACCCGCCTCCCCGGCTGGGCCGGTCCGCGGTTCGGTCATGATGCCCCCCTGGTGAACTTGTGCAACAGGCTTGCGCACCCCGGTGAGGTCCCGGGTACTCCCGTTCTGCCCATCGTGGGATCGCCGAGTTCCCGTGATCATCACCCGTGGCGGGTGAACACGCCGGGCCTGCCCTAGACTTGGCGGCCAGTAGCCGTGAGTGACACGCCAGTCCGGCCGCGTCCGCGAGGCGCTGGCCAGCGGGATGACCCTTTTCCAGGAAGCGACCCCTAGGTGAAGACCGACGTCGAAGAGCTGAGCCCGACCCGGGTCAAGCTGACCATCGAAGTGCCGTTCGAAGAGCTCAAGCCCAGCCTCGACAAGGCGTACCGCGAGGTGGCACGGCAGGTCAGGATCCCCGGCTTCCGGCCCGGGAAGGTGCCGCCCCGCGTGATCGACGCGCGCATCGGCCGGAGTGCCGTCCTGGAGCAGGCGCTCACAGACGCGGTGAATGAGTTCTACGGCAAGGCGATCACCGAGCAGGAGGTCGTCCCGCTGAGCCAGCCGGACGTCGAGGTGACCCGCATCGAGGATGGCAAGGAGCTGGCCTTCACCGCCGAGGTGGACATCCGGCCGGAGTTCGACCTGCCAGACCTGGAGAGCCTGTCGGTGACTGTCGAGAACGCGGAGGTCGACCCCGATCAGGTCGAGCAGTACCTTGGCGGGCTGCGCGAGCGGTTCGCCTCGCTCAAGGGTGTCGAGCGCCCGGTCGAGAACGGTGACTACGTCACCATCGACCTCGCCGCGAGCATCGACGGAACCGTCGTCGAGGACGCGCAGGCGACCGGTATCTCGTACGAGGTCGGCTCGGAGTCCATGCTCGATGGGCTGGACGAGGCGCTGACTGGCATGTCGGCCGGGGAATCCAAGACGTTCACGGCGGAGCTGGCCGGCGGTGAGCAGGCGGGCATGGAAGCGGACGTGCAGGTCACGGTCAACTCGGTGAAGGTCAAGGAGCTGCCGCAGCTCGACGACGAGTTCGCCCAGTCGGCCAGCGAATTCGACACCGTCGGTGAGCTGCGGGCATCGACTCGCAAGCAGCTCGAATCCATGCGCCAGGCCGGTCAGGCGGGCCAGGCCCGTGAGCGGCTGCTCGGGGCTCTCATCGACCAGCTGGACATCCCGCTGCCGGAGCGCGTCGTCGCCGCGGAAACCGACCAGCGCCGGCACAACCTGCAGGACCAGCTGGACCGGGCCGGCCTCACGATGCAGTCCTATCTGGAGTCGGCCGACAAGACGGCGGCCCAGCTCGAGGAGGACTTCGAGAACGATTCGCGCCGCTCGGTGACGGCGGGCTTCATCCTGGACAAGATCGTCAAGCAGGAGGACCTGACGGTCACCAACGAGCAGCTCGGCGAATTCGTGGCCGAGCAGGCCTACCGGATGGGCGTCGCGCCAGACCAGCTGGCCCAGCAGATCACTGACGGCGGCCAGCTCTCGGCCGTGGTGGCCGACGTCCTGCGAGGTAACGCCCTGACCTGGCTTGCGGAGCACGCCCGGGTCGTGGACGAGGCGGGCCGGCCGGTCGACATCGCCCGCGAGGACGCCGAGGCAGACGCCGAGGCCGAGGCAGAGGTCGAGGAAGCCGACGGCGACGAGCCAGCCGACTCGGACGAGGACTGAGCCGTCCGCTGACCGATGCCCTGACCGGCTGACCTCGGAGCGTGGGCGGCTGACTCGGTGCGCTCGCGTGCGCTCGCGGTGGCAGGCTCAGAATGGCGCTACCGTGCGCCGTAAGCGAACAGCGCCCCTCGGCGGCAATCACGGTCTGGCGCGCGGGTTATGGTCACAGTCAACGACAGGCGCGGACCGACAACAGCGAGGAGAGCACAGTGAGTACGCCTCCCGACGACCAGCAGATCGGCGGCATTCTCGCCCGCTCCGGAGAAAGCCCGGTGCAGCCGCTGAGCGAGATGCTGTTCCAGCGCCTGCTGCGGCACCGGATCGTCTTTCTCGGCCAGCAGGTCGACGACGATCTGGCGAACCGGATCTGCGCGGAGCTCATCCTGCTGGCGTCCGAAGACGGCAAGAGCGACATTAGCCTCTATATCAACTCGCCAGGCGGCTCGGTATATGCCGGAATGGCGATTTACGACGTCATGCAATACGTACCGAACGACGTCGCTACCTTCGCGATGGGCATGGCGGCCTCGATGGGCCAGTTCCTGCTCACCGCCGGCGCGCCGGGCAAGCGGTACGCGATGCCGCATGCGGCGATCCTGATGCACCAGCCACACGGCGGCATCGGCGGCACCGCGACCGACATCCGGATCCAGGCCGAGCAGAGCCTGTTCCTCAAGCGGCTGATGGCCGAGAGGATCGCCTCCCACACCGGCAGGTCGGTGGAGCAGATCGAAGAGGACTCCGACCGGGACCGCTGGTTCACCGCCGAGGAGGCACGCGATTACGGAATCGTGGACCACGTGGTCACGAGCGCGAACGAAGTTCCCACCGTCGGGCCAGTCTCGTGACCGGAGCTGAGCGGACGGGCAACTCGCGGATCGGCCGGAGCACGGGCCAGGAAGGACGAGAAGTGAGCGCTGGATACGGAGCCCCGGGGTACACCGGGCAGCGGCACGCCGAGCAGGCGCGGTACGTGCTCCCTTCCTTCGTGGAGCGGACGTCGTACGGCGTCAAGGAGATGAACCCGTACAACAAGCTCTTCGAAGAGCGGATCATCTTCCTCGGCGTGCAGATCGACGACGCCTCGGCCAACGATGTGATGGCCCAGCTGATCACGCTCGAGTCGATCGACCCGAATCGCGACATTCTCATCTACATCAACTCGCCCGGCGGCTCGATGACGTCGATGATGGCAATCTACGACACCATGCAGTACATCCAGCCGGAGATCCACACGTACTGCCTGGGCCAGGCCGCATCGGCGGCCGCGGTGCTGCTGGCGGCGGGGACGACGGGCAAGCGGTTCGCGCTGCCGAACTCGCGTATTCTCATCCACCAGCCGGCCGTGGAGAGCGGCTACGGGCAGTCCAGCGATCTGGAGATCCAGGCGCGGGAGATCCTGCGGATGCGGGCCTCGATGGAGACGATCCTGGCGCGCCACAGCGGCCAGAGCGAGGACCAGGTCCGCAGGGACATCGAGCGAGACAAGTTCTTCACCGCTCAGGAAGCCAAGGAGTACGGCCTGGTCGATGAAGTTCTGACAATGCTGAAGCGCAAGAGCGAGGTAGTGTCGTCCTAGGCGGCCTGACGGCAGACTCGCCCGTGGTGGCGAACTGCCGGGTCGCCGGCGCGCCGGCGCGGCGTTCCTTAGGCCACACCTGAGGCCGCCGAGGCGGTACCGTCTAGGTTCTACGGACATTGGCTGTACGCACAGGCACGGACCCACAGGCAAGGGCGACACGCCACAAAGGACTGGCGTGACTCGCCGGCCGGCAGGCTAGAGGAGTAACTAGGTGGCACGCATCGGCGATGGCGGTGATCTGCTGAAGTGCTCGTTCTGCGGAAAGAGCCAGAAGCAGGTTAAGAAGCTCATTGCCGGACCTGGTGTGTACATCTGCGACGAATGTATCGATCTGTGTAACGAGATCATCGAAGAGGAGCTAGCTGAGCCCGCGGAGCTGAAGTGGGACAGCCTTCCGAAGCCGCGAGAGATCTACGAGTTTCTCGACTCGTACGTGATCGGGCAGGAGAAGGCCAAGAAGGGCCTGTCCGTCGCTGTCTACAACCATTACAAGCGCATCCAGTCCGGCGGCGAGCGCGCAGGATCCGGCGAGGACGGCGTCGAGCTCGCGAAGTCCAACATCCTGCTGCTCGGCCCGACTGGCTCCGGGAAGACGCTTCTGGCGCAGACTCTGGCCCGGCTGCTGAACGTGCCGTTCGCCATCGCGGACGCGACCGCGCTCACTGAGGCCGGTTACGTCGGCGAGGACGTCGAGAACATCCTGCTGAAGCTCATCCAGGCCGCTGACTACGACGTGAAGAAGGCCGAGACTGGCATCATCTACATCGACGAGATCGACAAGATCGCCCGCAAGAGCGAGAATCCGTCGATCACGCGCGACGTCTCCGGCGAGGGCGTGCAGCAGGCACTACTGAAGATTCTCGAGGGCACGACGGCGTCGGTACCGCCGCAGGGCGGGCGTAAGCACCCGCACCAGGAGTTCATCCAGATCGACACCACGAACGTGCTGTTCATCTGCGGTGGCGCATTCGCGGGCCTGGAGAAGATCATCGAGTCCCGGGTCGGCAAGAGCGGCATGGGTTTCGGTGCGGTGCTGCGGGTCAAGACGGACAAGACCGCGTCCGACCCGTTCGCCGACGTGATGCCGGAGGACCTGCTGAAGTTCGGCATGATCCCCGAATTCGTCGGGCGGCTCCCGGTTATCACGAGCGTCCACAACCTGGACCGCGAGGCGCTGATCCGGATCCTCACCGAGCCGCGGAATGCGCTCGTGCGGCAGTACCGGCGGCTGTTCGAGCTCGACGGCGTCGACCTGGAGTTCACCGACGACGCGCTCGAGGCGGTGGCGGACCAGGCGATCCTGCGCGGCACCGGGGCCCGCGGCCTGCGGGCGATCCTCGAAGAGGTCCTGCTCTCGGTCATGTACGAGGTGCCGAGCCGCAAGGACGTCGAGAAGGTCGTCATCAGCGCCGAGGTCGTACTGGAGAACGTCAACCCGACCCTCGTGCCGCGTGATGTCGCCCGCCGCGCTCCGCGGGAGAAGTCCGCTTAGTCACGCTGGTGAGTGACGCTGGACGGGACGACAGAGCGTAGGCAGAGCACCACTAGACTGTCCTGTCGTGACAACCGGAACTGAAGCGACGCAGCTTCCCGCCCAGTACAGCCCGGGCGCAGTTGAGGCCCGGCGGTACGAGGCGTGGGTCGATGCCGGATACTTCCGCGCCGACGCGGATTCGGTGGCTCCGTCCTTCACGATCGTCATCCCGCCGCCCAACGTGACCGGGTCGCTGCACATCGGCCACGCACTGGACCACACGCTCATCGACGCCCTGGTGCGGCGGCGCCGGATGCAGGGTTACAACGCCCTCTGGCTGCCGGGCATGGATCATGCGGGCATCGCCACCCAGAATGTCGTCGAGCGCGAGCTCGCCCGGGAGGGCTTGTCGCGGCACGACCTCGGCCGCGAGGCATTCGTCGACCGGGTCTGGCAGTGGAAGGCCGAGTCGGGCGGCAAGATCCTGGGCCAGATGCGGCGGCTGGGCGACAGCGTCGACTGGAGCCGCGAGCGGTTCACGATGGACGCCGGCCTGTCGCGGGCTGTCCAGACGATGTTCAAGCGACTGTACGAGGATGGCCTGATCTACCGGGCGCAGCGGATCATCAACTGGTGCCCGCGGTGCCTGACCGCACTCAGCGACATCGAAGTCGAGCACTCTGACGATGACGGCGAGCTGGTCTCGCTGCGCTATGGCGACGGTGCCGACCAGATCGTGGTCGCTACCACCCGGGTCGAGACGATGCTCGGTGACACCGCCGTCGCGGTGCACCCGGACGATCCGCGGTACGCGCGCATGATCGGCAGGCAGATCGAGCTGCCGCTGACCGGACGGCGGATCCCGGTCGTCGCCGACCCGCACGTCGACCCGGAATTCGGCACCGGCGCGGTCAAGGTGACCCCGGCCCACGATCCCGACGACTTCGAGATCGGCCGACGGCACGACCTGCCCAGCCTGGTCGTCATGGACGAGCGCGGCGTGATCACGGCGCCGGGGCCGTTTGAGGGCCTGGACCGGTTCGAAGCCAGGCCTGCCGTTCTCGCCGCGCTGCGCGCCGAGGGTCGGGTGGTTGCGGAGAAGCGGCCTTACCTGCACGCGGTCGGCCACTGCTCACGCTGCAGCACGACGGTCGAGCCCCGGCTCTCGCTGCAGTGGTTCGTGAAGGTGGCGCCGCTGGCCAAGGCCGCGGGCGACGCCGTCCGCGACGGCCGGGTGCGGATTTACCCGCCCGAGATGGCGGCCCGCTACTTCGACTGGGTCGACGACATGCACGACTGGTGCATCAGCCGCCAGCTGTGGTGGGGTCACCGGATCCCGATCTGGTACGGGCCGGACGGCGAGGTGGTGTGCGTCGGGCCGGAGGACGCGCCGCCGCAGGGCGAGGGGTGGCGGCAGGACCCCGACGTGCTGGACACCTGGTTCTCCTCGGGTCTGTGGCCGTTCTCGACCCTCGGCTGGCCAGACGACACCCCCGACCTGCGCGCGTTTTACCCGACGAGCGTGCTGGTGACGGGCTACGACATCCTGTTCTTCTGGGTTGCCCGGATGATGCTGTTCGGCCTGTACGCGATGGCAGGCGCAGGCCCGCAGGACGCCGTGCCCTTCCGGAAGGTCGCGCTGCACGGCCTGGTGCGTGATCAGTTCGGCAAGAAGATGTCGAAGACGCGCGGCAACACCGTTGACCCGCTGGACTGGATCGACCGGTTCGGAGCCGACGCCACCCGGTTCACGCTGGCTCGCGGCGCAACGCCCGGCGGCGACGTTGCCGTCAGCGAGGACTGGGTCGCCGGTGCCCGCAACTTCTGCAACAAGCTCTGGAACGCGGTGCGCTTCGCGCAGCTCAACGGCGTGGGCCAGGGCGGGCTGGCGAC
>Ga0335072_10009364_pt1 | contig 14123 bp, 13 predicted proteins | sample Lox_Sample_21_FD_206725 | JGI IMG/M metagenome (GOLD analysis project Ga0335072, IMG submission 206725) | Soil microbial communities from Loxahatchee National Wildlife Refuge, Florida, United States - Lox_Sample_2.1 | ecosystem: Environmental > Terrestrial > Soil > Wetlands | place: USA...
TGGGGGCAGGAGACCGGGGGCTAGCTTAGCTAGCTTAGCTAGCGCCGGGCGCTGTCGGGGACCGCAGGGCGGGCATGAGGTGCGTCACCGGGTTTGCTTCGAGGGCTGCGGGGCTGGAAACCGCGGGCAACGTCCCACTCGTTCCGGTCCCGACCCGGTTTGGGATGTTGACCGCGGTGAGCGCTGTCAACATCCCAACGCGCCGCACCGCGAGATCGAGTGGGATGTTGGCGGCGCGGAGCCGTGGCCGGACCGCCGTATCGGTCAAATCGCATCGCGACAGAAGTCGCCAGACCTAGAGGCCTAGCGGCCTTTCCAGACCGGCGGGCGCTTCTCGGCGAACGCGGTCGCGCCTTCGCGCGCGTCCTCGGACGCCATCACGGGACCCGAGATCTCGCCCTGGCGGGCGAAGAACTCGGCCTCTGGCCAGTCCACCGACTCGGTCATGATCCGCTTGGTGGCCGCCAGCGCGAGTGGTCCGTTGGCCGCGATCGCCTCCGCCAGCTGGAGCGCCTCGTCGATCGCGCGACCCGGCTCGGCCAACCGATTGACAAGGCCCAGGTCGAAGGCCCGCTGGGCTTCCATCGGTTCGCCGGTCAGCGCCAGCTCCATGGCGATCGTCCGCGGCAGCAGCCGCGGCAGCCGCAGCAACGCGCCGCCGGCCGCGACCAGTGAACGCTTGACCTCGGGGATTCCCAGGCGCGCGCCGAACGCGGCGATGATCAGATCGCACGACAGCGCGATCTCCAGCCCACCCGCGACCGCGAACCCCTCGATCGCCGCAATCAGCGGCTTGCGCGAGGCGCGCTGGGTGATGCCCGCGAAGCCTCGGTCGCCCGCATACGGCCGTTCGCCGGCGACGAACGCCTTGAGATCCATGCCGGCGCTGAACCCCTTGCCGGCGCCCGTCAGCACGCCGACGGACAGCCCTGCGTCGTCGTCGAGCTCGTCGAGCGCGTCGGCGATCCCCTGCGCGACGGCGGCGTTGACCGCGTTGCGCTGATCGGGGCGGTTGATCGTGATCAGGAGGATCCGGTCCCGACGCTCGGTCAGGACGGCTTCGTTGTCGCTCATGCAGCGAACAATCTCAGGTCCGGCTGGCGCTCGCCTCGCAGCACGTCGAGGTCGACCTCGATGCACTCGATGCCCCGCGCCTGAGCCAGAACACGAGCCTGGCGCTTGACCGTCTGGGCGGCGAGGACGCCCCGGCAGGAGGCAAACGCGGGATCCAGCCGGATCCGGTCCAGGTAGCGCGTCAGCTGCTCGACGGCCTCGAGCCCCGCCACGCGCTTGATCTCGACCGCCACCCATCCGTCGTTGGCGTCGCGGCACATCAGGTCCACGGGCCCGATGTCGGTCGGCCACTCGCGGCGCACCAGCCGGAACCCGTCGCCGCACCAGCCCGGCTGCTCTGCCAGCAGCTCCTGCAGGTGCGCCTCGACCCCGTCCTTGGCGAGCGCCTGGTCCTCCTCGGGAGCACACATCTCGTGCGTGACGTCCGACAGCACCTCGTTTATCGAGATCTCGACGCGGTCCTCGGTGGTGCCGGCGCGCTTGCGGACGATCATCTTGCCCGGCTCTTCCTCGATCACCGTCGGCGGCGTCATCCAGTTCAGCGGCTTGACGCTCGAGCCGCCGTGGTCCGACCACACCATGAACGTGCCGTCGGCCTTGAACATCAGCAGGCGGACGGCCTCGCCGAGGTGGGTCCGGAGCCTGCCGGAGTAGTCCACAGAGCAACGAGCGACGACCAAGCGCATGAAGGGTGGCAGCGTAGATCCGCGCGCGGACATGTCAGGGCGGATAGGACGCCGCCTATCATCAGCCGCTCGATGCGCAACCAGCTGCGGCCACTTTTCGACCGGGTCGTGATCAAGGAGCTCGATCCCGATCGAGTCCGGCGGTCAGGCCTGCTCGTCCCTCCGGGCACCGATGAGCCGCCGCCCCAGCACGGGATCGTGCTCGCGGTCGGCCCCGGCCTGGACTGGTGGGACCACGTCGGCGTCGTGATGCCGGTCAAGCCGGGCGATCACGTCGTGTTCCCTGCCTCCGCGGGCGCCTGGGTCGAGGTCGACGAGGAGCGGCTGCTGGTCTGCCGCGTGGGCGAGCTGCTCGGCGTGCTCGAGCGCGTCGAGGACTGCCCCGCGTGCGGCGGGCGGCCGCTGGGGCCCCAGGAGGCCTGCCCGGTGTGCGGTCGCGAGGGCTCGATCGCCTAAGCGGCAGTCCGGCGGTCGGCCGGCCCGTTGACCCGCATTTCGTCCGTCTCGTTGACCGCGGCGAGACGGTCTTGGGCAAACCCTCGTGGGACGCTGCTTTTGCCCAAAGCCGGCGTGGCGCCGGATCGGTTTGGGGGAAATGCGGGTGGCGGGAGGTGCTAAGCGGCGCTGCGCTCTGACAGCTCGCGCGGCGCCGACGCCTGGATCCTGGCCAGCAGATCGTCGATCTCGGGGTCCGCGCCGAGCTCCAGCCGCCGCCGGCACGCCTCGACGCACTCGCTGATGCGATCGGTCCGCGCCAGAGCATGGGCGAACGTCGACCAGGCAGCGGGCGACTGCGGGTCGATCACGGTGGCGGCCTCGGCCGCCGACACCTCGGCGCCGACATCGCCGGCGAGGTGATAGGCGAGCGCGAGGTCGAGCATGCCCTCGACCGTCGGCCCGACGAGCTTGGCCCGCTCGAGCGCCGAGATCGCGCCCGTGCGGTCTCCCAGCCGCAACCTCAGGCGGCCGAGGCGCTCCCACGAGGACGCGTCGTTGGGGGCCCGGTCGGCGGCGCGAGCGGCGGCCTCAGCCGCCCAGGCGATCGAACCCATGTCCTCGTAAATCCTCGACGCAAAGCGCTCCGGCGTCGGACGGTCGGTCTCGACGCGCGCCCAGTCGCGGACCGAGCGTGCGGCCGCGGGGAGGTTGCCGGCCTGCCAGAAGGCCGTCGTCAGCAGCCGCAGCACCGCCGGGTTGGTCGGCTCGGCGTCGCGCGCGTACACGAGCCGCTGGGCCGCCAGCGCGGCGTCGCCCTCGGCGAGCGCATGCTGGGCCGCGGTCATGAAGCGCTGGACGCGATCTGCGGCGGGATCGGGCCTGGAGAAGTCCACGAACTGCAGCGTGCCCGCCGGCACCGTGCGCACGCCGACCGCGAACCGCACGCGCGCCCACTGCTGGACGTCGTCCTCCTCGCCGGAGAAGTAGATGCCGGTGACGGTGCCGACGCCCCACTCCGGGTACGCGACACATCGCGCGTAGCGGTGCACGACGGAGTGGTCGGGGACGCGCGAGCCGAACGGATCGTGCTTTGCGCGGTCCTCCGCGGCGGCCCTCGCGCGCTGCTCGTCCTCGTAGGCGCGGCGACCGGCCTCCTCGCGGGCCTTGCGGGTGGCGGCGGCCGAGACCTTGACTGCATTGCGCGTCACGCGTCCGCCACGCGACGTCTCGGCGAGCTGCTCAAGCTGGTCGGCCGCCTCGTTGATCGCCTGCAGGTGGCGCTGGTGCTCGTGCTGGCGGCCGGGTGGCGCGATGTCGGGATGCCAGCGCTTGGCCATGCGGCGCCGCGCGAGCTGCACGGCGCGCTGATCGAACGGCGGCTCAAGCTCCAGCAGCAGAAGTGCTTGTTCGACGTCGAGGATGCGTGGCATGACTCTTTTACGTTAGCGACGTAGCCAAGGCTCGGGCGGCAGAAACGATGCCAGTCCTTTGTGAGAAGCGTCGGCTGCGAGGCCGCCGGCAGTTGAAACAAAATGGCGTAAATCGACCGTTCTCCGGCGTCACGGTCCTATGGTCGCCCGCCGATGAGCGGGTCAACGCACAGCAGAGGCTCGAGCGGCGGGGCCGTGGTCGCGATCGCGGCCCTGATCGCCGGGATCGTGGCGGTCGGCATCGCCGCCGCCGTGTTCGCGCTGCTGATCGGCGCGTCCAGTCCAAGCGCGGGCGGCAGCTGCGGATCGCCGTCGGCGGTCACGCTCGGTCCGCCCGGCACCAGTCAGCTCGTCGGCGCCACCGAATACGGCGGCCCCGGAGATCCGTCCAGCGGCGTCGTCGGAGCATCGGGGGCGAACCTGCTCTCGCACCCCGACAGCTACGCGGAGCTCGGCGGCGACACGTTTCAGACCGCCACGTCGATCGGCGGCCTGCCGTATCTGACGCCGCTGCGCATCACCTGGGGCCGCCGGTCGACGATCGCCTACAAGCGCGACTTCGGGCTCGGCGGCAGTCCGGTCGGCGGGCTTCCGCGGGCGATCGACCTGTGGTGGCTGCTCGCGGGCCGCCTGGGGATCCCGTACGACAGCGGGCGCTGGTCCGGCCCGGTGCGAATCGAGCGCCTCACGCCTCCGGGCGCTGCGGCAATCGTCGGTAACGCCGACGGCCCCGAGGCCCCGGACGAAACAGCGGCTCTGGATCCCGCCGGCTGTGCGCCGACTTCCTTGACCGGCGTGCCCACGACCCCCGGCGAGCGCGCCCGGCTGCTGCCCGACGGGCTGGCAGCAGCGCCGTCGGGTGCCCCGCGGGCTGTCGCCGAGATCATCGCCGCGGGCAACCAGATCGCGGGCAAGCCGTACGCGTATGGGGCGGCTCACGGCTTGGCGCTGTCGGCGATCGCGCCGGCATACGACTGCTCGAGCAGCGTCGAGCATCTGCTCTACGGGGCGAAGCTCGTGCCGGTCACCGACGCTGCGGCATCGTCGGCGCTCGAGTCCTTCGGCGCGGCCGGTCCCGGGCGCTGGGTGACGCTGTATGCGAGCGCATCGCACGTGTTCATGTACGTCGCCGGTCTGCGTTGGGACACGCACAACGCCGCCGGGCCCGGCGACGGCAGCACCGGGATCGGCTGGCATCCGCTCGTGCGCAACGCCGACGGATTCGTCGCCCGGCATCCGGTGGGGCTATGACGGCGCGGTCGCTCGTCCTCCTGGCCGCGACCTGCGCGCCGCTCTCAGGCTGCGCCCTGCTGAGCCGCCCGCCCCAACCCCGTCCGCCGCCCTCGACCGTCGCCCGCGCCCAGACCACACACGAGCTCGCGACGCCCCGCCCGCGTCAGACCGTCGCAGGCCCGGGCACCGCCACCAAAGAACAGGCAGTGCGCCGCTTCGCCAGGGCGTACATCAACTGGACCGCGGACAGCGTCGGCCGGGACATGAGCGAGCTGGCATCCGCGTCGATCGGCCAGGCGCGGTCCGCATTGCAGCTCGCTGCGGCCCAGACCGCCGGCGACTACGAGTTAAAGCAGGGCGGAATCGCCAACAGCGGCACGGTTGAGGCCGTCGCGCCGCTTACCGGGAGCCACAGCCAGTACGTGGTCGTCACCCGCGAGTCGACCACCGCGACGGCCGACGCCGCCTACCAGGGCCTGAGACCCGCATGGCACGTGACGGTCGCCACCGTCGCCCGCTTACCGAGCGGTGGCTGGGTCCTCAGCGGATGGCAGCCCGAGGGCTGAGCGCATCAGTGCGAGATGACGTTGAGCACGACCGCGATCGCGAAACTCAGCAGTGCGACGATCCGGATCGAGGTGCCCCTGCGGGCGTCCATCCGACCGGTGGCCATCCCCGCGATCGCGACCACCAGGCAGACGACCGCGACCAGGGCGAACAGGACTGCGGCAACACGCACACCACCTTTCTAGCGCGCGCAAGCCCGCGCGCGCGGCTCGCCCTATCCTCACTGTGAGCTGCCCCACATGTCCCAATACATCTTCACGACCTACAAGCTCTCCCGCCGGTTCCCGCCCGACCGCGAGGTCCTCACCGACATCTCGCTCTCGTTCCTTCCCGGCGCGAAGATCGGTGTGCTCGGCTACAACGGCGCGGGCAAGTCGACGCTGCTGCGGATCATGGCCGGGGTCGACACGGAGTTCGACGGGCAGGCGCAGCTCGCGCCCGGCGCGACGGTCGGTCTGCTCGAGCAGGAGCCCACCCTCGATCCCACCAAGGACGTCCGCGGCAACGTCGAGGAGGGCGTGGCCGAGATACGGGCGCTGCTGGATCGCTTCAACGAGCTCTCGATGAACTACTCCGACGAGACCGCGGATGAGTTCTCGCGCGTGCAGGAGCAGATCGACGCGGTCGACGGATGGAATCTCGACACGACGCTGGAGATCGCGATGGATGCGCTGCGGTGTCCGCCGCCGGACGCCGACGTGTCCAAGCTGTCGGGCGGTGAGCGCCGGCGTGTGGCTCTGTGCCGGCTATTGCTGCGCCAGCCCGATCTGCTGCTGCTCGACGAGCCCACCAACCACCTGGACGCCGAGTCGGTGGCATGGCTCGAGCGCCACCTGCTGGACTACCGCGGCACCGTCGTGGCGATCACCCACGACCGGTACTTCCTCGACAACGTCGCGGGCTGGATCCTGGAGCTCGATCGAGGCCGGGGAATCCCGTATGAGGGCAACTACTCGGGCTGGCTGGACCAGAAGCGCGCCCGGCTCGACGCCGAGGCACGACAGGAGACCGCCCGGCGCCGGACGATCGAGCAGGAGCTCGAGTGGGTCAGGCTCAACGCAAGCGCCCGGCGCAACAAGCCCAAGGCCCGGCTCAACGCGTATGAGGCGCTGCTCGCCCAGGACCGCAACGTCAAGCTCGACCAGGTCCAGATCCACATCCCCGCCGGTCCCCGGCTGGGGGAGATCGTGGTGGAGGCCGACGACGTGCGCAAGTCCTACGGCGAGCGCCTGCTGATCGACGACCTGTCGTTCACGTTGCCCCGAGGCGGGATCGTCGGCGTGATCGGCCCCAACGGCGCCGGCAAGACGACGCTGCTGCGGATGATCACCGGACAGGAACAGCCCGACGCCGGCGCGCTGCGGCTCGGCGACGCCGTCGAACTCGCTTACGTGGACCAATCGCGCGACGCACTGGATCCGGACAAGACGGTCTGGGAAGAGGTCTCGGGCGGCGTCGAGCAGATCCCGCTCGGCGACCGCACCGTCAACAGCCGGGCGTATGTCGCCGGCTTCAACTTCAAGGGCACCGAGCAGCAGAAGAAGGTCGCCAAGCTGTCCGGTGGCGAGCGAAATCGCCTGCACCTGGCGAAACTGCTGCGGACCGGAGGCAACCTGCTGTTGCTCGACGAGCCGACGAACGATCTCGACGTGGACACGTTGCGGGCGCTGGAGGAAGCGCTGCTCGCGTTTGCCGGCTGTGCGGTCGTGGTCTCGCACGACCGGTGGTTCCTGGACCGCATCGCCACGCACGTGCTCGCGTTCGAGGGCGACTCGCAGGTGCGCTGGTTCGAAGGCAACTTCGAGGCCTACGAGGACTTCCGCCACGAGCAGCTGGGCGCCGACGCCGACCGGCCCAAGCGGATCACCTACAAGAAGCTCGTCCGCGGCTAGACAGCAGCGCTAGCTCCGCGGCTAGGACAGCAGCGCCAGCAGCTCGCTCGCGTCGCGCGCGACAGCATCCGCGTCGTGCAGCTCGTCGACTCCGAACGGTCCCGTTGCAACCGCGACGGATCGCGCCCCGTCTGCGTGGGCGCAGGCGACGTCACGCGGCGTGTCGCCGATCACGACCGTCCGCTCGCGCGGATACGGCGCTCCGGGGCCACCGGCGCGGCGGCGAGCGATCGCCGGCAGCTCGGCGCGGTCCTCGGCGTCGGAGCCGAACGCGCCGATCGCGGCATCGAACCAGCGGCCGATTCCGGCGCGCCTGAGCTTCAGCCGCGCGATCGCCTCGTAGTTGCCGGTCACGAGTCCCAGCATCCGGTCCTCGCGCCGCGACAGCTGCGCCAGCAGCTCCGGGATCCCTGTCAGCACCGTGTGCGACAGATCCTCGGGGCACAGCTGCGCATAGGCGCGGCACGCCTCCTCGTGGACCGCCTCGGCGCCGTCGTCTATCTGCGCGGCGTCGACGCCCGCGTCGAGCAGGATCGCCCGCGTGATCTCGCGGTCGGTGCGGCCTGCCGGCGTAATCGGACGGCGGCTGACGTCGGCCTCGATTCCGTGCACCGTCAGCAGCGCTTCGTGCAGCGCCGCGCGGTGCTCCTCGGTCGCGCCGGCAAGCAGCGTCCCGTCGATGTCGAACAGCAGCAGCAACGACACCCGCGCGGGGAGCACTAACGCTGGAACGACATGCCTGGCTCGAGCAGCTTGGCGAACGCCGCGATCAGCTTCGCCGCCGCGTCGATGTCGCCCACCGAGACCATCTCGACAGGCGAGTGCATGTAGCGGCACGGCACGGACACAAGCCCGGTCGGAACTCCCGCGCGGCTGAAGTGGATGGCATCGGCGTCGGTGCCGGTGCCGCGCCCCAGCGACTCGACCGTGAACGGGATCGAGTCGTCGGTCGCGGCCTTGTGCAGCAGCTCGAACAGACGCGGGTGAAGCGTGGTGCCGCGTCCGATCACCGGGCCGGAATCCATCGGGTGCCTGGTGATCGGCCCGAGCTCGACGCCCGGTTGATCGGTCGCATGCGTCAGGTCGACCACGATCGCGAGGTCGGGCTCGTGGAAGAACGCGGTCGTCCGGGCGCCGGCGAACGTGGTCTCCTCCTGAACGACGGCGAACGCAAGCACGTCGCCCGGAGCACCGCCGGACTCCGCGACCAGCCGGGCAGCCTCGGCGGCCACGTAACAGCCGACGCGGTTGTCGAGCGCGCGTGAGACCACCCGCCCGTGGCGCAGCTCGATCGGCATCGCGTCGATCACGGCAACGTCGCCGATGCGGACAAGCCCACGCGCCTCATCGGCGTCCTTGGCGCCGATGTCGATGTGCAGGTCCTTGATCTCAGGGACCTTCTTGCGCTCCTCGTCTTTGATCAGGTGGATCGCCTTGCGGCCGATCACGCCCGTGACAGGTCCGTTTTGCGTGTCGATCCGCATCCGCTGTCCGACGAGCACGACGCTGTCCCAGCCGCCCACCTCGCCGAAGTGCAGGTAGCCCTGGTCGTCGATGTGCGACACGTGCAACCCGATCTCGTCGATGTGGCCGACGATCGCAAGCTTCGGGCCGCCGGCGGTGCCGGGCACCCGCGCAAACGACGAACCGAGGTGGTCGGACCCCACCTCCGCGGCGAAACCGGCGCAGCCGTCGCGCCATGCCTTCGCGGCGGCGGTCTCGTGCCCCGAGGGCCCGGCCGCGGTCAGGAGGTTGGTCAGCAGTTCTGGGACGGACATGGCCGGGAAGGCTATTGACAAAGTCGCATTGGTGGCTGTGTCGATGTCCGGGTAACTTCTACGCATGTCCGACGAACCTGCTTCGCCGGGCGCCGCCGAGGCGCTCACCGAGCTGGCCGACGAGCTCGTGGCTCGCGGGCAGGACCGCACGCCGAGCTGCGTCGAGCTGTCCGAGCTAAGCGCGGTGGCCAACGAGCACGACCTCAGCGAGGACGACACGCAGGCGCTGGCCGAGCTGCTCGAGGAGCGAGGGTTCGACGTGCGCGACGACTGCGGGCGCAACGGCGTCGACCAAACGACGTACAACAACGTGGACCTCGCCGAGCGCACCACCGACGCGCTCTCGCTGTTCATGCAGGAGGTCCGCCGCTATCCGCTGCTCACTCGCGACGAAGAGATCGAGCTCGCCAAGGGCATCGAGCGCGGCGACCTCGCCGCAAAGGAGCGGCTGGTCAATTCGAACCTTCGGCTGGTGATCTCCAACGCCCGCAAATACGAGGGATTCGACCTTTCGCTCCTCGACCTCATCCAGGAGGGGATCCTGGGCCTGATCCGTGCCGCCGAGAAGTTCGACTACCGCAAGGGGTTCAAGTTCTCGACCTATGCGACGTTCTGGATCCGCGAATCGATCCAGCGCGCGATCGCAAACCGGGCTCGCACAATCCGGATACCGGTCCACATCGGCCAGCTCGAGCGCAAGATCGCCCGCGCCCAGCGCGAGCTCGTTGCTGCGCTGGGCCGGGAGCCGACCGACGAGGAGCTGGCTCGTGCCGCCGAGGTGGAGGTCTCAGACGTTCGCCAGGCCCAGGAGGTCGCGCGCGTGGTGACGAGCCTCGATCGCCCCGTCGGGGAGGAGGAGGAGACCACCCTGGGGGCGCTGATGCCCAGCCAGGACCGAGGCCCCGAGGAGGAAGTCGAGATCGCGCTCCAGGGCGACGCGCTCCGCAGCGCCCTCGAGCGGCTCCCAGAGCGTGAGCGCGAGGTCGTCAAGCTCCGCTACGGAATCGATCTCGAGCAGCCCACGCCGCTGCGCGAGACGGGAAGGCGACTGGGGATCACCTCAGACGCCGTCCGCAAGCTCGAGCGAAAGGCGTTGGCGGAGCTCGCGGCCAGCCGCGAGCTCGACGGTCTTCGGCCGGCGGCCTAGCGGCCGCCCGAAATCACCGTGATCCGGGCCTCGCCGTGACCGATGATGGCTTCGGGCTCCCGGATCTGCCAGGCAAACCACCTGGCGAGATGCATGATCTTGAGTGCCACGGGCCATCTGTACCCGGCTGTTCAGGATTACTAACTTTTTATGATTCCTACGCCTGACGCGGGGTGCGGGCCACTGCCCACTACGGCTAAAGGCCCCGCGTAGGCAGCAAAAACGCCCGCTGTCGTCCGTACCGCCCGAGGTTCGGGCGATTCTGCCCGAATAGCGGCCAAAATCGCCCCGACGTCGGCGCTGGTCGAGACGAGTGGGCGATTTTGTCGATTCTGCGGGCGACGATCCCGTCGCGCCAGGCGGGATCTGCCGTTTCTACTTCCCGAGCAGCTCTCGCAGCACGTATTGCAGGATGCCGCCGTGATGGAAGTACCGCTGCTCCTTGGGCGTATCGATCCGCACGGTGACCGTGAACTCCTTGTCGTCGGCGCGGACCGTCAACTCTCGGGGAATCGCGTCGGCGTCGGCCAGGCCGGCGATCGTGAACGTCTCTTGGCCCGTCAGGCCCAGGGAGCCGGCCGACTCGCCGTCCTTGAACTGCAGCGGCAGCACGCCCATGCCGACCAGGTTTGACCGGTGGATGCGCTCGAAGCTCTCGGCGATCACCGCCCGCACGCCGAGCAGCCGGGTGCCCTTCGCCGCCCAGTCGCGCGACGAGCCCGACCCGTACTCCTTGCCGGCCAGCACGACCAGCGGCGTGCCCTCCTGCTGGTAGCGCATCGCCGCGTCGTAGATCGACATCTGCTCGGCATCGCCCTCGCCAGGGGCGCCCAAGTACAGCGTCACCCCGCCCTCGGTGCCTGGCGCGAGCTGGTTGCGCAGGCGGATGTTGGCGAACGTGCCGCGCATCATCACTTCGTGGTTGCCGCGGCGGGAGCCGTAGGAGTTGAACTCGCGCGGCTCGACGCCGTGCTCGATCAGATACTTGCCGGCGGGCCCGTCACGCTTGATCGAGCCGGCCGGGGAGATGTGATCGGTGGTGACGCTGTCGCCGAGCACCGCAAGCACCCGGGCGTCCTCGATGTCGGCGATCGGCTCGGGCTCGCGCGGGAGATCCTCGAAGAACGGCGGCCGGCGCACGTACGTCGATTCGTCGTCCCAGGCGAAGCTGTCCCCGGTGGGGACCTCGAGCGAGTTCCAGCGCTCGTCGCCGTCGAACACCTCGCCGTAGCTCTTGTGGAACATGTCCGACTGCACGGCGTCCTCGATCGTCTCGGCGACCTCGGCGGCGCTTGGCCAGATGTCCTTCAGGAACACGGGCTTGCCGTGATCGTCTTCGCCCAGCGGCTCGTCGTAGAGGTCGATGTCCATCGTGCCGGCGAGCGCGTAGGCGACGCACAGCGGTGGCGAGGCGAGGTAGTTCATCTTCACGTCAGGGTTGATCCGGCCCTCGAAGTTGCGGTTGCCCGACAGCACCGAGACGACCGCCAGGTCACCCTCGCTGACCGCGGCGGAGATCTCTTCCGGCAGCGGCCCGCTGTTGCCGATGCAGGTCGTGCACCCGTAGCCGACGAGGTGATATCCGAGCGCCTCGAGGTACTCGGTCAATCCCGCGCGATCGAGGTACTCGGTCACGACCTTCGAGCCCGGCGCCAGCGACGTCTTCACCCACGGCTTGACCTTCAGGCCCTTCTGGACCGCGTTGCGCGCCAGGATCCCGGCGCCGAGCATCACCGACGGGTTCGACGTGTTCGTGCAGCTCGTGATCGCGGCGATCACGACGTGCCCGTGGTCGAGCTCGATCTCGGTCCCGTCCTCGAGCGTGACCGGCACGCGGGTTGACTGCCGCGCAGCGACCTGCGCTCCACCGGTGGCGCCCGGCTCGTGGCCGACGCCATTGGCGACGTGGGTCGAGACCGGGTCAGACGCCGGGAAGCTCTCCGAGACCGCCTCGTCCTCGGGGTCCTCCTCGGGCAGATAGCCCTCGAGCGAGCGCTGGAAGCCCGACTTGGAGTCGGTCAGCGACACCCGGTCCTGAGGGCGCTTGGGCCCGGCGATGCTCGGGACGACCGTGCTCAGGTCGAGCTCGAGCTCATCGCTGAAGGTCGGCTCCTCGGACTCCTCGTCGTGCCACAGGCCCTGCTCCTTGGCGTAGGCCTCGACCAGCGCGATCAGCTCCGGCGGACGGCCGGAGAACTCCAGGTAGCGGAGCGTCTCGGCGTCGATCGGGAAGATCGCACAGGTCGAGCCGAACTCCGGGGACATGTTGCCGATCGTGGCTCGGTCGGCGAGCGGCAGGTTGGCGAGGCCGGCCCCGTGGAACTCCACGAACTTGCCGACGACGCCGTGCTTGCGCAGCATCTCGGTGACGGTCAGCACGAGGTCGGTCGCGGTCGCTCCCTCCTGCAGCCCGCCGGTCAGCTTGAAGCCGATCACCTGCGGAATCAGCATCGACATCGGCTGGCCGAGCATCGCGGCCTCGGCCTCGATCCCGCCGACTCCCCAGCCGAGCACGCCGAGGCCGTTGACCATCGTCGTGTGCGAGTCGGTGCCGACGAGCGTGTCCGGGTACGCCTGTCCGAGCCTGTCGTTGACGAACACCACGCGAGCCAGGTACTCGAGGTTGACCTGGTGGACGATGCCGGTGTCGGGCGGGACGACCTTGAAGTTGTCAAACGCGCCCTGCCCCCAGCGCAGGAACGCGTAGCGCTCGCGGTTTCGCTCGAACTCGAGCTCAGCGTTCTTCTGAAACGCCGAATGCGACCCGAATACGTCGACCTGCACGGAGTGGTCGATGACCAGCTCCGCCGGGACCAGCGGATTGATCTTGTTGGCGTCGCCCCCCATGTCCCCCATTGCGTCGCGCATCGCCGCCAGGTCGACGACGGCGGGCACGCCGGTGAAGTCCTGCATGAGCACGCGTGCGGGGGTGAACGCGATCTCGTCGGTGGGCTGAGCGCTCGCGTTCCACTTGGCGAGCGCCTCGACGTCCTGCGAGCGGATTGACTCGCCGTCCTCGTTGCGCAGGAGGTTCTCAAGCAGGATCTTCAGCGAGAACGGCAGTCGCGCGACGTCGTAGGAAGCCTGCAGTGCGTCGAGCCGGAATATCTCGTATGAGCGGTCCCCGACGCTGAGCGTGGCCTTTGCATCAAAGCTGTTGGATGACAACTCTCAGTCTCCTAGTCAGGTGGTCACACCTACTCTAGAGATGGACGGCGGATCGGCCCCACCACCCTTCCTACATCCGTCTTAGCCAGGTCTTCGAGGGCGCTTCGGCCGCTCGCCGATCGTAGGTGCGCAACCAACGTCGCCCTGACCTTAGGAGACCTTCGATGACCGTCATCCCCCGCATGCTCACCGCGCTTGCGATCGGCGCCGTCGGCGCGCTGACCCTCGCCGGCGTCTACGCCGAAGCCCACCGCGCCCCGGATCAGCCGTAGCGCGATGACCTCAGGCACGATCTCCTACCCCGCGCGCCAGCGGTCGCTATCACGGCCGCGCCTCGGCGCGCTGCTGAGGCAGCGGCCCGAGCTTCTCGGTCTCCTCGGCGTGGCGGCCGCCCTCAACCTCTGGGGGCTGAGCATCAACGGCTGGGCCAACACGTACTACAGCGCCGCAGTGCGCTCGATGAGCACGAGCTGGCACGACTTCCTGTTCGCGTCACTGGACAAGTCCGGCTTGATGACGGTCGACAAGCCGCCGCTGGCGCTCTGGGTCCAGGCCCTGTCGGCGCGCCTCTTCGGCTTTCATCCGCTCAGCATCCTCGTGCCTCAGGCGCTGATGGGAGTCGTTGCGGTCGGTCTGTTGTACGACCTGACGCGACGGCGGTTCGGCCGTCCTGCCGGGTTCGTCGCCGGCCTGGCGTTGGCGACGACGCC
>Ga0335072_10009365_pt1 | contig 14122 bp, 12 predicted proteins | sample Lox_Sample_21_FD_206725 | JGI IMG/M metagenome (GOLD analysis project Ga0335072, IMG submission 206725) | Soil microbial communities from Loxahatchee National Wildlife Refuge, Florida, United States - Lox_Sample_2.1 | ecosystem: Environmental > Terrestrial > Soil > Wetlands | place: USA...
CCGCGCGAGCACGAGCCGTGCCCGATCAGCTCCGACCGGGCGCTCGACAATGCGCTGATCACGGCGCCGAAAGCGCGCGACGCAAAGCTGGTCAAGAAGCTCGATGCAGTGGCCGGGCGGGTGCTGGGGAAGAAGAAATCGGGCCGGAAGAAGTAGGTGCGGCAAACCGGTGTTTACTATTGCCTATGTGAAGATTCTTAACGGTACCGTCGTATAGCTCGGCGCCGGGGGCGTTCGGCCGCGATCCGGCGCTGGCACCGACTGCGGCAGGCAGACCTTGGCTCAACCCATCATACCCTTGATCATGTGCGGCGGCGCTGGCACGCGGCTGTGGCCGGCGTCGCGCGAAGGCCGCCCGAAGCAATTCCTGCCGCTGTTCGGTCCGCAATCGACGTTCCAGGATACCATCCGCCGCGTTTCGGATCCGGCGCTGTTTGGCCGCCCGATCGTCATCACCAACAACCAATACCGCTTTCTCGTCGCCGAGCAGCTCGCCGCGATCGGCGTCGAAGCCGATATCCTGCTGGAGCCGCTGCGGCGCGATTCGGGGCCTGCGATCGCGGCGGGCGCGGCGTTTGCCGCAAAGCGCGACGGCGATCCGCTGATTGTCGCGCTTGCCGCCGATCACATCGTCACCGATAGTGCCGCTTTCGCCGAGGTCTGCGGCTCGGCGGCCGCTGCCGCAGCCGGCGACCGCATCGTCGCCTTCGGCGTGCGGCCGACGCGGCCCGCCACCGAATATGGTTATATCCGCGCCGGGCAATCGATCGGGCCGGAAATTTTCGCCATCGAAAGCTTTGTCGAGAAGCCCGATGCGAAGACCGCCGAGCGTTATGTCAAAGAGGGCTATCTGTGGAATTCCGGCAACTTTCTGTTCCGCGCCGGCCTGCTGCTCGACGAATATAAGAGCTTCGAGCCGGACAGTGCGGGCGCCGTCGTCGATGCTGTCGTCAAGGCCGGCACCGATCTCGGCTTTGTCACGCTCGATTCGGACAGCTTTGCGCGGGCGAACGCGAAATCGATCGACTATGCGGTGATGGAGCGAACCAAGCGCGCCGCCGTGATGCCGGTCTCCTATGGCTGGTCGGATGTCGGCTCGTGGCAGGCGGTATGGGAACTGTCATCGCGCGACGCCGCCGGCAATGCCGGGCAGGGCGCGGTCGAATTCGTCGACAGCCGCGGCTCTTATGTGGCGACCGAGAAGCAGTTGGTCGCCCTCTATGGCGTCGACAATCTTGTCGTGATCACGACCGGCGATGCGGTTCTGGTCGCCAAGCGCGAGGACGGCGACGGCCTACGCCGCGTCGTGCAGCGGCTCAAGGACAAGGCGCCTAATGTCACCGAAGAGCATCTCAAAGTGCATCGGCCGTGGGGATCGTATCAATCGATCGACCAGGGCGCGCGCTTTCAGGTCAAGCGCATCGTCGTGAAACCGAGCGGCCGGCTGTCGCTGCAAATGCATCATCACCGCGCTGAACATTGGATCGTGGTGCGCGGCACCGCGCGGGTGACCATCGGCGACGAGGTCAAGACGGTCCATGAAAATGAATCGGTCTATATCCCGATCGGCGCCCGGCACCGTCTGGAAAACCCCGGCAAGATCGATCTCGAACTGATCGAAGTGCAGACCGGCAGCTATCTCGGCGAAGACGACATCATCCGCATCGAGGACGACTATCGGCGGTCTTAGAGCATGATCCCGAATAAATCTGCCTTCGGACTTGATCCGCGGGCGGGCAGCGATCTTCGGAAAAGATCGCGCTCAAACGCGAGAACCGCCGCGATGCCCGCGAAAGCGGCAGCCTTCGCTGCTTTTTTTGAATTGTTAAGTAAGAACAAGAGCTTGAACCAGCGGTTGCGGTTGCCGTCAGCGCCGTATGTAACCCTTTGATTCAAATCGTGTTCCGAATTCCACACAGGCCCGGTCGCCAGTTGGCATCGGGCGTGCTACGGGAGCAAGTCTGGGGTCGGCTCCGAGTAGCGCGAAGGGGGCTATTGCCGTCATGAGTGGGACGCAAGCGGGTACGGACGGGACATTGCGGATAGGTGTCGTCGGTGTGGGGGTGATGGGCAGCAATCATGCCCGCGTGCTATCCGAAATGCCCGGGGTCAAGCTGGTCGGGATTGCCGACCCGGATCGCACGCGCTGTGATCAGGTCGCAAATCGTCTCGGCTGCGCGGCGTTCAAGGACGCCGAGGAAATGCTGCAGCACGGCATCGACGCCGTCACTATTGCGGCGCCCACTCATCTTCACCGCGACATCGCCATCGATTGCGCCACGCGCGGCATCCACATCATGGTGGAGAAGCCGATCGCGCCGTCAGTCGAGGAAAGCCGCGCCATCGTCGCCGCGGCCCGCCGCGCCGGCGTTACGCTGATGGTCGGCCATGTTGAGCGCTTCAATCCGGCGGTGCAGTCGATCAAGCGCGCGATCAAGGATCAGGACATTCTTTCGATCGCCATCACCCGCGTCGGCCCGTTCCCGCCGCGGATGTCCAATGTCGGCGTCGTCATCGATCTTGCCGTGCATGACATCGACCTGATCCGCTGGTTCACCGAATCCGAAATCGTCGAGATCCAGCCGCAGACGTCGAGCGCGGTCGCCGAGCGCGAGGACATCGCGCTGTTGCAATTCCGCACCGCTTCGGGCGTGCTGGCGCATATCAACACCAATTGGCTGACGCCGTTCAAGGCGCGCACCATTCACGTCGCCACCCGCGACAAATATCTGATCGGCGATCTGTTGACGCTGCAGGTCACCGAATGTTTCGGCTTTCAGCCCGACGGCAGCTATTCGATGCGGCACCTGTCGGTCGGCTATGCCGAGCCGCTGCGCTCGGAGATGCAGGCCTTCCTCGCCGCCATCAAGAGCGGCCAATCCCCGGCGGTGACCGGCGACGAGGCGGTCGCCAGCCTCGAAGTTGCGATCCGCTGCCTTGACGCCCGCGGCACGCAATCGCTGTTGCCGGAGCGCAAGGGGCCGCGCCGCGTCGCCGGTTGATCCGAGATTCCAGTTCGTCCGGATCGTGTCAGAAACAAATAAGTCGAGCATGAATCAGCATACGCGTCTGCAACAAGCACCCATTCCCTTTATCGATGTCGCGGCGCAACGCCGCCGGCTCGGCCGTGCGGTCGACGATGCGGTGGCGCGCGTTTTGGCGCATTGCCAATTCGTCAACGGCCCGGAAGTGCATGCCTTCGAGAGCGATCTCGCGGCGTTCTGCGGCGCCCGCCACGCCATCGGCTGCGCCAGCGGCACCGATGCGCTCCTCCTCGTGCTGATGGCCTGGGAGATCAAGCCGGGCGATGCGGTGATCTGCCCGTCGTTCACCTATCACGCTACCGCCGAAATGGTGGCGCTCCTCGGCGCCACGCCGATCATCGCCGATGTCGCGCCCGACACGTTCAATCTCGATCCGGCAAGCTGCGAGCGCGGCGTGGCGACAGCGAAGCGCCTTGGCCTCAGGCCGCGCGCGATCATTCCGGTCGACCTTTTTGGTCTTCCGGCCGATCACGAGGCGATTGCCGCGGTTGCGCGAAAGCACGATCTGAAAATCCTGGACGACGCGGCGCAAAGCTTCGGCGCGACCTATCGCGGCAAGAAGCTCGGCACGTTCGGCACAGCCAGTGCGACAAGTTTCTTCCCGGCGAAGCCGCTCGGCTGTTATGGCGATGGCGGTGCCGTCTTCACCGACGACGACGCGCTCGCCGCGCGCATCAAGAGCATCCGCCTGCACGGCGAGGGCGTCGACCGTTCCGAAGCCGTGCGCATCGGCATCACCGGACGGCTCGACACCATCCAGGCGGCGATCCTGATCGAGAAGCTGAAAATCTTCCCGGACGAGATCGCGGCGCGCGACCGCGTCGCGGAGCGCTACACGCAAGGCCTCGCCGATGTCGCCGTGGTGCCGCGCACCGGCAATGAGGCGACCTCGGTCTGGGCGCAATACACCATCAAGCTCAAGCCCGGGCAGCGCGACAAGCTTGCCGCCGATCTCAAGGCCCAAGGCATTCCGACCGCCATCTATTATACGCGGCCGCTGCACAAGCAGCCGGCCTATCGCGATTATCCCGTCGCCGACGGCGGCGTGCCGGTGAGCGAGCAATTGTCGGGCGAGGTCATCAGCCTGCCGATGCATGCCTATCTCGAGCCGGCGGACCAGGATCGCATCATCGGCGCGGCGCGGAAATCGCTGGCGTAATCTACTGCCTCCCCTGCGGGGGCCGACGCAGAGTGCCGGCGTCTTTGTTGCGGCGGCAGGACGCCGCCGATGCCCTCCCGCTGCAGGGGAGGATTCTCTAATTTAGACGGGTTATGCTCGGAAAAATCCTCACTGTCGGCGGCTATACGCTGCTCTCGCGCATCACCGGCTTTCTGCGCGACATCATGCTGGCGGCCATTATCGGCGCCGGTCCGGTGGCCGATGCGTTCTTCGTCGCGTTCCGGCTACCCAACCATTTCCGTGCGATCTTCGCCGAAGGCGCCTTCAACGCCGCCTTCATCCCGGCCTATGCGCGGGTGCGCACCCAGGGCGGGCCGCAGGCGGCAAGCCTGTTCGGCGACCGCATCTTCACGCTGCTGCTCGCCTCGCAGATCGTGCTCTTGGCGCTGGCGCTTGTCTTCACGCCGCAGGCCATCGAAGTCCTGGCGCCGGGCTTTTCGCGCGAGCCGCAGCAATTCGCGCTAGCGGTGTCGCTGACCCGGATCACCTTTCCCTATCTGCTTCTTATCACCTTGGTGACGCTGTGGAGCGGCATCCTCAACGCGCTGCATCGTTTCGCCGCCGCTGCGGCGGCGCCGATCCTGCTCAACGTGACGATGATGGCGACGCTCGCCTGCGTCTTCCTGTTTCCCGGCGCCGGCCATGCCGCCGCGTGGGGCGTGCTGATCTCCGGCGTGCTGCAGGCGCTCCTGGTCGGCGGCGACACGCTCCATGCCGGCGTCATGACCTCGTTCCGCACGCTGAAGTGGGACGACGACGTGAAACGCTTCTTCAAGGCGCTCGGTCCGGCGACGATCGGGTCTGCCGGCACCCAGCTCGCTCTGTTCGCCGACACGATCATCGCGAGCTTTCTCTCGGCCGGCGCGATTTCGGCGCTCTATTATGCCGACCGCATCGATCAGCTGCCGATCGGCGTTATCGGCATCGCCATCGGCACGGTGCTGGTGCCGGAGATGACGCACCGTTTGGCGATCGGCGACGATGCCGGCGCGCGATCGGCGCAGAACCGCGCCATCGAATTTGCCCTCTTGCTCGCCGTGCCCTGTGTCGTCGCCTTCGTCGCGGTGCCGGGTCCGATCATGCGCGGCCTGTTCATGCGCGGCGCTTTCACCGCCGAAGACGCGCATGCTTCGGCGATGACCTTGATGGCCTATACGATCGGGCTCGTGCCCTTCGTCCTGATCCGCAGCGTCGTCGCGCCGTTTCTGGCGCGCGGTGACACCGCCACCCCGGTCAAGGCGGCACTGATCGGCACCGCCGTCAATATCGCGTTCAAGGTCGCCTTGATGTTCCCGCTGGCGCAGGTCGGCTTGGCGCTTGCGACATCGATCGGCGCCTGGATCAATTTCATCCTGGTTCTGGTCTTTGCCGCCCGCGCCCATCTCCTCGTGTTCGACAAGGAACTGAAGTCGTCGCTGACGAAACTCGCCGCGGCGGGCCTGGCGATGACCGCGGTTTTGCTGGTCGCCGATCCGGTTGTCACGGGACTGTCATCGTCCCTACCCAGGTTCCGCAATGAAGCGGTTCTGATTCTCCTGGCGCTGATCGGCGCTGTGGTTTACGGCGGACTGGTCGCAGCGCTGTTCGGGCGCCGCTGGCTGTTGCTGATGCGGCGCACGGAGTCGGCGCCTCTGGCGGGTGATGAAACGGCGTCCATCCCGGCGGTCGAGCCGGATCAAACCTAGGCTTTTTATACCAGCATGGTCCCTCACGGTTTCGACTGTTCGGAATCATGCTCTAAGCGGGAGCAAGAAGCAGAATGCGCGTGACTATGATCGGCGCCGGCTATGTCGGGCTGGTATCCGGAGCTTGTTTCGCCGACTTCGGTCACCAAGTGGTCTGTATCGACAAGGACCGCAAAAAAGTCGATGCGCTCAATCGCGGTGAAATCCCGATTTTCGAGCCCGGCCTCGATGCGCTGGTCGAGGCTAATATGAAGCAAGGCCGCCTCGAATTCTCGACCGAAACATCGCAGGTGAAGGACGCCGACGCGGTCTTCATCGCGGTCGGCACGCCGTCGCGCCGCGGCGACGGCCATGCCGATCTCACTTATGTGTATGAGGCGGCGCGCGAGATCGCGCCGGTACTATCGGCCAAGGCGGTCGTCGTCACCAAATCGACGGTCCCGGTCGGCACCGGCGACGAGATCGAGCGCATCCTGCGCGAGCTGCGCAAAGACGCCGAGATCCAGGTCGTGTCCAATCCGGAATTCCTGCGCGAGGGCGCAGCCATTCAGGACTTCAAGCATCCCGACCGCATTGTCGTCGGCACCGATGATCTCACGGCGCGCAACGTGCTCGCGGAGATCTATCGGCCGCTTTATCTGAATACGCCGCCCTTGATCTATGTCAGCCGCCGCACCGCCGAGCTGATCAAATATGCCGCCAATGCCTTTCTTGCCACCAAGATCACGTTCATCAACGAGATCGCCGATCTGTGCGAGCAGGTCGGCGCCGACGTGCAAGAAGTGTCGCGCGGCATCGGCCTCGACAACCGCATCGGCGGAAAATTCCTCCACGCCGGCCCTGGCTTCGGCGGCTCGTGCTTCCCGAAAGACACCAGCGCGCTGCTCAAGACCGCGCAGGATTACGGCGTGCCGCTGCGCATTGTCGAAACTGTTTCCGCGGTCAACGAACAGCGCAAGCGCGCCATGGCGCGCAAGGTCGTTGCCGCGCTTGACGGCTCGGTGCGCGGCAAGACCGTCGCCGTGCTCGGGCTCACCTTCAAGCCGAATACCGACGACACGCGGGATTCGCCGGCCATTCCGTTGATCACCGCGCTGCATGATCTCGGCGCGCATGTGCGCGGCTACGATCCGGCGGGCATGGAGCAGGCCAAGCCGCTGTTGCCGGCGGTGACCTATTGCGCCAGCGCCTATAGCGCCGCCGAAGGCGCCGACGCGGTGGTGATCGCGACCGAATGGGAACAGTTCCGCGCGCTCGATCTTGGGCGGCTCAAGAGCGTGATGGCGCAGCCGGTGATCGTCGATCTGCGCAATATCTATCGCCCCGACGAAATGCGGCGGGCGAATTTTCGTTATCGCGCGGTCGGGCGCACCGACGTCGACTAGCCGTTTCGACAGATAACGTCCGACTTGTAACGACAGACCTGCCTTGCGTGCCCGGCCTCGCGCCGGGCATTCGCGTTTGTTTATATGGCGTTTACGCGCATGCGGCTGCGCGAGGACCGCGGTGCAATGGACTATGGACCGGCGCGGAGCAAGCCTTTATCGATCTACCGATGTCTGCGAAGGCCAAGCCAAAAATCGTCGCCATGATCGTCGGCTCTGCGGTAATCATGCAGCAGCTCGACTCCACCGTGATCACCACGGCACTGCCGCAGATGGCGATCTCGCTGCATGCCGATCCGGTGCGGCTCTCGGTTGCGGTGACCGCCTATATCCTGAGCCTTGCGGTTTTCATTCCGGTCAGCGGCTGGGCCGCCGATCGCTTCGGCGGGCGCACCGTGTTTCGCTTGGCGATCGCTTTGTTCACGCTCGGCTCCATCCTGTGCGGGCTGTCCGGCAATACGGTCGAGCTCACCGCGGCGCGGGTGCTGCAGGGGCTCGGCGGCTCGATGATGGTGCCGGTCGGGCGGCTGGTCTTGTTCCGTTCGATCGACAAGGCTGCTTTAATTCCGATGATGGCCTATCTGCAGGTGCCGGCGCAGCTCGGTCCGGTGCTTGGCCCGCCGATCGGCGGCTTCATCACCACGTATTTTTCCTGGCGCTGGATTTTCCTGGTCAATGTCCCGCTCGGCATTCTCGGCATCGTGCTGGTGACGATCTTCTTCGACAATCCCAAGGAAGACGGGCCGCCGCGGCCGATGGATTGGGCGGGTTTCGTCCTCACCGGCGCATCCTTGTTCTGCATCATGAACGGCATCGAGGCGATCGGCCGCGGTCATGGCGATGTGCTCGTCGTGATTGGATTGTTCGCCGCCGGCATCGTCCTCGGCGCACTGGCGCTGCGCCATCTGCGACGCACGCTTTATCCGGTGCTCGATCTTTCGGTGTTCAGCATTCCGACCTTCCGCACCAGCATCGCCGGCGGCTCGCTGTTTCGTGCCGGAGCCGGCACCTTGGTGTTTCTGCTGCCGCTGTTGCTGCAGGTCGTGTTCGGCATGTCGGCAGTGGCGTCGGGCAGCATCACGTTTGCGACGGCCGCGGGCTCGATGACCATGAAGGCCTCGGCGCGGCCGATCCTGAAACTGTTCGGCTTCCGCCGCATCATCATCGTCAACAGCGTGATCAGCGCGGCGTCGATCGCCATGTGCGCCTTCTTCAGCGCCTCGACTCCGGTCACCGTTATATTCGTGCTGCTGCTGTTCGCCGGCTTCTTTCAATCGCTGCAATTCACCGCGACGCAGGCCATGGGCTATGCCGATATCCTGCAGCCGCAGATGAGCACGGCGACCAGCATCGCCAGCATGACGCAGCAATTGAGCCGCGGCTTCGGCATCGCGCTGGTCGCGACGCTGTTGCACCTGTCACTGTCATGGCGCGGCGCCAGCACGCTCGGCACCGCGGATTTCAAGGTCGCTTTTGCCGGCGCGGCGCTGATGGCGTTACTGTGCCTGCCGTTCGGATTGTCCTTGCATCATGATGCAGCCGCGGAGGTCAGCGGGCATCAGCGGAAATCGGCGGAGACAGAGGCGGCGGCCGAAGCCGGAGCCGAAGCCGAAGCCGAAGCCGAAGCCGAAGCCGAAGCCGAAGCCTGAAAGTGGTCGGCGATAAAAAAGCGCCGGTCATACCGACCGGCGCTCTCATTTTTTCTGCTGTCGTGTTCAAGCGTTGGCGGCGGGACCGCTCTGCGTCGCCGTGAGGCTACGCTCGACGCTGAGCCCGAACCACGGCCGCAGATAGGTGCCGAACGCGCTGCCGGCGAAGGCTGCGGCGAGCCACAGCCAGCCGTGGACGCTGGCCGACGCAATGCCGCTGAAATAGGCGCCGATATTGCAGCCGTAAGCGAGCCGCGCGCCATAGCCAAGCAACAGGCCGCCGATCACCGCGGCGACGAGCGAGCGTAACGGCACCCTCCAGCCGGGATTGAATTTGCCGGCGAGCCCGGAAGCGAGCAGCGCTCCGAGGATGATGCCGAAATCCATCACCGAGGTGATGTCGGCGAACACGCTCTCCTGCAGCGCCCTGGCACGCTCCGCCGAATGCCAGTAAGCCCACGAGGCGACGTCGACGCCGGCGGCCTGGAAGATCTTCGATCCCCACAGCGCGAAGGCCGACGTGATGCCCCACGGCCGTCCGGCGAGATAGAGCGTGGCGAAATTGCCGATCGCGAGCGCCACCGCGCCGGCGAGAAGCGGCCACGGCCCGTGCAGAAAGCGGCTCCATCCGCGGCGATCGGTGCGCACGCCGGTGCGCAGATTGCCGTGCACGCGCCGTTCGATGACCAAGGTGAGCGCGGTGATGGCGGCAAAGCCGACGAGACTCACGGCGAGCGCCGGCGCCCAGCCCCAGGCCTTGATGAGCGAAATCGAGCCGAAATTCGGCGTCGCCGACCACCACGGCAGGTTCCAGGCGCCGAGCACCGAACCGATGATGAAGAAGGCAAGCGTCACGAACATGCGCGAATTGCCGCCGCCCGCGGTGTAGAGCGTGCCCGAAGCGCAGCCGCCGCCGAGCTGCATGCCGAGCCCGAACAGAAACGCGCCGACCAGCACCGAAACGCCGACCGCGCCATATTCGCCATGCACCGGCTGGCCGAACAGACTGCCCTGGCCTAGCGCCGGGAAAAACAGAACGGCGGCGACCGCGAGCATCAGCATTTGGGCGCGCAAGCCGGCGCCGCGGCCATCGGCGACGAAAACCCGCCATGCCGAGGTGAAGCCGAACAGCGCATGGTAGAGCACGAGGCCGAGGGCGCCGCCGAGCAAGAACAGCGCGCCCTGCCGCCACGTATAGGCGTCGCCGAGCGCCAGCGCGCCGGCGCCGAGCACGGCAGAGGCAAGGATGACGACCCAGCTATTGATGGGCGGCGCCGCGCCGCGCTCGTTCGCGAGCAGGCGTGCGTCAACGGACAAATCGGTCATGGATATCTCTCAAATTCTGGAAGCAGCAAGCCGCAAAGACTGGCTGTGCCGGTATTATCGGGAACAGAATAATTAGGCTGTCGAGACACCCCGTCCAAGCCGAACTCATTTCTTAGTTTGGAACCAGACCACACGCATGTCCTAAATTATAGATTAAAATAGAATTTTATACTATATGGCCTTGGAAAGCGGCCAAATCTTAGAGATTTATTCTATATCGGCTCACCGCGGTTCCGCCACGAAAAAAGGCCGCCCGGCAAGCCGGACGGCCCGTTCTTAGGACAGCTTTGCTTGAGGAAACGGCGTTCCTCGCAGCAGAGCGATTTGGCTGTTTAGCCCCAACGGATGGCGATGGCGCCGGCGATCGAGCGGGCGCGGCTGCGCAACGCATGGCCGTCATTGCCGGACTCGATGACCCACTGGCCGTTCTCCCGGCCGACGATCTTGCCGACATGGTGCGGCCACACGACCACGGCGCCGACGCCGGCCGGGCCGGAATGGCCCCAATGCGCCCAGTTGCGCGCGAGATTATAGGACGGGCCGGGGTCGCCGCCGACCATCTGGCGCATCGCCCAGCCGCACCAGGCGGCCGGCCGCGGACCTGCGCCGCCGCCCAGGTGCATCGGCGCGCTGTATTGCGCGCCTTCAAACCCGTAGCCCTGCTGCATGTAGGACGCCTCGGCAGTCATCGCCGAGCCACGGTAGTGCCGGTGCGCCACGCGGTGATAGCGATGATGACGATGTTCGTGGGCTTGCGCGGTCTGCGCAAACACGGTGACAGCGGCGAACGCAACAGTGAGTGTCGTCAGCTTCATTATTCTACATCTCCTGAGTTGGGACTCGCTTTTTGTTCTTGTTTTTGTTGTCGAGCTGCCGGCAAACAAAAGCCCCGCCAACCAGAAGGTTGGCGAGGCTAAGAAGCAAACAGCAGCGCCTCATAGACGCCGAAGCGCGTGCGGGCCTCATAGCATCATCGCCCCCGATTGCACTGCCCGTTTTTGCATGGCATGTATTTGTTTGGTGAATTTACCTGCCGCATTCTCGCCCTGTTTTGTCGTGGTCGGATGCGGCCATTTGTTGTTTGCTGTTTGTTTGATGCGAAAACAGCCCTAAATACGGGCATAAACGGTGCTGCGGCGGCAGGCCCGATTGAGCGGCGATGCCGGCGAATGCTGGCCTTAGTCTTGCCGATTCCGTTAAAGCTATCGCCGGTCATGCTTAATGCATGAAGGTCTCGACACGCGTTGCGGTCACGAATTTCCCGCTGCGGCTGTGGCGCTCATGGAGCTCGCCGCCCCCTACGCCAAGCGTCGCCTCGCGCGACTCTGCGCCGCCCGGTGGAACGGAAGGGCGGCAAGTGGTGAGGCGTTGACGCCGTGTTGCGCGTAGCGACCTCGGCTGGCGTCACTCGCGTTGGTCCCGAATGCAATTGGTTCGGACTGTGCATTCATCGATGCTCCGGGGCGCCGTCCAACGCCATCGAGGTGCATTGCCGCCCGGACGCGCTTGATCGGCCGCGGCAGCAGCAGTACCCTTTTTGCAAACGCAGCGTTCCGGGGGAGGAACGTGTCGTGGTGCTCTTCATCGTGGCGGAGCCCGACGCATGAAGGCCTATGAGGGCCGGCGCACGATCGACGGCCTCGTCGTCACGGTCGACGGAGCGCCGCTCTCAGAGCATTGCGAGGTGAAGCGGTTCACCCCCTACGGCTTTGAATGGACCTACGAAGGCGATAGCCCGCGGCAGCTTGCGCTCGCCATTCTGTTCGATCACCTCGGCGACAGCGTGCGCGCGATCGCGCTATCCGAGCCTTTCATGAAAAATGTCGTCGCCAATCTCGACAATGATTGGCGGCTCAGCGGCGAAGAGGTTGCAGCGTTCGTGCGCCGGCATGACATAAGCGCCCCGCAGGACACGCAGTGAGGGAGAGCGTCCACAAGAGCGCCCGGGAGAACACCATGATCGGTCAGCGTCAGGTCGATTTCCGCAGCGAATATCGCTCGCGCATTCGCGGCTGGTATGACGGCTATTTCCACATCGCGATCATCTACGCCATGGGCGCGGCAGCCTTTTACATCTACGTCGCGCACGTTCATAACGTGACGGCGCTTGAATGGCTGACGGTGCCGCTGACCTTCCTGTTCACCAACATTTTCGAATGGGCGGTGCATAAATACGTCATGCACCGTCCGGTGAACATCAACGGCCTGCGCGCGATCTACGAGCGCCACACCCTCAACCACCATCAGTTCTTCACCGACGACGAGATGCGGTTTCGCGATCACAAGGACTGGCGGGTGACGGTGTTCCCGCCTTATGCGCTGGTCGTCTTCATCCTGATGTCGATTCTGCCGGCCGCACTGCTCGGCATGCTGTTCTCGGCCAATGTCGGGTGGCTGTTCATTGCAACGACGACCGGCATGTATCTGGTCTACGAATTCATGCATTTCTGCTGCCATGTCGACGAGAATGCCTTCGTGCGCCATTGTCCCTTCGTCAACACGCTGCGCCGGCATCACACCGCGCATCACAATGCGCGGCTGATGATGGAGGTGAACATGAATCTCACCTTCCCGATCGCCGATTGGCTGTTCGGCACCTCCGATCTCAATCGCGGCTTCATCGGCACGCTGCTCAACGGCTATGAGACGCGCTATCTGAAGACCAATCTGCGCGGAGCGCCAAAACGGCCGGACGAGGCCGCAGCGGCGCCGGTCGGCGCGAATTAGCATGATCCCGAAAGGTGGAAACCGGCTTTCGGACGAGATCAAACTCAAACAGAAAATCTAGTTGCGGGGACAGCAGCCACCATGCCGAGCGACGTCAAAGCGATGGTTTCCGCCGTTACGCTCCTTGTCGCGCTGGTGCTTGCTTATTGGAGCGGCTCGCCGATCCGCCATGACTTTTCGGCCTTCGTCATCGGCACGGCCTTGTTTATGATTGCGGCGATGTGGATCTTCCCCGAGGCCGGGGCGAAAAAGGGAAGCAAGTAGGATTCCCGAATAGGACATCCATGGCGGTGAAGATATTGCTTGCGCTCGCCGGCGTGATGGGCGCGGCCGGCATGGTTTTGGCCGCGGCCGCCGCGCATGTCGCTCCTGGCACGGCACTCGATGGCGCGGCCTATATGCTGCTGTTTCACGCCGTTGCCGTTATCGGCGGGGTTGCGCTCCTTCAGCAGAACACGTTGCAGCGGCCGCCGGCTTTGCTTGTGCTCGCTGCTTGGGTGATCGGCGCTGCATTGTTCGCGAGCGACATCGCGATGCGCACCTTTGCCGGGCATCGGCTGTTCCCGTTCGCCGCGCCGACAGGGGGCACGATCCTGATCGCGGCCTGGCTGACGTTTATGGGGACGGCGGTCTGCGCGCTGGTGCGGAAATAGTGCGGGCGGCGGTCTGAGCGATCACTCGACCTGAATGTTCAGGTCCTTGATGATCCGGCCCCAGCGCACCGTCTCGGCGGCGGCGAAGCTTGCAAGCTCGGCCGGCGTCGAGGTCTTGATCTCGTAGCCCGCCGCCTCGAAACGGTTGACGAAGGCCGGCGCGGAAATGATCTTTACCAGCTCGCGATTGAGCCGGTCGACGACCGGCTGCGGCGTTCCGGCATTGGTGTAGAGCGCGGTCCAGATCGGGCTCAAGACAAGCTTCGAATAGCCGAGCTCGACGGTGGTCGGCACGTTCGGCAGCGACTTGGCGCGCGTCTGGCTCATCACCGCCGCCGCCTTCAATTGTCCGCTCTGCACGAACGAGAACGTATCGGCGATCAGGGGAAACATCGCGTCGATCCGTCCGGCGATGAGGTCGTTGAGCGCCGGGCCCTGGCCGCGATAGGGCACATGCACCAGCGATGAACCGG
>Ga0335072_10009366_pt1 | contig 14121 bp, 12 predicted proteins | sample Lox_Sample_21_FD_206725 | JGI IMG/M metagenome (GOLD analysis project Ga0335072, IMG submission 206725) | Soil microbial communities from Loxahatchee National Wildlife Refuge, Florida, United States - Lox_Sample_2.1 | ecosystem: Environmental > Terrestrial > Soil > Wetlands | place: USA...
GAACCATCGCCTTCACGATGCCATCTTCTCCAGTTCAATATGCCGAAGGACGACCTGAAGCCCACCGGCGGAGCGAAGGTGGCGGGCAAGCTGCTCTGCCAGAAATACCGAACGGTGCTGCCCTCCGGTGCAGCCAAACGAGACCATCAGGCTGGTAAAACCGCGACTCCGATACGCAGCGATACTCGCATCGACCAGCGACCGCACGTGCGAAAAGAACTGCTGAACGCTTTCCTGTTGATTCAGGAACTCGACAACCGGAGCATCTTTGCCGGTGAGCTGCTTGAAGCGTTCTTCCCGGCCCGGATTGGGCAGGTTGCGCGCGTCGAATACGAAACCGCCACCATTGCCGGATTCATCGGTGGGCATCTGGTGATGAAACGAGAAGCTGAAGATGCGCACCGTGAGTTTGTCTCCGCCGGGAGCAAGATGAAGGAGCTTTTCCGACGATAGCATGCCTTGGAAAGCATTCATTAGCGCTGGCAGAGCGATGGGAAGGTTGACGTTATGCGCCAGCCAGCGGAGATTCTTGAGCGCGTAAGGTACGCTCTGCAGAAAATGAGTCTTGCGCTCGTAAAATCCGCGAAAGCCGTATGCACCCAGTGCTTGCATGATGCGGACGTAAACGTACGCGTAGTAGTGCTCCATGAAGGCGCTACGGTCTAAGGGAACGAAAGCAGAAAGACAGTCGAGATAGTAATCAAGCAACTCCTGACGAACCACCGGTGGCAAATCCGCTTTGCCGTCGTAAAGCAGCGAGGCGATGTCGTATTGCAACGCGCCCTTGCGTCCACCCTGGTAATCGAGGAAATGGGGCTGGCCATCAAGGAGCATTACGTTCCGCGACTGGAAATCACGATAAAGAAAGTAGTCGTGGGGGGCGGCCAGGAGGAGCTTGGTGAGCCGCGTAAAGTCGTTTTCGAGCGCCTGCTCGCTGAAAGGAATCCCGGCGAGGCGAAGAAAGTAGTACTTGAAATAATTCAGGTCCCAGGCGATCGATTGGCGGTCGAAGCAGGATCGCGGATAGCAGAGCTTATAGTTCAGATTGCGGCCGGCCTCAACCTGGAACCGGGGCAGGATCGCGACGACTTTTCGGTACGCCTCAATTGCGTCGGAATCAAGGGCGTCCCCGTTTCGATGCTCGCCGAGAAATTCGAAGAGCGTGGTATCGCCCAGGTCTTGTTCGAGGTAGGCATCGTGCTCGATGTCCTCAGCGTAAATTTGCGGAACCGGAAGGCCATGGCGATGAAAATGACGCGAGAACTCCAGAAATGCGGCATTCTCTTCGCGGACAGGGTAAACAATTCCCACCGCCTTATGCCCGGCGCCGGTCAGGCGAAGGATCGCGCGCCCGGAACCGCCCAGCTGCCCCTGCACTTGAGAGACACTCTCGGCGGGTGCGTGGAAGTGCTTTTCGAAGAGTTGCTTGAGAACATCCATGAGCGTCTATTTGCGCAGCTGTAGCCGTTCTCTAAAAGATAAACCAGCAAGCCGCCATCAGCCGGAGTAGGCGATTTTTCTTTCTCCTTGACAGCTTAGGAGAGACCGGCTACTCTCCTAATCACATTAGGAGGGAGCATGCCCGATCAGGCTCAATTGCTTCCCGGCACCCTCGATCTTCTAATCCTCAAAGCGGTGTCGCTCGGACCGCTCCATGGCTACGGCGTCCTGCTGCGCATCTCGCAAATTACGGGCCAGGCGCTGCTCGTCGAGCAAGGAGCTCTCTATCCCGCACTTTTCCGCCTGGTCCGACAAGGCCTGCTGAAGGCCAGTTGGGGAGTCTCCGAGAACAACCGACGAGCCAAGTTCTATGAATTGACGGCTGCAGGTCGCAAACGATTCCGCGAAGAGACGGAAAGCTGGAACCGGTTGGCCACGGCAATGACCGCGGCACTTGCATCGCGAGCGGAGGAGGTATGAAATTCCTGGCCTACGTGCGATCTCTCCTGATGAAGTTCTTCCATAGTTCTCAACTGGTGCAGGAGATGGATGAAGAGCTCAGGTCACATATCGAGCATCGGGCTGACGACCTCGTGCGCTCCGGTCTAAGCCGCGCTGATGCAGAAAGGCGCGCACGCATAGAACTGGGTTCGCGTGAGCACTACAAGGAAGAGAGCGTCAGGATTCTGGGCGGAAATTGGCTCGTGGTTATGCAGCAGGACGTCCGCATTGCGTGGCGAATGCTTCGCAGGTCACCAGGATTTACTTTGGTCGCAATCATAACGCTGGCTCTCGCCATCGGCGCCAACGCCGTTGTGTTCAGCATTCTGAATGCGCTTGTTCTGAGGCCCGTGAACGTGCCTGACGGTGCTCGGATTTATCAGATAGAGCAGGCCCAGGACCACATTCCATCGCAGTCATATGCAGATTATGCCGATCTGCGCGATCGCAACAAATCATTCGACGGATTGGCACTCCACGGAATCGACAAGGCGGGCTTGGATGTGAACGGAACTCCGGTCCCGGCTTGGATCTACGAGGCCAGTTCAAATTATTTCGATGCGCTCAGTCTGCAGCCTTTTCTCGGGCGCTTCTTCCATGCTTCCGATGAGCACGGCCCAAACAGCGTTCCTTATCTGGTCCTTAGCTATTCGTACTGGCAAAACCACTTCCACGGTGATCCGGAGGCCGTGGGACGCGTTGTACGCGTGAACAACTCCACGTGCACGATTCTCGGCGTCGCGCCTAAAGGATTTCGAGGAACGGAGGTGTTCTTCTCTCCCGATTTCTGGATGCCGATCGTAAACACTGAATCGGCTGAAACACTAAAGGGTCGCGGCACTCGAGGATTTTGGATTGTCGGACGGCTGAAAACCGGAGTGACGCCGGCGCAGGCGACCGATGACCTGAACGGAATCGCGGCGCAATTGACAAAGATGTATCCGGGAGATGACGACGGACTGAAGTTCGGATTGGCGCGGCCTGGGTTGCTGGGGAACATGCTGGGTGGTCCGGTTCATGCATTTGTCATGGGGCTGATGCTGCTGGCGGCACTGATTCTACTTGCAGCCTGTGCGAATCTGGGAAGCCTGTTTTCGGCGCGCGCAGCCGATCGGTGGCGGGAAGTGTCGTTGCGTTTGGCCTTGGGATCAAGTCGAGGCAGGATACTTCGTCAGTTGCTCACGGAAGCTTTGATGGTGTCACTGGGTGGCGCTGCGGCGGGAGCCGCCGGCTCAATCCTGCTGCTTCGTGAATTAGGCGTGTGGCAGCCGATCCCCGACATTCCTATCAATGTCCCATTAGCTGCTGACGGAAGCACATACACGATGGCACTGCTCCTCGCGCTGTTCAGCGGACTCTTGTTTGGACTGATTCCCGTGCGTCAAGTAATGAAAGCCAACCCCTACCAGGGCATCAAGTCGGCGGTCGGAGTAACCGCAGGGATGCGCCGGTTTACGCTTCGTGATTTATTGCTCGCAGTGCAAATTGCCTTGTGCGCGGTTCTCGTAACTTCGTCGTTGGTTGCAGTGCGTGGCATGGTGAGGTCACTGCGCAGCAGTTTTGGTTTTGATCCGCACAACACGCTACAGGCGGACACGGACCTGGGAATGAGCGGGTACAAAGGCGATCAAGTGCCAGTGATGCAGAGAAAACTCCTCGATGCACTCAGGAACATTCCGGGAGTGACAGCCGCGGGATTTGCAAATCGCATTCCTCTCAATATTGGTTGGAGTGAGAGTGACGTCTATCGCGACAGCACAACGGATTACCGGGCATCCAACAAGGCTACCGAGGCAGTGGAATATGCAGTTTCGCCGGGATACTTTGAGGCCGCTGCGACGACAGTTCTGGCAGGCCGCTCGTTTACCTGGGCCGACACCAAAAAAGTTCCGTTTGTTGCGGTCGTGAATGCCGAATTTGCGCGCAGGGTTTTCGGTACCGCACAAACCCCCCTGGGACGTTGGTTCAAGATGTGGGGAGGCAAGCGGGTGCAGGTTGTGGGCATCGTCGAAGACGGAAAGTACAAGACCTTGAGCGAAGATCCCCAGCCCGCGATATTTCTCTCCATTCAGCAATCGCCTTCCGATGACACCTGGTTCCTGGTCCGTGGTGAGCATGGCACGCAGCAACTCGCACAAAATCTTCAGCGTACTCTCAATGGACTCAATACGGGCCTACCCTTCGTAATCAGTACCTGGGATCGAGAACTCGGCACAGCCCTGTTTGCAGCCCGCGCAGCTTCCCTAGCTCTTGGAGTGCTCGGCAGTCTTGGAGCAATGCTGGCAGTGACGGGAATCTTCGGGCTGGGCGCATACACCGTGAGCAAACGCATGCGGGAACTCGGCATTCGCGTCGCGCTCGGGGCTCAGAAGAAGCAGGTTTTGCGCGCGGCCCTCGGACGTGTCATCCGTCTCTTGGCGATTGGTTCGGCCGCGGGACTGGCACTGGGACTGGCTGCGACGAGATTGCTTTCGTACATCGTTTATCAAGCGACTCCGCGCGATCCGCTCGTTCTGGTGGGGGTTGTGTTGGCGATGGCTCTGCTGGGTTTGGTTGCTACGTGGATTCCGGCTCGTCGCGCTCTGATGGCCGACCCGATGATCCTGCTGCGGGACGATTAATTTCACGAGACCGCAACGCGTTGTCAGCGAAAGCGTTGAACCTGCCGCATCTTTGCTTCGGGCCCGAACTCCGGGTTCAGGGACAACGTATTTTCCTCGTCTGCGCTCAAACTGATGAGTGCGATGATGCGATCATAGCCCGTCCGATTGTAGATTTAGAGCTTAGAGAGTTGGAAGTTACAACGGGGATCGCCGCACGTCGCTTGTCGTAGAGTCCGCATATTTAGGAGGACAAGCGGGAATCCAAGGAGGATCTCCGATGCATTTGTCTCGCTGTACGCGCTGGCTTCTGCCAGTGTCGATGCTCTTGCTTGTGCCTGTTGCGTCCGTCGCAAGTGTGCTGATCTCCGTAACCGTGGCTCCACCGGAGTTGCCGGTTTATGAGCAGCCGCTTTGTCCCGAACAAGGCTTAATGTGGTCCCCAGGCTACTGGGCATGGGGAGACGACGGCTACTACTGGGTCCCCGGTGATTGGGTGCCCGCACCATACGAGGGAGCATTGTGGACTCCACCCTGGTGGGGTTGGGACGACGGCCATTACATCTTTCACAATGGGTACTGGGGCAATGAAGTCGGGTATTACGGCGGTATCGACTACGGCTTCGGGTATATGGGCGTCGGATTTGTGGGCGGAGAATGGCGCGGTGGCTCTTTCGCCTACAACACCGCCGTCATGCGAGTGAACACCACCGTTATTCACAACACCTATGTGAATGAAGCCATCGTTCGTCGGAACACGATCGTCAACGAGAGACATGTCGCATACAACGGAGGCCCCGGCGGCATCCGGCACGACCCAACTGCCGCCGAACGGGCAGCGATGAGCGGCCGTCATCAGGGACCGACGCAGGCACAGCTTCAGCATGTACAGACTGCGCGGGCGGATCGCACCTCGTACGCCAAGGAAAACGGCGGTCATCCGCGCACGCTGGCGATGGCCCGTCCGGGTGAAGGTGCAGGCGCTGCGCGAGACCGAGAGCCGAATCGCTCGCAAGGTTCGGCGAGAACCGTGCCGGAACCACGCTCCACCGCGAAACCCGAGTCACCTAGAACTGCGGAACCAAGTCGGCCGGAATCGCATACACCGCCAAGCAGGAATGAATCGCGCCCCGAACCGAAAACGGAACCGAGAACGCCGTCCCATCCTTCCGCGGAGACGCGGACCACGCCTTCGCGATCCGAACCGCGCGCCACGGAAAAGCCGCACACCGAATCACGGCCAGTAACGCCGCCGCGAACCGAGTCGCGACCGAAAACGGAGCCCCGATCAACTTCCGAGATTCACGAAGCTCGACCGGAGTCTCGCACCGAGCAGCATACAAAGACTGAATCGCGGCCGGCGCCTGAGGCTCATCCCGCTCCGCAGCACGAGTCGCGTCCGGCACCCAAGACAGAATCGCGACCGGCTCCGCAACGTGAATCGCGGCCCGCTCCTGCGCCAAAGTCGGAGGAGAAGAAGCCGAAGGAACCACCTCACAATTGAATCGGTAGCATTCTCTCCGGTCTTGTCCATCGTTGGATGAGGCCGGAGAATAGAGCGCCTCTCCCCGTGAACTGCAGCGACAAGTTCAAGTTGCCGGGGTGTTCGATAAACTGGGAGTGCTTCTGCGATCCGCCATGCGCTTGCAGTAAGCGTGGAGAGTCATGGGGCTGAAGAAAGGCGAGTGGCTGCTGCGCGCTCTTTTGTGTTTCGCGGCCGTATGGAGTGCGGCGGCTCTCTTACGTGCAGATGCCACGGTTCACACCAATCCAATGAACTTCGACCCGCAGGTGAAGGAGGCTTATCACTTCTTCTACCTGCTGGACTATCCGGCTGCGGTTGAGCGATTTCGCCGATTTCATGAGGAACACCCTGGCGATCCGTATGCCACAGCGATGCTTCTGGATGCCGAGGTTTTTCAGGAACTCTATCGCCAGGACCTGCTCGATACCACGTTCTACGCCAACGACGGCTTTCTGTCCGGCAGGCATGCAACCCAGGAAGATCAGAAGATGCGCGATGAAATCTTCGCATTGTCGGATGAGGCGGTGCGGGAAGCCGATGATCGAGTGACCAGGAATCCCAACGACGTAGACGCTCTCTTTGCCCGTGGCTGGGCACGAAGCCTCAAGTGTACCTACATCGCAATGGTCGAGCGGGGATTTGGCAGCGGCTTTCGCCTGGCTACAAAGGCGAGAGACGATTGCGAGCGGGTGCTGAAAATCGATCCCAACTATGTCGACGCCAAGTTGGTGGTTGGGGTGTACCAATACGTCGTTGGAGCGCTGCCGCTCCCTTTCAAGTTTCTGATTGGCTTCGCGGGCATCACCGGCTCAAAGAGCAAAGGGATGGAACTGCTGTGGGACGATGCACGGCGCGGTCCGGCCACCAACATTGAAGCGCGCGTGGTCATCGCTTTGTTCCTCCGGCGCGAAGCAAAGTACAAAGAGGCCATTGAAGTCGTCCGCAGCCTCGAGCAGGAGTATCCGCGGGACTATTTGTTTTGTCTCGAGGAAGCGAATCTTCGCAAAGATGACGGCGAGGGCATGCGGGCTGTGGAAGCATACCAACGGATCGTTGCTGAAAGTGGAAAGTCAGGCTACTTTGCCAGCGCGAGGCTCGAATTGACTTACTTTGGCTTGGGCGATGCGCTGCGCGGCCAGCGTCACTATGACGAGGCGGCTCGTGCGTATGAGGCAGCTGCGGCCTCGAATGGAGTGGGGCCAGAGTTGAAGGTCCGCACACTGCTCGGGGCCGGTGAATGTCACGACCTGCTTGGTGAACGCCAGTTGGCGGTGAAGGACTACCAGGCGGCAATCGCAGCCGGCCCGAACACCTCTCGGGCGGATACAGCCAGGAAACGTCTGAATTCCCCGTATCGCGGCAATTAGAAAGCGGATACCGAGCCCCAACCCCGGCTCCGGAACCCCGACCCGCGCCTTTGCGTAATGCTATTTTGGAATCGGATAGGTGATTCCAGGAGGTCGAAATGCCTTTCTATTGTCAGCGCTGCGGAACCGCACTGCCGCCGAGCGCACGATTTTGCTCGAATTGCGGAAACGTAGTGACCGCTGCACCCCCTCCGCCGGGACGCTCCTTGGTGCGGCCGCTTGCTGGGCGCCAGATCGCAGGGGTGTGTATTGGGGTCGCGCAGGCAAATGGATGGAACGTGACCACCGTCCGTGTCCTTACGGTTGTCGGCTTTTTGTTCACCAGCGGTCTGGTTGGCGTGGCATACCTCGCGGGCTGGATCGGTATCCCTGAAGAGCAGATCCCCATGCCTGGAACTTATCCGCCAGGAGCGCCGCGAACCTATTCTCCGGGCAGCTATCCGCCGGGTACGCCGGGAGGCTATCCTCCGAACTTATGAAAGAGTACGTTGCGAATGAGGCGAACCTGAGCTATCAGGAGACCGGTTCAGGGCTGCCGGTCATCTTTCTCCATCCAACTCCGCTAGATCACTTTTACTGGCAGCCGCTGGTTGCCGAACTCGGTGACGTACGGGCCATCCTGCCCGACTTTCGCGGCCATGGCAAATCAGAACTGGGAACAAATCTGCCAGTTGGTGGGTTCGAGCGCGTTCCCGATGCTCCGGTGATGAGCATGGGTCAGCTCGCGACCGATGTGCTGGCTCTGATGGATCAGCTTGCCTTGGCAGAGGCGGTGTTTGCCGGATGCTCCATCGGTGGCTACGTCATGCTGGAGCTTTGGCGGAAAGCACCGACCCGGGTGAGAGGGCTGGCAGTTGTCTGTTCCAAACCGCAGCCGGATGCTGAAGCCAATCTGGGCAAGCGTGAAGAGACGATCGCGAAGGTGCGGTCTGAAGGCACAGCCGGCATCTTCGACAGCAATGCGCAAACACTAATCGGGGCGAGTGCCCGAGCTCGGCGCCCTGCGATTGTGCAGGAGCTGCGCGCACGCATGACGCTGACGCCGGATGCGCTGGTGGCGACGCAGGCTGGTTTAGCGACGCGTCCGGATTCTGTAGTCGACGTCGCGGGCATTGACGCGCCGGTCCTGGCGATCTGCGGAGGCGAGGATCCGGGAATCAGCGAATCGGAGATGCGGGCCTTTGAAGCGGCTGCGGGCGGATGCGAATTTCATCTGCTTCGTGATGCCGGCCATTTCGCGGCGTACGAGCAACCGGCCAGAATCGCGGCGATCATGACCCCCTGGCTTGGACAGTTTGAGTTCTGAACACGTGGATTTTGACCTTCTCTTGTTGCGGAGACCGGATGGCGAGAATGACCGGTCGCAAATGCGATAGGCTCAATGCATTGCCTGCATTGATTGGAAACAGCTCTTGATTCTGGATTTGAAGAATTCATCTCGTCCCTTTCATCTCACCGGCACGCAACCGACGCTGTTTTGTGATGGCGTTTCGCTGGAGACACTGGCCAAACAATACGGAACGCCGCTCTACGTGTATTCGGCCGGCCAGATTATCGAAAGACTGAGCCTTTTTCAGCGGGCGTTTGCCGGGCGCGAGCACCTGGTGTGCTACGCGGTGAAGGCCAATTCTTCGCTGGCGATTCTGAAGCTGCTGGCCGACCGCGGCGCGGGCTTTGACATCGTGTCGGGCGGCGAACTGGAACGGGTGCTTGCAGTAGCGCCTGGAGCCGTCGGCCGAGTCGTGTTTTCCGGAGTCGGTAAGACTGTGGCTGAGATCGATCGCGCTCTCTCGGTGGGCATCCTCGAGTTCAATGTCGAAAGCGAGGCGGAGTTGCAATTGCTGGCTCAGCGGGCGCGCAAGCTGAAGACGGAGGCGCGATTTGCGTTGCGCGTCAATCCGGATGTATTTGCGGAGACACATCCCTACATCTCTACGGGATTGCGCGAGCACAAGTTCGGCATCGATATCAGGAGGGCCGCAGAGATCTATCGCACAGCCGCGAAGAACGAGTGGCTGGAGCCGCATGGCATCAGCGTGCATATCGGCTCGCAGATTCGTTCGGCAGCTCCCTTTGGTGCGGCGATGGAACGCGTGAGCAAGCTTGTGGCACAGTTGAGACGCGATGGGATCGTGCTGAAGTCGGTGGATGCGGGCGGTGGGTTGGGCATCGATTATCATTCCACCCCAGCGACGAAGACCCGTCGCCGGCGACCTCGGGTTAATGACGCGGATGGCTCTGATCCAGCAGCGAAGGTCGCAGAATACGCTGCGGCGATTGAGAGGGCGCTGGCGAACTTTGAAGGCAAGCTAATGATCGAGCCGGGAAGGTTTATCGTGGCGCAGGCCGGTGCGCTGGTGACACGTGTATTGAACGTGAAGAAGAACGGCAAAAAGACATTTGTAATTACCGATGCGGCCATGAACGATTTGATCCGGCCCGCGCTGTACCAGGCATTTCATGAGATCGTTCCGGTCCGGCCGCGAGCCGGGCGCGCACGGGCAGTTGACGTGGTGGGGCCGGTATGCGAGACAGGCGATTTCTTCGCGCGCGACAGGGAATTGAAGCCCGTAGAAGCCGGCGACCTGCTGGCGCTGCTCGATGCCGGTGCTTACGGTATGGCGCAGACTTCTAATTACAACTCGCGTTTCCGTCCCGCCGAAGTGCTTGTGGAAGGCAAGGGGCACCGGCTCATTCGCAGGCGGGAAGAACTGAAGGATCTGTTGGCGGCGGAGATACTCGCCTAGTCTGTTGCTACCTCTGGCGCGATTGAAACTCCTACCCTTCTCGGTCCGACCTGATAACGTATTCCGCGGAGGATCTTCGAAATGTTTTTGCGTACGCAGGCGATGTGTGCCTTGGTGGTTTCCGGGTTATTGATGGGTCTTTCGGCCAATTTGCAAGCAGATCCGTTGAAGGTAAAGACGGAGCAAGGAAAGGTCGTTGGAAAAACGATCAATGAGGGCAAGGTTCGCGCCTTCATGGGGCTGCCCTATGCGGCGCCCCCGGTGGGCGATTTACGGTGGAAAGCGCCACAGCCGCCGACCAAGTGGAAGGGTGAGCGCGATGCGACGAAGTATGGCGCGCATTGCGCGCAGGGGCGAGTCTTCGACGACATGGTGTTTCAGGACGCAGGCCCGAGCGAAGACTGCCTCTTCCTGAATGTCTACACGCCGGCCGACGCAAAAAAGTCGAGCAAGCTTCCCGTGATGTTCTGGATTCACGGTGGCGGTTATTCGGGCGGTGGGAGTTCGGAGCCGCGGCATAATGGCGATTTTCTGCCTCTGAAGGGCGTTGTGCTGGTGACGATCAACTATCGCCTGGGCGTGTTCGGTTTCCTGGTGACCGACGAGATGGCGAAAGAGAACAACGGGGTCGCCGGCAACTGGGGGCTGATGGATATGGTCGCGGCGCTCCAGTGGGTGAAGGCAAACATCGGCGAATTTGGCGGGGATCCGAACAACGTGACGATCTTCGGCGAGAGCGCGGGATCGTTTGCAGTGAGCACGCTGATGGCCTCACCGATGGCGCAGGGACTTTTTGCCAAGGCGATCGGCGAGAGTGGCGCAGCGTTTCCGAGCGCGTTGACTCTGGGCGGCCAGAGCGTGAACGAACGGGCCGAGATCGATGGGAAGTGGGTTGCGAAGCTTGGCGTGAAGAACCTTGCAGAACTTCGCGCCATGCCCACGGACAAAGTGCTGGACGCGGCAAAATCAAAGGGTCCGACAGGCTTTGCGCCGGATGTGGACGGCAAGTTCCTGACCGAGCCCGTGCCGGATACGTATGCGGCGGGCAAGCAGGCGCATGTCCCGCTGTTGGCCGGATGGAATGCCGATGAAGGCAGCTTCATGGCCATGCGCGGGATGACGGCCGCGCAGTGGAAAGAGATGGCGACCAAGTTGTTTGGTGATCGCGCGGATGAGTTTCTGAAGCTGTATCCAGGCGATACCGACGCGCAGGCGCTGCGTTCTGCGGTCGACTTCGGAAGCGATCAGTTTATTGCGTTTGGGACCTGGAAATGGCTTGAAGCACAGCGTAAAACAGGGGACGCGCCGGTTTATCGGTATCACTTCGAGCTTGCGGCACTGCCGAGCAAGTATCACCCCGGCACATTTGCGTTTCACTCCGACGACATCGAGTACGTGTTCGGCACGCTGGACACGCGGCCTGGCGAAACGGTTCGACCTGAAGATCGGCAATTGAGCGAAGCGATGATGACGTACTGGACGAACTTCGCGAAGACTGGCGATCCAAACGGACCGGGAGTGCCGAACTGGCCAAAGTACGACACGACCGACAATTCACTGATCCATCTCAACAGCCCGATCACCTCGGGGCCGGACACAACGTATGACCGGTATCTCTTCCTCATGAAGGGCATCCCGGCAATGCGGTTTTAATTACACGCAGTAGGGGTAGGGGTAAACCATTCTCGTTTTTTGGTATACCCCTATACCCCCGTCTGTGTCGGCAAATTCCTCAGGTTTTGAGGTCTATGGGCCACAGACTGCTTTGATTTTCTTATCATTAGACTTGTCTGCAGATTCTTCTGTCCAAAAGGGGAAGGACCGGCTCAATATTGCATGCTTGGGACCGCTGTCCGGCCCGCAATCTCTGGCAGATTTTATTGTGCGCATGAAGAGCGAAGTTGCATGCAAACCGTTTTGCTATGGGCTTTCAGCGATTTAGAAGAAGTGAAGGGCAGTTTAAAGAGGATTCTTTGACACGCGTGATCGTGCAGACTCCCCTCAAAAGTGGAAAAGAAGGCAGTTCTGGTGGTTTTAGTCGGGTACGCCGACGCTGGGCTGGGCTGAACTCTGGGGCAGGAGTTCGCACCAGTCTTTATCCAACTCTCCCAGCAGCGTCGTAATGGAGCGCTGGAGTTGCCTTGCGGCATTGGATTGCTTTTCCGGATCAATCTTGCAAGCGACCAGAAGGGACATGTCCTGAAGGGCCTGAACGAGTCTTGCGTGATCGACCATTTTCATAGCTAGTTTTGCTCCGATGATTCTGCGATGCCGCCGCGGCAGGAAGGGTTGGTTTGGACCACAAAATAATAAGCTGGCCTGTGGAAAACTTCTGGGCTATTTCGATTCGTCTCTCTGGGCTTATAAAGGACGCGATGAGGCATCGCTTGGATGGGGCACCGAGGCTATGGCGATTGCTTGCTCAGATCTCAAAGATAAAAAAAGCCGCCCGAAGGCGGCTTTTTTGACCAGAGTGCTAGCGGTTTACGCCGGAGGCGGAGGCGAAGCCGGCGGCTTGCGCGGCGGGAATTTCGGCTCCCTTAGGGTCGGCGAAGCTGGATCCATTGGCGTTGATCGCGTTGGAGTAGTCGGGGCCCAGCCCGAGTTTTTTGAGCGCGCGAGAGTCAGGCATGAGCTTGGTTTGCCAGCCCTGGTCTGACTGATATCTCTGCATGGCCGCGACCGTCGCCGAATCCCACTGACCGGAAGGCTCGCCGGAGAGGTAATGCTCGCGGATGAGGGCCTGCTGAATTGCGGTCGCACGGGACGAGTCGATTGTTTGCTGACCACGCAACCTGGCGTGGCGCGATTTCGCACCCTTGCGAGACTTCAGGCTCGTTTTGCTGACGTGGGCTGAGGCTGCATGCTTCGGGGAAGCATGAGTCGTGCGTGCGTGCGTCGAGGAACTCTTCTTATGGGTGGTCGTCGTAGCGAAGGCAGGCGCTGCCGCGACAGCAGCGGATAGCAAAAATGCCAGGCCTGCACAGGAAAAGCGCATTCTCGGTTTACCTCAATACAATATTTTCCTGGACGTTGGCAGGGATTTTACCGAACGTCCATTGAGTGTGCCAAACAAAAAGAGCGCCGTACCAGCGGAATCGGAGGAGGGCGGAAACGAAAGTTCAACTACCTCATCGACCCGTTTCGTCCAAAATGACAGCCTTGCCCCTCCTTGACTGGACTCAAGTACTGTTACCAAAATCCGGCTCGTTCAGGTGTAATTTTGCCGTTCCGGTACCGTCTGTGATGGGCATCATGTTCGTCTGAGTGTGAAAGCCCAACTTATGCGCGCCCGACCCTATGGAGATCAAGCACGCTGAGTTGGATGCGGGGGAGAGACGGCCAAGTTGGGCACGAGCCTCCCGGTTTAAGCCAGCTTCAAGTGTTTATTGCATTGTTCCGCCCAAGTAGTTGATTCCATTTTCAGGATGGCGCGGATCCATCACTTCGAAAACCACGTCGTCGCCCGTCTTCAGGCCCTTCACGATGGCATCGAATTGCTCCTTTGTGCCGGTGGAGCGTTTGTTGATGCGGATGATCACTAGGCCAGGCTCGAGACCTGTCAGATCAGCAAAGGACCCCGGGCGCACCGACTGCACGATGACGCCTGAGGTGTGTAGACGCGCTGCGGTCTGGTCAGTGACCTGGCGCACGACGAGGCCGAGTTTCTCGCCGACATCGGCGCCGTTTTCGGGATTGGCCAGAGGCTGCTGACCACCAAGATCGGCGAAGACCTTGTCGCGGTCGCCGACGGTGACTGTGGCATCCTGTGGCTTGCCGTCACGCATAAAGCCCAGTCGGATACTGGAACCGGGCCGACGAGCTGCGATGTCGTTGACGAGATCATCTCCATCCTTGATATTGCGACCGTCGATGGTGGTGATAATGTCACCGGGTCTGATGCCGGCTTTGTCGGCGGGTCCGCCAGGCTGGACCTGCTG
>Ga0335072_10009367_pt1 | contig 14120 bp, 11 predicted proteins | sample Lox_Sample_21_FD_206725 | JGI IMG/M metagenome (GOLD analysis project Ga0335072, IMG submission 206725) | Soil microbial communities from Loxahatchee National Wildlife Refuge, Florida, United States - Lox_Sample_2.1 | ecosystem: Environmental > Terrestrial > Soil > Wetlands | place: USA...
ACGCGGCGGCGTTCATGGCGCTGTCCAGCCCGCGCGTCTGGATCGAGCTGTCCGGCCTGCCACCCTCCCGGTTGCGGGAATACTACGCGCGGCACAACTGGAAGCGGCTGACCCGCCGGATGATCTTCGGCACCGACTGGCCGGGCGTCCCGGGCATCGCCGCCAACGCCCGCGCGGTCGCGGCGCTGTGCCCCGACCGGGAGACCGCCGCCCTCGTCCTGGCCGGAAACGCGGGCCAGGTCTACAACCTCAAGCTCGAGGGGGTCACCGCATGACCAGCGGACCGATCGGCGTCGTGGGCGCGGGCACGATGGGCGCCGGCATTGCCCAGGTCGCGGCCGTCGCCGGCCACCAGGTGCTGCTGCTCGACGCGGCCGAAGGCGCGGCCAGCCGCGCGGTGGCCAGGATCTCCGACCAGGTCAAGGTCCTGGCGGCCAAGGGGCGTATCGACGTGGACCCCGCCAGCCTCGACATCACCGCGGTCGATGACGCGAGCGCGCTCGCCGGGTGCTCGGTGGTCATCGAGGCCATCGTGGAGGACCTGGCCGCGAAGAGAGCGCTGCTGGCCAGCCTGGAGCGAGTCGTGGCGGCCGACGCCATCCTCGCCTCCAACTCCTCGTCGCTGTCTCCGACGGTGATGGCCGCCGCCCTTGAGCACCCGGACCGCCTGGTCGGGCTGCACTTCTTCAACCCTGTGCCGCGCATGGACCTAGTCGAGGTCATCTCCGGGCTGGCCACCTCGCCCGCGGTCGCCCAGCAGGCGGCCGACCTGGCCCGCTCCTGGGGCAAGACCGTGGTCTTCGCCGCGGCGACCCCGGCGTTCATCGTCAACCGGATCGCCCGCCCGTTCTACGCGGAGGCGTGGCGGGTGCACGAGGAGCGGGCGGCCTCGTTCGAGGTGATCGACGCGGTGCTGACCGGGGCCGGGGGCTTCCGCATGGGGCCCTTCGAGCTGATGGACCTCGTCGGCCATGACGTCAACGAGGCGGTCACCCGGTCGGTGTGGGCCGCCTTCGGCTGCGATCCCCGGTTCACCCCGTCCGTGGAGCAGCGGGCGCTGGTCGACGCCGGGTGGCTGGGCCGCAAGTCCGGCCGGGGCTGCTATGACTACTCCGAGGGAGCCCAGCGGGCCCGGCCGCGGCCCGCCGCCGCGACCGGGACGCGGCCGGCGTCGGTGACCGAGTACGGGCCGACCTCGCTGAGCACGCTGCTGGCCCGCTCGGGGGTACGGGTGAGCCCGGGCGACCCCGACGACGAGATGGGGCTGCTGGACGGCACCGTGGAGCTGCCTAGCGGGGCGGTGCTTGACCGCTGCAACGGCGCGACGGCCTCCTCGGTGTCCTTCGCCCTGGACCGGCCGGTGATCGTCGTCGACCGGGCCCTGGACGACGCCACCGCCAGCGCCATCGCGATCGCTCCCTCCGACGGCTGCCCGACGGCCGCCGTCGCCGAGGCGGTCGGGCTGCTGCAGGCGGCCGGGCTGGCCGTGTACGTGATCGACGACACCCCCGGCCTGATCGTCACCAGGACGGTCGCGATGCTGGCCAACCTGGCCGCCGACGCCGTCGCCTCCGGCGTGGCGTCGGCCGAGGACGTCGAGGTGGCCATGCGGCTGGGCGTCGGCTACCCGCGCGGCCCGATCGCGTGGGGCCAGCAGTGGGGCACCCGGGTCGTCTTGACCATCCTGGACAGCCTGGAGAACTGGTACCGCGACGGCCACTACCGTGCCGCCCCCGCCCTGCGCCGCGCGGTGCTAGCCGGCGGCGGCCCGATGACCGGCATGACCGGCCCCGGCACCTCGCTGCCGTTCCCCAGGAACCCGACCAGGTAGTAGCGTCCTCCTTCCTACGGGCCGGCCACCCGGTGCGCCGGGACCGTGAGGTTGTAGACGGTGATGGCGCCCAGGCTCCGCGGGGTGAAGTGCGCTGCCACCCAGGACGCGATCGCGGCCGCCGCCGGGCCACCGCCGAACCCGGTCAGCTGGCCGTAGTCGGCCGTGTCCCCGGCGCCTGGCCCGTCACCACGCGAGCCGGGGCCGCCCCCGGCTCGCGCGATGTAGTAGTGGACCTGGCGGGCGGCCACCAGCGCCTCGAACCGGCGCAGGGTCGGCGCAGGGTCGGAGCCGGAGAAGCCGCCGATCGCCAGCACCGGGTCACCGCCACTAGCCAGCTCGATGGGCGCCGCCGTCATCGACCCCACGGTGGCCGCGACCCACCGGTACCGTGCCGCGTTGGCCGTCACCAGCGCGAGCAGCGCCCCGTCCGGCCGCGTGCCGCCCGGGAAGCGGCCCGGCCCGCGAAAGGCGTGGGCCACCGCGGGCCCCGCGGTCGGCATGCCACCGGTGTGCGTGGTGTCGATCGTCTTGACCGAGTAGGCCACGGGCCCGGCCAGCCCGGCCGCCAGCGTGAGTCCCCAGGGCATGGCCCCGAGCAGCATCGCTGCCCGGCGCCGCCCGTCAGCCCCGGCCGCGGGCTGAGCCGCGAGCGCCCCGGCCGCGTCCGCCTGACCCGCGTCCGCCTGACCCGCGTCCGGCTCGGCCGCGTCCGGCCCGCGCAGGCCCGCGGCCACGATCATCAGGGCCGCGATGGCGGCGGTCACCGCGATGGTCCAGCGCAGCCAGGGCAGCCAGCCAGGCGATCGGGCCAGCAGCTCGAATTCCCACCAGCCGGTCACCGCCACGAGGAGAGCCAAGAAAAGGTGCCCCGGCCACGCTGGTCGGCGGCCCCCACGGACCGGGCCGCGGGCCGTGCCCTGAGCCGGGGGCGCCTGGCCACCGGCGGCCGCCCGCACAGCCAGCACCCGGGCGCCCACCCCCACCAGGGCCGCGATCGCCGGGGTCAGGGCGAGCGTGTAATACGGGTGGATGATGCCCTGCATGTAGCTGAAGGTCAGCCCGCTGACCACCAGCCACCCACCCCACAGCAGGGCGAAGGCCCGCGTCCGGTCGGTACGCGGCGCGCTCCGTGACCGCCACAGCAGCGCCATCAGGATCAGCAGTGCGGTCGGCAGCAGCCACGCGACCTGGCCGCCGAACTGCGGGCCGAGCAGCCGGGTGATCCCGGCGGAGCCACCGAAGCCGCCGTGCCCCGCCAGCCCGTGGCCCGTGCCAAGGTCGCCGTGCCCGGCCAGCCCGTGGCCTGCGCCAAGGTCGCCTCGCCCGGTCGTGCCCGCCAGGCCGCCCCGCCCGGCCAGCGCCTGGTCGGCCAGGCCGTGCCCCGCCCGCCCGGCCATCCCGGCCCGCTCGGAGCCATCGAGCCGTCCCAGCCCGTTGTAGCCGATGGCCAGCTGCAGGACGCTGTTGTCGGTCGACCCGCCGAAGTACGGCCGCGCGGACGCCGGGGTCAGCTGAGCGATCGCCACCCACCAGCCTGCTCCGGCGGCGATGCCAAGGCCGGCCCACAGGAGCTGGACGACCCGCCGCCACAGTCGCGACGGGCCCGCCCACAGGTAGGCAACCGCGAAGCCGGGCACGACCAGGAACGCCGCCAGCATCTTGGCCAGGAACCCGAAGCCGAGCAGCACCCCGGCCACAAGCAGCCAGCGCGTCGCCCTCGCCTCCTGCTCCAGAGCGCGCGTCACCGCGTAGGCCGCACCGGTTAGCAGCAGCGTGAGCAGCGCGTCCGGGTTGTCGAACCGGAACATCAGCGCGGCCACCGGCGTGCTGGCCAGCACGGTACCGGCCAGCAGCCCGGCCGCCGGCCCGAACCATCGCCTGACCGTCGCCTGCAGCACCGCGACCGACGCGACGCCTTCCAGCGCCTGCGGCACCAGGAGGGACCACGAGGAGAACCCGAAGATCCGCCCGGACAGCTCCATCACCCACAGCGACGCGGGCGTCTTGTCCACGGTGATGAAGCTTGATGCGTCAAACGAGCCGAAGAGGAAGGCCTTCCAGCTGCGCGTGCCCGCCTGCACCGCCGCCGCGTAGAAGTCGTTGCCCCACTGGTTGCGTGATAGCCCCCACAGGTAGGCCACCGCGGTCGCCGCCAGCAGCACCGCCAGCAGTGGCCGTGCCCACCGCGGGTCCCCCGATGGTCTCCAGGCCAGCCTGCGGACGGGCGTGATCGTCGCGAGCGTCATCCCCGGGCCCTTTCCCTTGTCTTGCCGCCGCGGACCCGCGCGATCCCCCGCAAGTCGCCTACCGCCGTGCGCAGGATGTCGACCCTGGTGTCGGGGTCGTCGATCCAGTCGACGGGAACCTCGTGGATGCGCAGCCGGGCGCGCTGCGCGAGCACGAGCAGCTCGGTGTCGAAGAACCAGCCGGTGTCCTCGATCAGCGGCAGCAGCTTCCTGGCCCGGTCGGCCCGGATCGCCTTGAACCCGCACTGCGCGTCGGAAAAGCTGGCCCGCAGGGCCGTCCGCAGCAGCAGGTTGTAGCTGCGCGATATCACCTCGCGCTTGACGCCGCGGGTCACCCGCGCGCCGCGGGCCAGCCGGCTGCCGATCGCCAGGTCGCTGTGCCCGGAAAGCAGCGGTGCCACCAGTGGCGCCAGGGCGTTCAGGCCGGTGGACAGGTCCACGTCCATGTAGGCGAGGACCTCGGCGTCGCTGCCCGACCAGGCGGCCTTCAGGGCGCCGCCGCGGCCGGCTGCTTCCAGGTGCATCGCGCCGACCAGGCTGATCTCGTCGGCCAGCGACTGCGCGATCTCCCACGTGCTGTCCGAGCTGCCGTTCTCCGCGATGGTGATCCGGGCGGAGTGCGGGAAGCAGTCCCGCAGATAGGCGGCCAGCCGCCGCACGCTCGCGGCCAGCACCCGTTCCTCGTCTCTTACGGGGACAACGATGTCAACATCGGTTCCCCTACCCCCATCCGTCATGCTCGCCAGCATGGGTCACCAGGATTAGCTGGAGCCTCACAGTAGCTAAGTGTTTGCTTAGAGTAACGATAGGCAAAGGCGCCGTGATCCGGCACAATAGGCAAGCGTGCGCAACGGAGCCATTCTCGTCACCGGCAGCTCAGGCCACCTCGGCGAGGCGCTCGTTCGCGTACTGCGGGCTCGCGGGCAGCCGGTCACCGGCCTCGACCGCAAGCCTGGGCCGTGTACCGACGTCACCGGCGACATCACCGACCGGCAACTGGTCAGAAAGGCGCTGTCCCTCGCGGCCGGCTCGTCCGGGGTGACCGGGGTGCTGCACGCCGCGACGCTTCACAAGCCGCACGTCATGTCCCACTCCAAGCGGGACTTCATCGACGTCAACCTGGCCGGCACGCTGAACCTGCTCGAGGAGTCCGTGACGGCTGGTGTCGGCGCCTTCGTCTACACGAGCACGACCAGCGCCTTCGGCCGGGCGCTCGTCCCGGCCCCGGGCCAGCCCGCCGCCTGGATCACCGAGGACATCCCGGGCCAGCCGAAGAACATCTACGGGGTGACGAAGGCGGCCGCCGAGGACCTGTGCCAGCTGGCCCACGCCGAGCACGGACTGCCGGTGATCGTCTTGCGGACCTCGCGCTTCTTCCCCGAAGACGATGACGATGACGCCGCGCGTGCCCGGTACGCCGGCCCTAACCTCAAGGCCAACGAGTTCTTGCACCGGCGGGTGGACATCGCCGACGCGGCCGAGGCCCACCTGCTGGCGCTGGCCAGGGCCGGGCAGATCGGCTTTGGCCGGTACATCATCAGCGCGACGACCCCCTTCGCCGCCGGCGACATGGCGGTGCTCAGGCTGGACGCGGCCCGGGCCGTCCTGGACAAGTTCCCCGAGGCGGCCCGCGAGTACGGGCGGCGCGGGTGGCGGCTGCCCGCGTCCATCGACCGGGTCTACGTCAACGCAAGGGCGCGGGAGGATCTAGGCTGGCAGCCCGCCTACGACTTCGGGGCCCTGCTCGAGGCCCTGGCCCGCGATGAGGACCCGCGCAGCCCGCTGGCCCGGGTCATCGGGGCGAAGGGTTACCACGATGGCCCAACAGGTGTCTATACAGCCTGATCAGTGGCTTGTGCTCGTGCAGAAGCGTTTGCGGCGGAACGTGCATCGGAAACTGCAACGTGTCATGCAAGTGCATGGGATTGATCAAGTCACGCACGAGATGCCGCTGGCGGGGTACGATGCTGGTCGCATGGGCTGGGGTATATGCCAGCCAACTGGTATGAATAGGATCACGCGGAGCGACATGGCGGGTACTGCATGGCACCCTTCAGTAACGTGTCGAGCCGCTTATGTCTGAATGGCCTTTCAGCTCCTACCTGGGTCCCATCGGTGCTCTGCCCACTGCCCCCAGGCTCGCGCGCGGCTTCGTGTTCGTGGTCCTGAACGGGTGGGGACTGCCGGAGTCCGTTGACGTCCTGGAGCTGATCGCCTCCGAGCTTGCCACTAACGTCGTCCAGGCCGCGACCTCCCGTGATGGCCATCCCCGGTACGACGAGGACGGTCGGCTGCACTTGATGTGGCTGCGGCTGCTTTCCGATCGCAGCAAGGTCATGCTGGAAGTCTGGGACAACCTGCCGGAGGCGCTCGGCGCCCCCCTGCCCCACCATGCCGGCGACGACGAGGAGTCCGGTCGCGGCCTGGAGATGGTCGAGATGCTGACCGAGGACTGGGGCTGGGAGAAGGTGAAGGGCTGGACTGGCAAGCGCGTCTGGGCGCTGCTGCCGGCCATCGACAAGGAAGACTCCTAGCCCAGCGGATCCGGCGGCTGCGGCCGCGGGCGCGGGACGACTCGAGCGAGTGGCCAGCCCTCGAGCGGGTGTCTGAATTCTTTTGGATATGCTTAAGCATTCTCCGCCAGCATCATAAGACAACATTTTGCCGACCATGCTCGCGTGTGGTAATAATCCTTTTCTCGCCCGCCAAGAAACCTTTATTCAATCGCGGAACAGCGGTAACAAGGGCAACGTGGGCACCAATTCGCGATGCTTCACCTAATTGTGATGTTGATAGGGAGCTTGGCCGGGTTTCGCCTAGGCGTTTCGCGTGGAATACTCAGCGCTAATGAGCGGAGCCGGGTGCTTCGGCTTGGGGGCGGAAAAGGGGAACCGCGCTGATTAAGGGGTGGGAAGCCGTCGGGTGACGGCATCTCATGAGTCGGCCGGTTGCACGATGGGGAGCGGATTCACGCACAGGGCCGCAATGGGGGAGTCCTTTTTTATGAGCCGGGGACGCGAACTCGTCAACAGGCTGGTTCTAGGGGTGGACGTTGAGAAGTACAGCGCGCGCAACGTCCGCCAGCAAGACGACACGCAGCGCGCGCTGAGCAGCATCCTCGATGAGGCCGCGTCGGCCGCCGGGCTAGACAGGCAGCAATGGGTGACGATGCCAGGCGGCGACGGCGAGCACGCCATCCTGCCCGCCGACGTAGACATGGTCGCGGTCATCGCCGGGCTGGTCAGCCAGCTCGATGACCTGCTGGCCGCCTACAACGAGGACCACTCAGACGCCATGCGGATCCGGCTGCGGGTGGCCGTGCACATGGACACGATCCTGCGCAGTGCCCTGGGCTACGCGGGGCCAGGCCTCGTTGTGCTGAGCCGCCTGCTGGACGCCGCGGAGCTGAAAAAGGCACTCGCCGCGGCCAGGGACGCCAGCCTGGCGCTGCTCGTCTCCGAGCCGGTGTACCGCTCGGTGGTCGAGTCCGGCCTCGGCGGCCTGCGGCCGGGCCGGTTTCGCCTGCTGGAGATCGACAACCCGGCCAAGAGCTTCAGGCAGGCGGCCTACCTGTACATCCCCGGCAGCCCGGCGACGGCCCGGCCGGCCCCCGCGGGCGACACCCAGGCCTCACCGGCGCCCGGCGACGACCCGGCCCGCGACGGCGACCCGGTGCACACCACGACGGTGATTGCCCCCGTCATCGGCCGGGACCTCAACATCGCCCGCCGCGACATGTTCGTCGCCGGGCGGGACATTAACCTCACCGACCAGTTTGGGGCGGGTAACTGAAGTGCCAGCGCAGGCCCCGGAAGACCGTGCGGGCCGCGAGCGGCCCGGCCACGACGCGCCGCCGAGGGACGGGCGGGCGGCGGGCGAGGCAGCGGCCGGCACCGAACCGGCGGGCGAGGGCCGCCCCCTGTCGGACGCGGACGGCATCAACCGGATCAAGGCGGCCGCCGGAGAGTGGCTGGAGCCGCACATCGCCGCGCGCATCGCCGACGACGTGCTGCGCCGCATCCGTGACGACGGGGTAGTGAGGCCCGGTCCCGTCGCCGCGGGGGCCGGCCCGGTGTACAACACCTACATCAGCGACGCCCACGTCGCGGGCAGCCTCAACGTCGGCGGTCGCGACCCCGGCGGGGCCGGCCGTGACCTGTCCACGGGCAGGGCGCGGGTGCGCACGGCCGCCGCCAAGCGGGCCCGTCAGGTCACGCCGGGGGAACTGGAGCTGGTCAAGGACATCTACGCGCGGCCGGTCGGCATCAAGCGCGCCGAGAGCGTGTTCCAGGCCCGCCAGCTGGCCATCTTGCGGGGGACGCGGGGCAGCGGCCTGCGAACCGCGGGACTGTGGCTGGCGGCGACCTACGCCGCGACCGAGCGGGTGTTCTTCCTCAGCCCCGGACGGCTGCTGGCCGCCCTGCGCGGGGGTGAGCTTGAGAAGGACGCGGCCTACGTCGTGCCGGGCCTGGACGCCGCGACCGCCGCCCGGCTCAGCGAGGACGAGCTGGCCGACATCGAGGACTGGATCTCCGATGGCGGATGGCTGGTAATCACCGTGAGCTCATCGGTGTCACTGCACCGCGACCTCGTCTCGGCGACCGACCTGGTGGTGGACGAGATCGGCCTGCCGGACCCGGTGGCGGTCACCGGCGGCCACGGCGACAGCGAACTGCGCAAGCTGGCCTTGCCCGCCGAGGCGCGGGCCGAGCTGGTCACCCGCCTGCACGGCTGGCTGGCCGACGAGGCCATCGGGCAGTGGCTGCGGGAGCGGCCCGAGCCACGGCTCGCGGCCCAGGCCGGCCGGGCGCTGGCCCGCACGGCCCGCGACGACCTCGACCCGTGGGCCACCCTGAGGGAACTCGAAGACCCGCAGGCCCGGGCCACGCAGTGGTTCACCGCCCACCCCGACACCGCGACGCGGGCCTTCATGGTCGCGGCGGCCGCCCTGGGCGGGTCATCCTCCATCGCCGTCGCCGACGCCGCCGCCCTGCTCTACAGCGAGCTCAAGGGCTTCCGGGTGCGGCCTGAGCGGCTGGACTTCTGGCCCGCCCTGGCCGAGGAGCCGTGGCTGGCGATCGCCCAGGAGGCCCACTCGACCCCGCTCGGCAGCCTGCCCGTCGAGGTCGTGCGATTCCGCAACGAGCGCATGCAGACCGCCGTGCTTGAGCACGCCTGGCGGCGCGTGGACGGCATGCGCCTGGCTACAAGCGCGTGGCTGCGGAAGCTGGGCGCGACCGCCAGCACTGAGATCAGGGCCAGGGCGGGCGCCACCGCCGGGATCGTGGCCCTGTGGGACTTTGAGTACGCGCTCGACAACATCGTGCTGGGCTGGGCGGCCAGCACCGACGCCGGCGAGCGGGAGGCCGCCGCCCTGGCGCTCAGCATCCCGGCCAACGACACGCGTTTTTCCGACGCGACCTGGCGGCTCGTGCTCGGCTGGTGCGACCCGGGACTGTCCGGCAATAGCGAGCTCACCAGGACGGCGATCGGTGCCCTCGGCGGGCCGCTCGGCGCCCAGGATCCCGACACCGCGCTCGCGGCCCTGCGCGAGGTCATCGAGGACCACGGCTGGGAACGCGTCCTCGACGTGGCGACCAGCCTCGTCGTGCTGGCCGTCGGCGGACGCGGCCCGGCCGTCTTGTCCGCCCTGCTTGACTGGACCCGCCACAAGGCCGACCCGACCCCGCGCGACCGGGAACTGCGGCTGATCGGGCTGAGCTGCTTCCTCATCGCGGCGTCCGCCTACGCCGCCGCGCCCGGCGAGGTGAGCCGGCCGGTGATCCTCGGCTCCTCAGGTGCCGGGCTGCGCCCGTCGGCCTGCCTGTGGGGCCGGGCCCTCGAGCTGCCCAGCGTCCGCGCGTGGGCCCTTGAGCTGCTGCGGGCCTGGATCGTCATGCGCGACAACCGCGACGCCGACGACGGCTACGTCCTTGACCTGATCCGCGCCATCGCTGAGCTGGACGACCGGCAGCGCCAGCGCCTGGAGCACCACTGTTACAACTGGGCCAACGACGCCCGGTATCCGAGCGAGACCGCGCGGGAGGCGCTCGCCTTCTTGCGCCAGCCAGGAGTAGGGGCCAAGTCGATCACGTGAACACCACTTATAACCCGATCACTGAGGTGCGCGAGCTGCCGCGGCTCCGGTTCTCCGTACGTGACCTGCGGGCCAAGGCCCACACCGTCCTGGTCCTCGTCTCCTCGACCGGCGAGCCGCTGGCGATCCACCCGGGACACCCGGTACCGCACGCGCGGACCGGGTCCTACCGCGAGGCCTACTTCATCGACGTCGCCGACCATCAGCTCCAGATGGAGTGCCGGCTGCCGTCCAAGGACGGCGCGTTCCACTTCAACGCGCACGTCAGCTACCGGTGCCAGGTCAGCGACCCGGCCCTCGTGGTCGCCAACCGCTGCACCGACTCGGCGTCGGTCGTCGAGCCGGCCCTGCGGCGCGTCCTGCGGCTCGTCACCCGCAGGCACGAGCCCGACGAGGTGGCCAGGGCCGAGCGCGACGCCTACGACGAGCTGTTCGGCAAGCTTCCCGGCGTGCCGGGGTTCCAGGTCAGCGACTGCGCCGTGGAACTGTCACTCGACGGTGACGAGGCCACCTACGTGCGCAAGAAGAGGAACGCCGAGCACCGCCACGACCTGGACAAGGGCGAGCTGGCCATCATCGGGCCGCTCGTCGAGGCGGGCGACGAGGGCATGATCGCGCTCTACCTGACCAGGCACCCCGATGACGCCGCCGCGGTCGTCGACCTGCTGCGGGCGCACGACCTCGCCACGGGGGAGCAGCGGCTTGAGGCTCTGCGGGTCATGTTCAGCAAGAGGGGACCCGATGACGACTTCGACATGGAACGAGTACGGCACGGCATCGCCGCCACCATCGCCGAGGAACTGCGGCCCAGCGCGTCCCGTCCGGCCCTGTCCCGCGGCCGCCTGCGCGGCTCGCTGCTCGGGACGCGCGAGCCGGCCGATGATGGCGCCCCAGCCGACGGTGACTGGAGCCCGCCGCCTCGCCGCGACGCGCCCGAGCCACCCCGGGATCCCGATGCGGACGACTAGGGCGGGGAGCCAGCGATGAGGAGGATGGCCGCCGACTTCGGCAACGCCGCGACGTGGGAATACGAGGACACCACCCTCGGGGTGGCCGCCGTGTGGACGGAAAAGAAGCGCGGCCGCGGTGAGGACGCGCCACCGACCTGGCTGCACCACAGCGGCTCCGGCCGGGGCATCATCGCCGTCTACGACGGCCTCGGCGGGTCCGGCGGGCGCGCGGTCAGCCGTACCCCCGACGACCAGGACGTCTCCGGGGCGTTCGTCGGCGCCCGGGCGACCCGGTTCGCCCTGGAGGACTGGTTCGTCGCGACCGCCGCCAAGCGGCGGGTCAGCGACCCAGGCGACCTGCACGGCGCGCTGCTCGAGGGGCTGCTCCAGACCGGGATTGCGCCGGGAAAGGTCAGCGGGACGATGGTCAGGCACCTGCCGACGACACTGGCCGCCATCGAGTACGAGGTCGCGGGCGACCAGGTCACGGTGGCCGCGCGGTGGGCGGGCGACTCCCGGGCCTACATCCTCGACCGGGCGCACGGCCTGCAGGCCATCAGCCGGGACGACACGCCCGACAGCGACGCGCTGATCCTGCTGACCAACGACCAGCCTATGACCAACGTGGTGTGCGCCGACCGCCCGTTCCACGTCAATGAGTTCCTCGGAGTCGGCCCCCTGGCCCTGCCCACGGTGCTCGCGTGCGCGACCGACGGCTTCTACAACTACGTGCCGACCCCCGCCCACTTCGAGTACCTCCTGCTGCAGACCATGCAGGACGCGGGCAGCTGGGGCAACTGGGCGGTGACGCTCGAGGACCGCGTCGAGAAGTACACCAGCGATGACGCGTCCCTGGTCATTGTGGCCCTCGGCTACCGCAGCTACCCCGCGATGCGGGACTACTACCGCGAGCGGCGAAAGCTGCTCGAGAGCCAGTTCATCCGCCCGTTCAGCCAGGTCAGGGACTCCGGCCAGGAGAGCGCCATCGCCGAGGAGCGGGCCGGGCAGTGGATGAGGTACCGGGAGGGATACGAGCAGTGGGTCCGGCAGATGGAGGCTAACCGATGAAGGCCGGGGACGTCATCAACGGCTACCGCGTGGTCACCGAGCCCACCAACAGCGGCGGGGCCATGTGCGTGTGGGCGTTCGCCGTCAAGGACGAGCGGGAGTACTTCATCAAGGAGTTCCTCCAGCCCAAGTGGCCGCTGCCTGAGTCGATGGGCAGCGAGGACAGCAAGCAACGGCGGCGCGCGGACTGCCATGAGTTCGAGCGGCGGCACACCCAGGTCATGCGCCTCCTGGCCGATGCCACCACCGCCCCCGGCGGCGGGAACCTGGTGACGGCGCTGGCCTTCTTCCGGTCCGGCACCATGTACTACAAGGTCACAGAGAAGGTCATCACCGCCTCGCTGGCGTCGCTGCGCGACCTGGCCGAGCATGAGCGGGCGGTCATCTTCCGCACCCTGGTGCTCAGCATCCAGATGCTGCACCGCAAGGACATCGTGCACGGTGACCTGAAGCCGACCAACATCCTCATCCAGCGGGTGCCCGGCAGCGCGCTGCACACCGCCAAGCTCATCGACTTCGACGATTCGTACCTGTCAGGCAGCCCGCCGCCTCGCGACCAGATCGTCGGCGATTCCGCCTACGGGGCACCCGAGTGGTTCGGCTACGCCACCGGCGACGACCGGATCACGGCCCCCATGCTGACCAAGGCGGCCGACATCTTCGCGCTCGGGCTGATCTTCCACCAGTACCTGATCAACGCCATGCCTGCCTTCGCCAGCCGGTTCAGCGCGGCTGGCCAGGCGGTCGGGGCCGGCGAGCGACTCGGCCTTGACCCGCAGATCCACCCGCGCCTAGCCGCCCTGCTCGACCGCATGCTGGCCCCCAAGCCCGGTGACCGGCCGACCATCAGCCAGGTCTTCGGCGAACTGCGGCACGAGGAATCGCTGGCCCTCGGGGAGACCGCCCCCGTGGCGGCCAAGGGGGGAAGCCGGGTGCGGATCAACAAACCCGACGTCGGGCCGGCACCGGCCGCGGCGGCCAAGCCCCCGTCCGCCCCCAGTCCTGGAGATGGCCCCGGGGGTTCCCGGGTGCGCATCAACTTCAACCCGAAGAAGGAGTCCTAGATGACAATCGACAATGACTACTCAGGCGGCTTCAAGTACGCGGTCGACATCGTCTTCTGCATCGACGTGACCGGAAGCATGGACCCGGTGATCGACGCGGTCAAGGAGAATGTCCGCTCGTTCCACACCCTGCTGCTGGCCTCCATGGCCGAGAAGGGCAAGTCCATCAGCCAGCTGCGGGTACGGGTGATCGCCTACCGCGACTTCGCCGACAAGCCGAGCAACGCCCTCGAGGCCACCGACTTCCTGAAGCTGCCCGATCAGCAGAGCCAGTTCGAGGCGTTCGTGCAGCGCCTGCACGCGATTGACGGCGGCGACGAGCCGGAGTCCGGCCTCGAGGCGCTGTCGGTGGCCATCGACTCCGCCTGGGAACGGGGGCTGGACCGCCGCCGCCACGTCATCGCGCTGTTCACCGACGCGTCGGCGCACCCGCTCGGCGATACCAGGTCCCGCGGCGCGGCCAACTATCCGCAGTCAGCCCCGGCCACCATTGACGAGCTGTTCGAGCGCTGGGGCTACGGCTCAAGCCAGTCGGCGGCCATGGAGAACTCCGCCAAGCGCCTGCTGCTGTTCGCGCCGGACACCATGCCCTGGAATGTCATCGCGGCCGACTGGAACAACGCCATCTTCCTGCCGTCGAAGGCCGGCGACGGCCTCGAGGAAGTCGAGATGCAAGAGATCATCGACGCCATCGCCAACAGCATCTGAGCCAGCCGTGCCCCAGTCAGACCCGGTCCAGCTCGAAGGCTACGGCACCCGGCTGGTCTACGCCGACACCTATTTCAGGGTGAACTGGGACTGCGGGTGCGAGGTCGTGGTCCGGCATCCCGATCACCAGGCCCGCGCGCGGGTGATCGGGGC
>Ga0335072_10009368_pt1 | contig 14120 bp, 11 predicted proteins | sample Lox_Sample_21_FD_206725 | JGI IMG/M metagenome (GOLD analysis project Ga0335072, IMG submission 206725) | Soil microbial communities from Loxahatchee National Wildlife Refuge, Florida, United States - Lox_Sample_2.1 | ecosystem: Environmental > Terrestrial > Soil > Wetlands | place: USA...
CAGCGACTGTAAGCAACACGAGCAATCACGCAGTGACGTGGAGTGCGAGTCTGGGAACAGTCTCCAGTTCCGGATTGTTCACAGCGCCAACTGTCAGCTCAACCACTCAGGCGACAGTGACCGCGACCAGCGTCGCAGATACGAGCAAGCACGCCAGCGCGACCGTGACGATCAACGCTCCACCTGCGATTACGATAACAATCTCGCCTCTCAGCCCCACGGTCGGGTCAGGGAGCGCGATACAATTCACGGCGACGGTGAGCAACACAAACAATCACGCGGTGACGTGGAGCGCGAGTCTGGGAACAGTCTCCAGTTCCGGATTGTTCACAGCGCCGACGGTAACTTCAACCACTCAGGCGACGGTGACGGCGACCAGCGTTGCAGATACCAGCAAGCACGCCAGCGCAAACGTAACGATAAATCCGCCTAGCGCTCTGCCCCCCACAATCGTGACCGCGGCCGTGCCAAACGCCACAATTGGTCAGCCCTACAGTACAGATCTTGTTGCGACGAGCGGGCAGACGCCGTATCAGTGGAGTCTGGTCTCAGGAGCTTTGCCTGCAGGTATTCAACTGTCCGGAGCCACGGGTACGATCGCGGGCACCTCCACCGTGACCGGGTCCTTTTCATTCACTGCTCAGGTGACAGACGCGCAGCAACAGAGTTCCACTGCCGATTTTATTTTGCTGGTCAACAGCCCGAACCAGCCGGATACGATTCCCAGCACATATTTTGGAATGCACATCTCGGAGAACATCGGACATTGGCCGAAAGGCTATATCGGCTCACTGGGGAAAGGTTCGGGTGTGTACTGGCCTTTCATCGAGCGTTCCAAGGGAGTGTACGAGTGGTCCCGACTGGACGAATGGGTGAACGGCGCGGAAGCTAACGGAGTTCCATTCTATTACAGCAACGACTACGTTCCAGAGTGGGCTGCCGATGATAGTTCGACCTGTTCGTCCACAGACCTAGGTGCCACGGTTTGCACATCGGGGGTTTCGAACATACAAGACTGGGACAACTTCATGACCGCCCTGGTCACGAGGTATAAGGGAAAAATCCAGATGTATGAGCTCTGGAACGAGCCGGACCAATACTTCACAGGTACGACCGCGCAGATCGTCACGATGACCAATCATATGTACAACATCGTGAGGTCGATCGATCCGCAGGCGCTCATTGCCTCGCCCTCGGCCAATGATTCGCAATGGTTGAGTTCGTTTTGGTCTGGGGGCGGAGCTCGCACGGTTGACGTTGCGACCACCCATGGCTATCCAGCTGACACCAATGTTGTTCCTGAAGTGATCTGCGCCTTTCGAACCTTGCCGCTAAAAGCCTTGCTGTCACAGTACGGGATCAGCGCGCCGATCTGGGACACGGAAGGCTCGTGGGGGGAAACCAGCGCCCTCAGCAACCCTGACTTGGAAGCTGGTTTCACCGCGCGCTTCTTTATTCTTCACTGGGCCTGCGGAGTGCAAAGAGCATACTGGTATGCATGGGATGGAGGCGTGCCGGCGTGGGGCCAGCTCTGGGCCAATTTCGAAGGGATGAATGAGGCAGGAATCGCGTACGAATCCGTCAACAACTGGCTGAACGGAGCCACGATGCCCAACTCATGCTTGGTCAACGGGGCGCCGATTCCTGCTCCGCCGGCGCTTTACTCCGGGGTCTACACTTGCGACTTGACTCGGCCGAATGGGTATCAGGCACAAGCCGTCTGGGACATGGATGGAACAAGTACGTATACGGCTCCAGATCAATTCACTCAGTACCGCGATTTAAGTGGGCAAACCTATCCTATTCCCTCAAATCACGAGGTTACGATCGGATATCAACCGCTACTCCTTGAGAATTAGAGGTCGGCTCCGAGGTACGGGAGCTTAGAGGCGGGAGGTGGCAGGATCAGGTGTTAGAACAGGTCAGAGTTTGCGGCGGGGACTTGACTGAGGAGAACAGAGGTGAATGGCGATCTGCGTTTTCCTGGCTCGCCTTGGCTCACCGAGAATGTCCCCGTAATCGGTATGTTTTCTCCGGACAAAACAAGTTCGTTGACATCTCTTGCCAAGACACGATTGCCGATCGGGATCACCGCCCCACAGGCTATTCGACTCATGCCAAACAGCCTCGAGCCTGGGCAGGTTGCTCAGCGACAGCCGAAAGGTGATCAAGGCTGCGTGACAGAAGTGTACGCCGTTTCGCCGATGGCGGAACCCCAGTTGCCATTGCTTTCCACAAATTCGCCGTCAAACCAGAATGCATTTGGAGACAGATAACTTGGTCCCACCGCACTGTAGTCGGCCCATCGATTCTGCCCTTGCGGGTTGACTTGCGAATAGTAAGACTGACCGAGAGCGAGAATCGCGCTATTGCTATCGACCGTGTTCTGCGCCTGGGTTACTCGGCGAGTCACGAACGCCGTCGACGGATAGATACAGGTAGTCGCGTCGGGAGTACAGCCCGCTGTCCCGGGAGCGGAATAGTTGTAGACCATCACCCAATTGCGTTCGGAATCCGGCTGGACGGCTCCCTCATAAGCTTGTCCGCCATTCGTGAATCCGGCGCATGCGAAACAGATCTCGTTCCGCATTAAGGCTCCGGTGATGGTGCCCGAGTCATTCACTTCCGGTTCCACTTCGACAACCAGGATGCCCATGCTGTCATTGAGCGCCCCGAAAAGTGAACCCGCGCTGTAGGTGACTGCTCCCGCCAATGAGGTATCTCCCGTGTCGGGTCCGCATGTGTTCACCGCGCAACCCGGTTGGGGAGCGTTGCTCGGCAGATAGTATGTGTTGGCGGTTGCAACTTCCACGGCGGTCAGGGATTGCGATCCGCCACTTGCAGGGATTCCATTGTAGAAATCCCAAACCACGACGCCGTTACAGCCATCGACGCAGTAACCTCCGCCAAATTTAAAGTTGTAGGAATTCAGCAAAAACTCACCTCGCGGATGGTCCCCTGCATTCATCACGTTGGCGGGTTGTACTCCATCGACGCTAATCCCCCCGACGCGCAGACCTTGAAAGCCGTCGATTGCGCTGATCGAGGAACCGGAGTACGCCAAGGTCTTGGAGATAGCTCCCACAAAATTCGAAAGCCCGGTAGCTGCGCAATAAATGTCCCAGCTCAGGTAGATCGCTCCTTGGGAATCTCCGGGTTCCAGAAAGGTCTGTCCCATTTTCGGGTTGTCACCACTCCCGGAGGCGCAGGTTCCCAGCATCGAGAAAGAGTAGATATTCCATCCCTGCGTTGGATTGGAACTTTGGCTCGCGGCCACAAAGATTCGATTTTGGTTGTAATCCTCTGCCGAAACCAGAAAGCGCAGTGCCACCGGGTCATACAAAACCCGTACGTTCGAAGTGCTGTTCGAACTGCCAAAGAACCGGCTCAGTGGAGTAGGTCCCGAGATCACAGCTCCGGTATTGGGATTGAGCACCTTGATGCAAGAACTTCCAGCTTCTACAAGATAACTAACATTTGCCGCCAGACCTCCGTCGGCAAAACGCACGTTGCCGCAAGTGCCTTCGTCAAACGTATTGGGAGGAAGAAACGATGCGAACGGCAAACTCGCGGACGCCGGACTGGTTGGCGCGGGAACCGTCGCTGCAGGAACTGCGAATTCCCGGACATTCTGCTGGGCGGCCGTCTTCAGTGAATTCGCTGTGGCATCCGCAAGAAAACGCTTGGCGGTAATATTCGGCAGCGCAGTGGAATCGGAACTGCTCCTGGGCAACTGTTCGAGCACGACCGACCTTGAAAACCAACCCTCGATCGAAACCGGTTCCGCAGCAAACTCTCGGGATTGGCCAAAGCAAGGGCAAATCATCGAATACGCGAACGCCAACAGCAATCCACAAAAAACCGCCTTCCCATGCAGCGTCGCCTTCATAGGGTCTCCCAAAAATGTTTTCCGTCTGGAACGTTGTGCTGGACGGTAATCACTAATTCTGCGCGTCGACCGTCTCGGAGGCGGTAACCTCACCATCACTGGCTACGTTGCCCGTCCGATATGGGAGCAGATCCGATTCCTTGGCATGGGTCGCCACCAAAAGAATTGAACTGCACCGAAGGCGTTCCGGGATAAGACGGCCAAACAAAGCCAGCGATCCCAGAAGTGCGCGATACGCTAACGATGTGTCTTTGTCGGGTGTGGCATAGTCGAGAATCAGGCCGGTGTAACTGGGCTGAAGACCTGCTCTACGGCACGCTTCTTTGAGCGTTTGAGGACACACCCAATGCGTGTGCTCGAGATTCCACGTTGTTCTGGGATACTTCCACACAGCGTAGCTGATACCGAGCAGGCAAAATGGGTAGGGAGTCGTGACGATCAGCCTGCCGGCCGGAGCAAGATGTTTTTTGACACAGGCAAGAAATGCGCCGGGGTTCGAAAGGTGCTCGATGAGATCGCCGGCCACAATCGTGTCGAATTCGCGGCCGAGGTCAAAGTTCTCGGCGTTTCCCAGGTATACATTTGCGAAGCCGATTTTTCGGAGTTGCTCGACCTTATCCGGGCGAATATCGAGGCCGACAGTATCGGGAAATTGTTTGCGCAACAATCCATGAAGCCAGTGCGGACTCTCGAAGTTCATGGCGTGGGCGGCACAGCCGATATCGAGCACTCTCGGTCCTTGGACCCAGGGTAGGATTTGTTCCGCTCGTTGAAGAATCCTCAAATCTCCTCCCATCCTCGTTTCCGCACGCATCACGGTGCCAGGTGGCGACCCGCAGTTCCTGCGCGACCGAATATCGGGATCTTCTGGCGCCCTTGGTTGATCCGAATCGACAGAGAGTTCGGAAGTTGTCTTGCAGTGACCCCAGCGCTGAAGCCTCAATCATATCGACGAAGTGACAATAGTTCCGAAGCGACGCCGACCACAAACTGCGAGCCATTGATCAGGTAGCGCCTCCATAATCGACGCGGTTCCTGAATGAGGCGGAACGACCACTCTAAGCCACGCTCCCGCATCCATGTGGGGGCTTGTTTCGTTCTTCCGCTATTGAGATCGAATGCCGCTCCTACTCCGACCAGAACCGGCACGCGCAGCTTGGCCTTGTGTTCGTGCATCCACCGCTCCTGCTTCGGAGTGCTCAAACCCACCCACAGGATGTCAGGATTCACCGCATGAATGCGGTCCATGATCTCTCGGTCCTCTTCGGCGCTTACTTGCCGAAAGGGCGGAGAATAAGAGCCGACGACGTTAATGCCGTAGCGGTCCTGTAAAACCCCGGAGAGATGTTCCGGAACGCCGCACACTCCGCCATAGAGAAAATGACGATATTTGGCGCCTGTCTGCTCGCAGAACGTCTGCATGAGTTCGGGGCCGTACACTCGACGCCGCAAACGGTGTCCGTAGTATTTTCCCAGCCAGACCAGAGGCATCCCGTCGGGAACGACGAGGTCCGCTTCGTTCAGAATCTTTTTGAAATGGGGCTCGCGCTGAGACTCGCTGACCCCGTGCATTCCTGTGACGGCGATGTAATGACAAGCATTGCCTTCGGCGATCCATGAAGTCATTTGCGAAATGACCTCAGGGATCTGCACTGCGTGTACGCGTACCCCCAGAACCTTGAACGAAGGGGCGTTGCCCGGAAGCATAGAATCCGAGTTGCGTAGGGCGGTACGATTCGTCATTCAGGTGCGCTCCTTGCGGCAGCGGCGAGACCCTTTCATTGCTGTCTCCAGGCGGCATCTCACCGCCGACCGCAAATGGCTTCTTCCTTCTCGTTTACACGCTTTCAGGAACCAGCGCGCCGGCCGGCGTGCGGCCTGACTTCCGCAATTCTTCTTCGATCCAGGGATAGGTCTGGCGCAGACCCTGCCGCAGCCGAATCGACGGCTCCCAGCCCAATACCTTCCGGAGGAGGGTATTGTCGCTGTTCCGCCCGCGAACGCCTTGCGGCCCGGTCAGGTTGTGACGTTTCTGCAGACGTTTCCTGCCTACTTCGCTGACCAGATCCACAAGTTGATTGATCGTCACCAGTTCGTCGGTTCCCAGGTTTAAAGCGTCGCGATACTCCGAGGCCATGATGCGGATCAGCCCCTCGACGCAGTCGTCGACGTACATGAAGGAACGGGTCTGATGTCCATCGCCCCAAATCTCGATCTCGTCGCCGTCGTTCGCCAAAGCTACCTTCCGGCTGATCGCCGCCGGCGCCTTTTCCTTGCCCCCGTCGTAGGTGCCCAGTGGTCCATACACGTTATGGAACCGCACAATGCGCGTCTCGAATTTGTAGTCGTGCCAGTAGTAGCGGCAGAGCTCTTCGGCGTAGAGTTTTTCCCAGCCGTAACCCGGTTCCGGTTCCGCGGGAAACGCATCTTCCTCGCGAAGAGCAGCTACGTTGGGGTCCAGCTGCTTGCTTTGCGCGTAGACGCAGGCCGAGGAAGAAAACAGGAAGCGAGTGATCTTGTTCTGACGGCTGGCTTCGAGCATGTGCGCATTGATCAGGATGTTGTTGCGCGCGATGTCGGCATGAAAGGCGGTAATGTAGCCAATGCCGCCCATATCGGCCGCCAGATTGTACACCTCGTCAATGCCGCCGCGCGTGGCCATCAGGCAATTATCCCAACGCCGCAGATCCAGCACTTCGAACTCGTCAGACGGGGAAGCCTCGTATTCTGGCTCTTTCAAATCCACTCCCCGCACCCAGTGACCATCGGCTTTCAGACGTTTTGCGAGGTGGTGGCCGATGAATCCTCCTGCCCCGGTTACGAGTATTCGTTTCTGTGTATTGGTTTTCAAAGCCATGACCATTTTCCTTTCGAGCTTTAGATTTTCTGGCTGAATCTGCTAAACTCCGTCCCGGGCGTTTTCGTCAGCTGTTCGCCACCTTCGTTCCGGCCCGGTTTCGAATTTTCCCTTAGCGTACGGACTTTGTCTCGCGTGCAGTAGTACAGCTGCCCTTGTGAGAGGTTGTAGCCCTTCGATTGCACTTCTGGAATCTGTTCGGGCACCGGATCAACCATTAGGCTCCTCTCACAACAAATTTTCCCCCGGAAAGGAGAAAGAACTCATGCTCTTACGCTGGCACCGAGAAACGAAGAAACCGGCGCTCCTGATCTTGCTGATGCAGGCCGTTTTCCTATTGATAGTGCACTCTTACGCATCGGCCCAAGCTGTTCTGCCCGCATCCAACCAGGCCATTCCCAACACTTATTTTGGGATGACTCTGCAAAACATCAATGACTATCCCTGGGTTTACGTGGGCTCCATGGGCAAAGCGAATGGCGTGCAATGGCCGTACCTTGAGCCCGAGAAGGGCGTGTTCAACTGGGCGCGCCTCGATAGCTGGGTAGCCAAGACGCAAGCGGAGGGCATCTCGCTGTTCTACAGCAACGATTACGTTCCCAAGTGGGCGGCTGCGAACCCGGCGAGCTGCTTCGTTTCCTCCATGGATACGACCGTCTGCACCTCGAGCGTCGCCAATATTCAGGACTGGGACGATTTCGTCAATGCGCTGGTCACCCGCTATAGCGGGAAGATTCAGATCTACGAACTGTGGAACGAGCCGGATCAGCCCGAGTACTTTACCGGCACCATGGCCCAGATGGTGACGCTCACGAACCACATGTATAACATCGTGCGGTCGCTGAACCCCAAGGCCACGATCGTGTCGCCCTCTGCGAACAGCGACCTCTGGTTGGAAGCATATTGGCAGGCAGGCGGCGTTAAGACTACCGATGTCGTCAGCATTCATGGCTATCCCGCCGATACCAACCCTGTTCCCGAAGTGGTTTGCGCGTTTCGTACTCTGCCCCTGAAAGCGTTGATGACCCAGTACGGAGTGAAGGCGCCCATTTGGGATACAGAAGGTTCGTGGGGCGGATACAACACCCTGTCCAGCGCTGATCTGCAAGCGGCCTTCGTCTCGCGTTATCTTACGCTCCATTGGGCTTGCGGCGTCCAGCGCCTTTACTGGTATCAATGGGACGGAGCGAACTTGGCTCCTTATTGGGGCATGCTCTGGGGTGGCCGCGGCGCAACGACCGCAGCCGGGTACGCCTACTGGATCACCCAGCAATGGTTGGGAGGAGCCACGATGCCAAACTCTTGTCTCGTGAATGGCGCGAAAATGCCCGCGCCGCCTGCGCTTTACAAGGGCGTTTACTCCTGTGCTCTGACTCGAACGGGCGGATATCAAGGGGAAATTGTCTGGAATACAGTTGGATCCAGTATCTACACAGCTCCTGACAAATTTACCAAATACGAGGATTTGACTGGCGCGTCCCACACGCTTCCCGCCAATCACGAAGTGGCAATCGGACTCAAGCCGATCCTGTTGGAAAACTGATCTCCTAGAACTGGGCTCTTGGTCGCGAAAGCGGCCAAGAGTCGTTGGTCCTCCCACCCTGGGCCGGCACGCAGCGTGGCCTAGCGCCCCGTTTCGACATACGCTCCGGCCGAATTGCAGTAGAGTTCGCAGTGAATCGTTCCGGTTAGCGAGCACGTTCCCCCGGCCGAGCAAGCCGCGTTGCAATTGTTGGCAACGACGTGCAGGCCCTCGCTAGCCGAGCTGCAGCTCGGAAGGTTCCCAAGAGCATTGATCGGAGGCGCGACGCCGCCCTGAAAAAATGCCGAGCCGTTGCTGAGGAAACTCGCGCTTTGGCTTGCCAGGCATGTCGACTTTGCGTCGGTGAACACCTTCCCGAACGAGTCGGTCCAGTAGTGGCCGAGGAATCCTCCGTTGCAGCTGGCCGTGATCGTGTTCGAGGCGTCGGTCAGCATGTTGGTCACTCCGTGGATGTCCGTGTTGTTCTCAATCGTGATCCCATACTGGGCCGTGGAACTCACGGCGATGAACGTGGGAGCACCGTTGCCGCCTACGCTGTTGTTACGCACCGCACAGTCGTGGCAGTTGAGCGGCCCCTGCGCGAAGAAAACCGGAGCCTTCACTATGGAGCTCTGACCGACCTGTACCGCGACGCTCGTTCCGCTCGTGCAGATCTCTTGATGGTTGCCGCTCCACTGCGCGCCGTTGTCTTCGAGCACGACCGCGACATTTGGTGGGTTTGTGCAGGCCCCCGTGACCGCGTGCGTGAGAGTGTTGTTGCTCCACACCGTTCTCGCGCCGCCCCCTATGGCGTCGTATACGTCTATCGTGTTGGCCGTTGCCCCGGAGCCGGGGCCGCCGTTAATCCACTCGAACGGCCCCGCGTTCTGCGCCCCCGCGGTTTCATTATGAATGCAGAACCCGTTCATATACCCGCGGCACTGGAAAAAGCGAATGTACGTTTTCTCTTGCGACCAGTAATTGCCGTACGCGTTGCACCCGTCGACGCCGTTGCAGTCGGCACCTATGTGATCCAGGCCGACGCCGAAGGCGGGGCTGCCGCCCGTGTATCCGTCGCTTGTTACAATTAGGTCGCAGTACTTCGCATAACTGGAGGTGCCGCTGGTCCCGGTGCCAACCAGGGTCACAGTCCCGAGCGTGACCGACGCGTCTGCGACCAGGGTGCCCATCTCCACGATTCCCCACCACCCGCTGTTGATGGAGCCGTCCGCGTTGAAGGTACCGACGGCGATGTCGCAGCCCGGGGCTAGGGTTTGGGCTTGGGTTCCTGTACTCCACTTGGTGCTACTCCCAGCGATGGAGAAGTTCGTCGGCACGTTCTGACACGACCCACCGTTTACCTTAACTTGGCCCCCTGTGCACCCGGCTGTGGTGACGGTCGTCGTCACCGAGCCCGTGCATGCAACATTCACCGAGTCATTCGCCCCGCAGCCAGCTGGGAAGCTTGGCCCGGCCACAAAGAAAGTCATGCCCTGGCCTGACGCACCCTGCGCCCCGATTCCGACGAGCTCCACGCGGCTCTGCAGGAGCTGGGGGACGTTCGTCGTGATTGACGCTCCGCCCAAGCTTACCCTCACCGCACTGGGGCTCATGGTCGTGGGGATGATCGTGTTGTTCACCGTGAATGACCCGGTGAATCCGCTCGCATCCACCGCACCGGATGCAACCGCTCCGAGATCGTTTATGCAGGTCTGTATCTGCAGCGCATTGTCCGCGCCCAAGAAGCCTATCTTCGGGTCGCAAACCCGACCATTGTTGGTCGACACGAGCGCCGAGTTTGCGCCGACGCCAATCGGTTGGCCTTGAGAAAGGTTGATCTGCGCCGTCGCAGCTTGACACAGGAGCGGCAGAGCACAGCACAAGGCAAACAAGCGCGAATGCAGGCTTGAAACCATCTGAGTCCTCCTTCTCGATTCCGGGAAGGCGCATCATACGCTCAGTTTTTGGGGAGTTACGCCATGGGCGAGTTCCTGTTACAAAAAACGAACGGGGCCGCGCGGCTACCACCCTTGATCCCTCAACGCTATATTGTCCGCTGCCCAGGGGCTACAGAACTTTGAAAATACCGACGTGCAGTTCATCGTCCCGACCTGCGTGACGAAGCCGTAGAAGTCAATTCGGCCAAAGCCCTGCTGATGCAGGGAATCAATGCCCGCACGCAGCGTGCTTCGGTCGCTGTTGTCGAAGATGATGATCCCGTCATCGCGCAGGCGGGATGGAGCTGTCTCCGCACAGCGGACGCGTTCCATGCCGTCGATCACGATGATGTCAAAGCTCCTCTCAGGATATTCCTCGATCGCGGTGCAGTAGACTGAGTCGCCCTCGCTCGTGGCCTCGTCGCCCTTTATCTCGCGGTGAATCAGCGTCACGTTATTTCCGACCATCCTCCGAACCTGCTCCAGCCAAGCCGCGTTATGCTCGACGGTCACAACGCTTCCTGCGTGCTGCCCGTACCAGGCTGTTGAGTATCCCCCACCGAACTCGAAAACCCGGTGGGTGGGCTTTACGCGGGGCAGTATCCATTCTAGGGCTGAGTAGGTGTACCAGGGCTGCGGCGTGCCATCGTCGCCGAGCGGGCGATCCTCGGAGACCGAGCGATGCCAGCCCATTCTCCTCATGACCGAAAGCATCTGCAGGGAGTAATTCATTTCGCGCACCGTTCGCGGAACGCCGTTGATCCGCTGGCGGAGTACAGTGTTTAGATCTGACATAAAGTCACCCCAAAATGCGTGGCGAGTCGAGCGCCGTTCATTCGCCTACCTCGACGTGCGAACTGTGCACGAGCCTTCTCCAGACTCTCAATGCAGAAAACGGCGCGTATGAATACAGAATTGAAACGGCTGAATCAAAGCTGCGAAAGTAGCGATAGGCGCATGCGTCCACGAATCTTTCCAACAAGCTGGGCAGTTCCGGGTTGAGCCCTTCTGTCCCCTGACTGGGCGGCGGCCATGCGCCATGGGTCTGTTTGCGCCAGAGAGCCATGTAGCGGTCGATTTTCTTTCGGATTCGGAGAGGCAGGGTTTCACCGCGCTCGGCGGATCTTGACGGAATGATCTCTTTGCCCTGAACCAGTGAATGGTGCCGCCCTTCATAAATCGCCGACCGGTCGGCGCTCTGCAACGACGCCATTTCGGGAAAGAACGGGACGCCCAGAAAACGGCAGACTTCGCTCATGGTGCGGGCCGGGTCTTGAACAAATTCCTCGTATTGGACCTGGTGAATATGGACGCCCTGCCTCACGGCGCGGTCGCACTGGTTCTTCATGACTTTGAAGCCGAGCAGGGTGCGCACGATCATGCCGCGGCGAGTGAACCAGGAAGATCGTCCTTTGGCGGCGTCGAGAATGCTGCGGGAGATCGCGGCCGGATCGCGCCAGATAACGATAAAGCGGGCCTCGGGAAAATCGCGCGCCAGTTCCAGCACCGCGTCGTAGTAATTCGGAGACTTTTCACCAAAGAGACGCGCTCCCTTCTGACGCGCGGCTTCGCGGTAGGCGCTTTCGAGATTTTCCCGGAACGATGATGAGCCGGAGGCAAGCCTCTCCGGTTCGATTTTGTGTCGGCTGATCGCCTGATTCCAGAATTGCCATCGGCCGGCGAATCGCGAACCTGCGCCCGGCAGCCAGAAAACCGGCCGCAACAGCAGAAGATCGCCCTCATACATCAGCGCGATGTCGGGATGCTGATTCAGCAGGGCATAGAACAACGAAGTTCCCGAGCGCCACATGCCGATCACGAAAACCGGCCCGGAATTCTGTTGGGCATCGCGACCATCCTCATTACGGATGCCTGGTAATTGTTCGGGACTCGAAGTTGCCGGTTCAAGCACAGTTTTCATGGTCCGCGGGAAACAGCTTTTCGGGTATTCCGGGCGCCCTAGCGGGTATGTGCCGTAGAGGTTCCGGCAAATTCAGATTTTGTCCCGCCGACCCGGGAGGCGGGTAGTTTTCCTCTTTTCACCAGGGTCTGGTTGTAGATTTGCATGAGCTGCCGGTAATTCTCGTCGGCCACATACTTGGCTTCGAATTCAAGACGCGCTTCCTTCCCCATGACCCGTGTCAGATGAGGATGTTGCCAGGCCCATTCAACTTTCGCGGCCAGATCGTCAGGGTCGCCGGGTGTGAAATGGATCCCGGTACGGCCATCGTCGACAATCTCCTGCATCGCACCCAGGCGGGAGCTGATGACCGGAACTCCTCGCGCGAAACTCTCAGCGATCGTTAAAGGGAAGTTCTCGTACCACTCACTGGAGAAGACCAGGAAACGCGCCGCGCCGATGGCTGCAATGGTCTCCGGGCGCGGCAGCAATCCCTTGAAAATGACGTTATCGAGCTTTCGCTCTTTGGCCTCTGCCTCCAGTTCGGAACGTTCCGGACCGCCGCCAACCACCCAAAGCGGGATGTCCAATTTTCTTTCCGCCAGCTTGGTCCACGCGTTGAGCATCGTGCTCACGCGTTTCTCGGGAGAAAGCCGTCCTACAAACACGGCGTAGTCTCCATTTCCGGCGCCGACCCCGGGATCGGGATGTACGAAATTGGGTTTGACAAACACTTTATCCGCGGGGAGTCCAGCCCGCAAAAATCGAGAGCGCGAGAATTCCGTCAGGCTAATGTAGCTCTCCACTCCCTCCGTCCAGGTTCCCGCCTGCCGGTGTATGGTCAGCATCAGAGCGGTGACCGCAGTCGTTGCCATCGAGTCGCGATAGCAAGCGTGCCGTACGCCGTGCAGCAAACCGTGGTCCACACATTCTTCGCAAACGCGACCGTCGCGAAAAAAAGTAGCGGCCGGACAGAAAAGGCGATAGTTATGCAGCGTTTGCACAACAGGAACATCCGCCTCACGGCAGGCGGAGTAAATCGATGGAGAGATCATGATAAAAGTGTTGTGGATGTGGACGAGATCGGGCGTTTCCCGCCGCAGCAAGGCGGCAAAATCTCGCCGCGTGTCGCTGGCCCAGATCGTTCGTTTCGCCAGACTAAGGCGCTTCAATCCCGTGTAGGTATCGGCGTCCCAATTACTTCGTTCATACGTGGCAACTTCATGCCCTCTTTCTTGCAAGAGGCGACGTTCCTGCTCGAAGACAAAGTCTTCGCCGCCCGGCTGCTGATAGGAATTATGAACAATAACGATCTTCACTTGCTCTCACCTGGCTGACTTCCATCGCCGGTTGATCCCACCATCTGCAAAAGATCGCCGTTCGACAGATACATCACTTCGTCATGCTTGCTGACGTAATCGAGCAGTCGATCGAGGTCTCTCCATAGACCAAGATCATCAAGCTCCCAGGAATGTCCATAGAGGTGCCAGATCCCTCCGTTTTCCATCACCGAATCAAAAAGCTTTTGGCTCAGATCGAGCCAATTGGGAAGGTCCTGACGATGGGTAACAAAAGTCTGCAAGCTGTCGAGCTTTCGTCCACGAAGCAGGTTCTTGACGTAGGTCACTTTCCGATGGGGGTACAACTGTACAGTGGTGGGCATCTCGAAGGGATCGAAACGAAGCGATGTGGCCAGCATGCGGACTGTGCGTGCGCCGGTGAAACCCGCCTGCTTGACGGCTCGGATTGCGTTCGTGTCATAGCGTCCCTGCGGATAGCAGAACATGCGGACGGGGGCGCCGATGATGTCCTCTAGCATCGGCCTGCACGGCTTGATCTCTGCAGCCAAGTCGGCGGTGGAAAGATGCCACAGTAACTTGTGCGAATATCCATGAGCACCAATCTCGCAGCCGGCCGAGGAAAGGGTTCGGAGTTCGCCATCGCTGAGCCTCTTGATTTCGTTGTGCGCGATGGGAACATAAAACGTGCCCTGAATACCTTTTGAGTGAAGGAGT
>Ga0335072_10009370_pt1 | contig 14119 bp, 17 predicted proteins | sample Lox_Sample_21_FD_206725 | JGI IMG/M metagenome (GOLD analysis project Ga0335072, IMG submission 206725) | Soil microbial communities from Loxahatchee National Wildlife Refuge, Florida, United States - Lox_Sample_2.1 | ecosystem: Environmental > Terrestrial > Soil > Wetlands | place: USA...
CACCCCCAGGACCAGATCACGACCGTGCTCGAAGGCGACATCGACTTCGTGGTGGCGGGCGAACCGGTTCATCTCACAACCGGCCAGCTCGCGACGCTCCCCGGAGGCACGCCGCATTCGGCGACCTTGGCGCGAGACGGTGGCGGCGCGGTGACGCTGAACGTGTTCACGCATCGGGACAGGACGCCCGGTGTCTGACTGGCTCGGCCTGGCCGGTCGGCGCGTGCTGATCGCCGGCGGCGGCGGCACGATCGGGCGCGCGCTCGTCGACGGGTTCGCGACCGCCGGCGCCACGGTGGCGGTCGTCGATCTCAACGATGAGGCGATGGCCGGACTCGAGCAACAAACCGCGGTCCGCCACGCGGCCGACCTCAGCGACGCCGCGGCGGCGCGGGACGCAGTCGCACAAACTCGAGACGCGCTGCAAGGGCTCGACGTGTTCGTCCACTGCGTCGGCATCAACGACCGCCGGCCGATCGAGGACTACGACGCGACCGACTGGGACCGGATCGTCGCCATCAACCTGACGAGCGCATTCCACACCGCGACCGAGGCGGCGACCGCGATGCGCGAACAACAACAGGGCAGGATCGTGTTCTTCTCCTCGGTGGCGGGGCGGAGCGGCCACAAGCATCACGGCCCGTATGCCGCCACCAAGGGCGCGATCAACCAACTGATGCGAGTGATCGCGCACGAGTACGCCGGGCACGGGGTGACCGCCAACGCTGTGGCGCCGGGATACATGGACACCACCCTGACCCGGAGTTATCTGGAGGCCAACCCGGACAAGCGCGAGGGGCTTGTTCAACTGATCCCGGCCGGCCGGTTCGGGACGCTGGCGGAGGTGGTGGACCCGGTGCTGTTCCTGTGCTCGCCGCGCGCGAGCTTCATCACCGGTCAGGTTCTGTATATCGACGGCGGTCGTACGATCGTCTGATCAGCGCTGGGAGCGAAATGGAGCGGAGATTCGAGAACAAGACGTTCATGGTCACCGGCGCCGGGACCGGGTTCGGAGCGGCGCTGGCGCTACGCGCGGCGCAAGAGGGAGCGGGCAAGGTCCTGATCCACTACCGCAGCTCCGCCGAGGGTGCGGACAGGACGGCAGCACGCGTGCGGGAAGAAGGCGCCGCCACCGAGATCGTGCAGGGCGACATCACCAAGTGGGCGGACATCCAGCGGATGGCGGCGTGGGCGTTCGAAGACCACGGCGGGATCGACGTGCTCGTCAACAACGTCGGCGACATGGCGTCGGGCCAGGCGTCGTGGAAGGAGGTCACCGAGGAGGCGATCGACCATGTGCTCGCGGTCGACATCAAGGGGACGATGCTGATGGTGCACGAGTTCGGTCAGCGCATGGCCGAGGGCGACGGCGGCGTGATCGTCAACGTCGGCTCGACGGTGATCGTTCGCGGCAGCCCGCGGGCGCCGCAGTACGCCGCCGGCAAGTACGGCTTGCTCGGGATCACGAAGTCCTACGCCAAGGCCCTGGCCCCGAAGGTGCGGGTGAACACGTTCGCGCCGGGATTCATGGAGACCGAGGCGCTGCTGGCGCGCCCCGAGTGGAACGCGGGACGGCGCGACGATGTCCTCTCCGCCACGCCTGCTGGGAAGATTCCCAAGCCGGAGGACATGACCGGCGCGGCGCTGTTTCTCGCCAGCGACGATGCCCATCACATCACCGGCTCCTACATGATCGCCGACGGCGGTTACAGCATGCTGGGCGCCTGACGCCAGGAGGAACCTCATGGCAGACAACGGTCAGAACACTGAGGATGTGTACGAGCGGGTCCGCACCGCGATCCTCGACGGGCAACTCGCGCCCGGAGCCGTGATGTCGCAGGTGGCGCTGGCGCAGGACCTCGGGATCAGCCGGACTCCGCTGCGCGAGGCGCTGCGCATGCTGCAGAGCGAGGGGCTCGTCGAGGGCGAGCCGAACCGCCGCGTCCGCGTGGCGCCGATGACCGCGCCCGACCTCGAGGAGCTGTACGTCATGCGCGTCACGCTCGAGGCCGAAGCGCTGCGCCTGTCGGTGCCGCGGATGACCTCGGAGGACCTCGCGCGGCTCGAGGGGCACATGGCGGAGATGGCGCACTACGCCGCCGAGAAGGACTACCGGCGCTGGAACCTTCCCCACCAGCAGTTCCACCGTGGCTTGACCGCCCACGCCGGCGAGCGCGTCAACTTCGTGCTCGGGCAGATGTTCGACCACGCCGAGCGCTACCGGCGGCTGCACATCGGACACGGCCCGACCGCGTGGGCGACCGCCGGGCACCGCGAGATCCTCAACGCCTGCAAGGCCGGCGATCGGGACGGGAGCGCGGGGCTGCTGGCGTCGCATCTGGCCAGGACCGGGTTCGAGGTCTCCGAGCTGCTCGAGCCCGGTTATCAGCCGAAGCTGCTCGAGCTGGCGCTGACCGACGCCGGTGGCGCCCCGCCGGTCAAGACCCGGCGCCGCACCGCGCGCTGAGCCGGCTCGAGCCTCCCGAGCCATTTCGCTGGCCCTCGCCGGCGTCTCTCTGTCAGGATCCGCGGCAGACACCGATCGGCGGCGGGCGCGCCGGACCGAGCGCCCGCGCCGCAGCGACTCCCGGAGGCCTGATGAGCACGCGTGTAATGCCGAGCGTTCGCACCCTGAGAGACCGGCCCGCGTGGAGGGCGCTCGAGAAGCACTACGAGGAACTCCACCCCCAGCACCTCCGCGAGCTGTTCGCGGCGGACGCGACCCGGGGCGAGCGACTCACCGCAGAGGCCGCGGGGCTGTTTCTCGACTACTCGAAGAACCGAATCACCGAAGAGACCGTCGGGCTGCTCGAAGCCCTGGCCGAGCAGTCGGGCCTACAAGACCGGATCGAGGCGATGTTCACCGGCGAGCGGATCAACGTCTCCGAGAACCGGTCGGTCCTCCATGTCGCCCTGCGCATGCCGAAATCGGCGTCGCTGATCGTCGACGGCGTCGACGTGGTCAAGCAGGTCCACGAGGTGCTCGACCGGATGAGCGCGTTCTCGACGCGGATACGAAGCGGCGAATGGCGAGGACACACGGGCGAGGCCATCCGCAACGTGGTCAACATCGGGATCGGCGGGTCCGACCTCGGTCCGGTGATGGCCTACGAGGCGTTGCGTCACTACACCGACCGCGAGATGACGTTCCGGTTCGTGTCGAACGTCGACTCCACCGACATCGTCGAGGCGACCCGCGACCTCGACCCGGCGCAGACGCTGTTCATCATCTCCTCGAAGACGTTCACGACGCTCGAGACGATGACCAACGCGCGGAGTGCCCGCGACTGGCTGCTCGCATCGCTCCACGACGATCACGCGATCGCCAAGCACTTCGTGGCGGTGTCGACGAACGCCGAGAAGGTCGCGGAGTTCGGGATCGACACCGACAACATGTTCGGCTTCTGGGAGTGGGTGGGCGGGCGCTACTCGATGGACTCCGCGATCGGCCTGTCGACGATGCTGGCGGTCGGACCCGACGGCTTCCACGAGATGCTCGCCGGCTTCCACGCGATCGACGAGCATTTCCGCGGCACCCCGTTCGGGCAGAACCTGCCGGCGCTGATGGGGCTGCTCGCGGTCTGGTACGGCGACTTCTTCGGCGCCCAGACCGTCGGGGTGATGCCCTACAGCCAGTACCTCAAGCGGTTCCCCGCCTACCTCCAGCAGCTGACGATGGAGTCCAACGGCAAGCACGTCACGCTCGACGGGCGCCACGTCGACTACGAGACCGGCGCCGTCTACTGGGGCGAGCCGGGGACGAACGGCCAGCACAGCTTCTACCAGCTGATCCATCAGGGCACGAAGCTGATCCCGGTCGACCTGATCGGGTTCGCGAAGACGCTCAACCCGCTCCGAGACCACCATGACCTGCTGATGTCGAACGTGTTCGCGCAGGCCGAGGCGCTCGCGTTCGGCAAGACCGAGGAGGAGGTGCGTGCCGAGGGCACGCCCGAGCACGTCGTGCCGCACCGGGTCATGGAGGGCAACCGCCCGACGAACACGATCCTCGCCGAGGAGCTCACCCCGCGGACGCTCGGCAGCCTGGTGGCGCTGTACGAGCACAGCGTGTTCACTCAGGGCGTGGTGTGGGAGATCGACTCGTTCGACCAGTGGGGCGTCGAGCTCGGCAAGGTCCTCGCCGCCCGCATCATCCCCGAGCTCGAGAGCGCCACCGACCCTGATCTCAAACACGACAGCTCGACCAATGCCCTGATCCGCCGCTACCGCGCGATGCGCTGAGAGGAGAACGAATCACATGCCGACGGACAAGCCGATGCAACTGGGAATGGTCGGACTGGGGCGGATGGGTTCCGGCCTCGTGCGGCGGCTAACGCGGGACGGACACCATTGCGTCGGGTATGACCGCAACGCGGATGTAGTCAAGTCGATCGAGGCCGAGGGGATCGCCGGAGCGAGCTCGCTCGAGGAGTTCGCGTCCAAGCTCGAGAAGCCGCGCACCGCCTGGGTGATGGTGCCGGCGGGCGAGATCACCACGCAGACGATCCGCGCCGTGGCGGACGTGTTCGAGCCCGGCGACGCGATCATCGACGGCGGCAACACCCATTACCACGACGACCTCCGCCACGCGGCCGAGCTCCGCGAGAAGGGCATCCATCACATCGACGTTGGCACGAGCGGCGGCGTATACGGGCTCGAGCGCGGGTTCTGCCTGATGATCGGCGGCGAGGACGAGGTCGTCGAGCGGCTCTATCCGCTGTTCGGCTCGATCGCCCCGGGCGTCGACTCCGCGCCGCGAACGCCGGGGCGGACCGGCGACCCGAGCCCGTCCGAGACCGGCTTCCTCCACTGCGGTCCGAACGGCGCCGGCCACTTCGTGAAGATGGTCCACAACGGAATCGAGTACGGGATCATGGCCGCGTACGCGGAGGGTTTGAACATCATCCAGAACGCGAACGCCGGCAAGCGCTCCCAGGAATCGGACGCGGAGACCACGCCGATGGAGCATCCCGAGTACTACCAGTACGACATCAACACCGCCGAGGTCACCGAGGTCTGGCGGCGCGGGAGCGTGGTCGCATCGTGGCTGCTCGACCTGACCGCCGAGGCGTTGCTCGAGTCTCCGGCGCTCGACGGCTTTTCGGGGCGAGTGTCGGACTCCGGCGAGGGGCGCTGGACGTCGCTCGCGGCGATCGACGAGGGCGTCCCCGCACCCGTTCTCACCACCGCGCTGTACTCGCGGTTCGCCTCACGCGGGCTCGACGACTATGCGAACAAGGTGCTCTCAGCGATGCGCCAGATGTTCGGGGGCCACAAAGAGAAGGCTGCGAGCTGAGCACCGCGACCGATCCAATCGAGCGCGAGAAGCAGCTCGCCGCCGAGGCGGCGGCCCAGCTCGTGCAGGACGGGATGCTGGTCGGCCTCGGGACCGGCTCGACCTCCGCGTACCTGCTGCCGCCACTCGCCGCCCGCGAACTCGACATCACGTGCGTGGCGACGTCGCCGGCGACCTCGCAGGCGGCGCGCGCGCTCGGAATCGAGGTCGTGTCGTTCGCCGGGCTCGAGGCGCCGACCCGGCTCGACATGACGATCGACGGCGCCGATCAGGTCGACCCGGCGGGCTGGCTCGTGAAGGGGGGAGGGGCCGCCCACACCCGGGAGAAGGCGGTCGCGGCGGCGGCGGACCGGTTCATCGTGATCGTCTCCTCCAACAAGGTGGTGGGGCGGCTCACGCCGCCGATTCCACTCGAGCTCGCCGAGTTCGGTCTCGCCGCCACGTTCGCGCGCGTCCAGCCGGCTCGCCTTCGCGATGTGGCCCACAGCCCCGACGGCGGCGTGATCGCGGACTATCTGGGGGAGTTCGAGGACCCGTCCAAGCTCGCGGCCTGGCTGTCCGAGCAGCCCGGAGTGGTCGAGCACGGGCTGTTCCCCGCCTCGATGGTCGCCGAGGTCCTGGTCGGGCGCGGTCAGGAGGTCGAGCGCATGACGCCGCCTGGGTAGGAGCCCCCTAGGCGAAGCTGTACGGGGGGCACGGGCCGGTGCAGACCAGCTCGACTCCGTCGAGGCACCCGCCGAGCTCCTGCACGAGCGCGACGAATTCGCCCACCCGGCCGCGGTCGACCAGGTAGACGTCGAGCGCCGGAAGGTCGGCGGTGCCGAGCGTTCGGCGGATGCTGCGCGCCAGGCCCGTGAGCGGGTCGAGTTGGCTGGCCAGCCGGCGTGCGCTCTGGCGGGTCTCCAGCCGGTCGCGCAAGTAGGCCACGTCCGACTCCGAGCGCGGATCAGCGGCGCCGTCGCCGGCGAGCCAACGAGCGTGCAGCCCGAGCTCGACCGCCCCGCGGACGCCGTCGAGCCTCGACAGCAGATCGCGCCGGCGCCGGCGCAACATCGCACGCACCGCCTCGTCGTCGTCCACCACGCGGCCGAACTGGGCCGGAAGGATCCCCCGGACATCCATCAGGCTCCGCACGGTCCGCTCGTAGTCGTCGAGCGCCCCGGGGGCAGCCAGCGGGGCGGGATCCTCGTGATCGGTGACGATCGCCATCAGCGAGCCGTCGGCGATGCCGCGGAGCGGCTGGTCGCCGAGCCCCGTCCCGACTATCGGGCCGGCGTCGGCCTCGCCGGCACCGTACAAGAGAAGAGTCATCGTGCAGCGACCTCGCCGGCCGCCCCGACGGTCGCCTCGCCGGCCGCCTCGACGAGCGGCGCGACGTCGGCCGTGACGTCGCGCGCTCGTTCGCCTGGGCTCACACCAGCTTCACAGGCCTCACGGCCCTGGCCCGGGCCCTGGCCGGTGCACCCTCCCTCAGCTCGAGTGTGGACCTGCATGCCAACCTCTCCGGCCTTTTCGTTACCCACACCTAAAGCTCACGCATCCCCATCTGGACGAATGTTCGACCCCGGAACCGCCCCGGAGTCCACGGATGATCGAATCGGAGGCCAGATCAATTGATGTCCTTCGATCCAATCTGTATATATGGCGAGGAATGGAACGCGAGATCGCCGCACCGGTGTGTCGGCTCGACCAGGCAGGCTTGCGCGACCAACTCGATCGCTACAGGCAGATCAGCCGCCACGTCGAGACCGTGGAGCGCGACCCCGGCCGCATCGTGGTGCGGTTCGCCCGGGATGTGCCTCGTGATCGACTCGACACGGCACTTGCGGTCGAGCGGGGCTGCTGCGCGTTCCTCGGCATCGACTACGACCCGAGCGAGCGGCGGCTCACGCTCACGGTCGAGGATGCCGCCCAGGACCCCGTGCTCGGCGCGCTGGCGGACGCGCTGAGCACGCAAATCGCGCGTTGACGCGAGCCGCGGCCGCCCGCAAGACGGCGCCCGCGTGACCGTTCACATAGCGAACGGTTGATTTCGTCTGCTCCGCCCGCGAAAATTGGGCTCTCCGATCTGCAACCGAAGCCCAGGGTCATGTCTGAAACCGACGATCAGGCAATGGCGGGAGTCGCGTTGATGGGGCATTCCGTAAGGACGGCCCCTGTCCGAGTACTGGGGCGCGCCCGGCTGTCCTTAGAGCACGGGGACTTCCGGCGCACCTACGGCGCTCAGGCCGCGTTCCTCGTTGCCGCCTATTACGCCGCCGCGCACCTCGGGTACGCGTTCAGGTTCACCGGCCCGGTCGCGTCGATCGTCTGGCTTCCGGTCGGGGTCGGGATCGCGGGGCTGTACCTGCTCGGGCTGCGCCTGTGGCCGGCCGTGGTCATCGGGGATCTGCTCGTCAACAACTACTCGGCGCTGCCCGTCGGCGCGGCGGTCGGCCAGAGCTTCGGCAACCTGCTCGAGGTCGTGATCGGCGTGCTGCTCCTGCGCCGGTTCATCTCGCGACGGGCGCCGCTCGACACCGCGACCGGAGTCGCCGGAGTGTTCGCGGCGCTGACCGCCGCGACGGCCGTGAGCGCGATCATCGGACCGCTGTCGCTCGCGCTGTTTCACGCGATCCCCGCCGGCTCGATCCTGCGGGTGTCGCGGACGTGGTGGCTTGGCGACTTCTGCGGCGCCGCGATCGTCCTGCCGCTCGCGCTCGCGTTCAGCACACCGACTCCGCACACCTGGGTCCGCGGACACGTCGTCGAAGCCGCGCTGTTGCTGGGGACGCTGATCGGTCTGAGCACGGTCGCCGCCAAGGTCGGCGGGCCTTCGACCTATCTCGCGTTCCCCGTCCTCATCTGGGCCGCGTTCCGGTTCGGCCCGCGCGGCGCGACGCTGGCGATCGCGATCAGCGCTGCGTTCACGATCTGGGGCGCGACCGATTTTCCCGGCCCGTTCACGGTCAACGGGATGGAGAACATCCCCGCGACCCAGATCTACCTCGCGGTCGCGGCGCTCGCGACGCTCTCGGTCGCGGCCCTTGCCTCCGAGCGGGAGCAACTCGCGAGGAGCGTCCGCGCGTCACGGACGAGGATCGTGCTCGCCGCCGATGACGAGCGTCGCCGGCTCGAGCGGAACCTTCACGACGGCGCTCAAGGGCGTCTCGTCGCGCTCGCCGCCCGGCTCGGGCTCGCCGCGCACGCCGCCAAGGAGGCGCCCGAGACCGCCGCCTCATCGATCGAGACCGCGCACGCCGAATTGCTCGTCGCGATCGACGAGCTCCGCGAGCTGGTCCAGGGGATCCAGCCGGCGGCGCTCCGCCAGTTCGGCCTCGCGAGCGCGGTCGAGGACATCGCGGCCAAGTCCGTGACCCCAATCGAGCTGGTCGAGCTGCCGCGTGTGCGGCTCGACGAGACGACCGAGGCGACCGCCTTCTATCTGATTCGCGAGGCCGTCACGAACGCCGAGCGGCACGCGCGCGCATCGGCGATCCGCGTCCGCGCCCACCTGAGCGCGGCGAGCCTCACGGTCGAGGTGCAGGACGACGGCGCTGGAGGGGCGTTCGAACGCAACGACCGCGGGCTGCAAGGCCTCCGCGACCGCGTCGAGGCCACCGGTGGGACGTTCGAGCTCGACAGCGAGCCGGGAGTCGGCACCAGCATCAGGGCCGAGATCCCACTCGGACCGACCCGCTGACGGCCGTTCCTACTCCGACGCCGGGCTCTTGCCGCTGGCCAGGAACAGCAGCGCGGCCTTCACGCGGCGGCTGACGTCGTCCGGGCTCTCGAGCTCGAGCTTGGTGAAGATCGCGTTGATGTGCTTCTCGACAGCGCGCTTGGTGAGCACGAGCGACTCCGCGATCGCGGCGTTGCTCTTGCCCTGAGCGAGCTCCGCGAGCACATCGTGCTCGCGCCGCGTGAGCGACGACAGCGGCGACTGCGCGCCGGCGCTCCGGGCCCGGACGAGTACCTCCACCACCTTGGGATCGATCACCGAGCCGCCCGACACCACCGCTTCGATCGCCCCCATGAGCTGCTGCGGATCGCCTACGCGTTCCTTGAGCAGGTACGCCCGCCGGGCGCTGCCGGCGTCGAGGAAGTCGAGCACGTAGCTCGGATCGGCGAACTGGCTGAGGATCACGACGCCGATGTCGGGATGGCTGACCCGGAGCTCTCGCGCGACCTGAATCCCCTCGTCGGTTCCGGTCGGCGGCATCCTGATATCGGTGAGCACCGCGTCGGGTCGCTCGCGCTCGATCGCCTCGGTCAGCGAGGCCCGATCGCCGCAGAACGCGACCGCCTCGACGAAGTCGAAACCGGACACGATCCGCTCCAGCGCCTCGCGCATCAGGAACGTGTCCTCGCCGATCACGACCCGAATCAAGTCCCTGCTTTGCGAGCCCTCATCCGAGGGCTGGGCAGACAATTGCGTCACACCGCACCCGGGTTGCGCGACTGAAATCCTCCGAGGAGTTGCCGCAAAGTTAGCGCGTCCTCCGAGCGTTTCCGCCGGGGAAGAAATTGTGGTGTGGCCATCACGATGGATGGGGGTGCGAGCACCCCAGGCGTAGCGCCGACAGACTGGCGCCGCCGGCCCCCGCCGGGGACGCCGTGATCAGGATCCGTCGAATCCCTCTTCTGAGAGGAAGATGAGCGTCGCCTTGACGCGGCGGCTCACATCCTGCGTCTCGGGGAGGTTGAGCTTCGAGAAGATCGAGTTCACGTGCTTCTCGACCGCCCGCTTGGTGAGCACCAGCGACTCGGCGATCGCGCTGTTGCTCTTGCCCGCGGCGATCTCGGCGAGCAACTCGCGCTCGCGCGAGGTCAGCTGCGAGAGCTGCGACTTCGCGGCGCGGGAGCGAGCCTCGATCAGGACGTCGACGATGATCGGGTCGATAACCGACCCGCCGCGCGCGACGGCCTTGATCGCGTCGAGCAACTGCTCCTTGTTGCGAATCCGTTCCTTGAGCAAATACGCGCGGCCCCCGCTGCCGTGTTCCAGCAAACGGATCGCGTAGGCGGGCTCGGCGTACTGGCTGAGGACGACGACACCGATCTCGGGGTGCGTGTCGCGAAGCGATGCCGCGATACGAACGCCCTCCTCGGCGCCGGACGGCGGCATTCGGATGTCGGTGAGGACGACGTCGGGATCCCAGGTTGCGATCGCCGTCTGGAGCTCCTTCCCGTTCGTGCAAACGGCGACGAGCTCGACCTCCGCGGCCGCGCTCAGAGTCGCGGTCAGGAACTCGCGAATCACGTAGGAGTCCTCCGCCACCACGACGCGGATCGGACCGGTTGACTCGTCGGTTGCAGGCCGAGTGTGTTGCTGCGCGCTCACGCTCATCGAACCCTCCGGGGCGCCGCTGTCGCCCCTATCGTGCTCAGATAACACCGTCTTCACAAGGGCGCTTGCCTCCCACGCCCTGGAAGCATGCACCACAGTTGGGCTCGGCGGTCCTCTTCACCCCGATCGGAGGATGACGGAGGCCCGCGAATCCGGTGCGATGCCGGGCGATGACCTCTCCGGCCTGGCGCGCGCCCGAACCGGATGTGGCGGCGACCGGCCTGGCGATCACCTGGTTGGGGCACGCCACCGTGCTCGTTGAAATCGACGGCGTACGGGCGATCACCGACCCCGTGCTGCGCGACCGGGTCGGGCCGCTGGTGCGGATCTCCCCCGATGTCGAGTTCCTGGGATCGGTCGACTGCGTCCTGCTGTCGCACCTGCACGCCGACCACACCGACCTCCCGACATTGCGGGCGCTCGGGCGCTCGGGCCCTGTGCTCGCCCCGGCTCCGGCGCGTGAATGGCTCACGGGGAGAGGGTTGCGCGATGTGCGCGAGCTTCATCCGGGCGGCGAGATCGGCGTTGCGGGGCTGCGAATCGCAGCCACCGCCGCGGTGCACGACCCGCGCCGGCGCCCGTTCGGGCCCGCGGCGCCACCGGTCGGCTATGTGATCCGGGGATCGAGCGCGGTGTACTTCGCGGGGGACACCGACCTGTTCGCCGGGATGGCGGAACTCCGGGGCGCGATCGACGTGGCGCTGCTGCCCGTGTGGGGCTGGGGCGCGAGCGTGGGCGCCGGACATCTGGACCCGCAGAGCGCCGCCGAGGCGGCCGCGCTGATCGCGCCGGCGGTCGCGATCCCGATCCACTGGGGCACGTTCGCGCTGCCCCGTCCGGCGCGGCGGGCTGCCGACCCCGCGCGGCCGGCGCGCGAGTTCGCGGAGCTCACCAAGCGGTACGCGCCCGGCGTCGAGGTGCGCGTGCTCGTTCCCGGTGAGCGCACCACGCTATAGACGCCCGGGGCAGCCGGCCGAGGCCACCGTCGCGACTGGTTACGCGCGCCCAATTCGAGGGTAAAAATCGCTGGTCCCGCCATCAGAGGTCTATCCAGGTGATCCAGATTTCGGAGGACGCGCTGCGTGAGGGCTGCGAGCGCGCGCACGACCTATTCCTGCTCAACCGTCTGCGCGGGCAGCACGAGGCCAGCCAGAGCTTCGATGCGGTCTACCGGGCGCTCGGCCTCGACCCGGAGATGCGCGCGAGGCTCGAACGCGCGCTTCGTGAGCTCGTCCCGGTCAAGGGGGCCCCGATACTCGAGGCCACGACGGTCGTCTCGATGCTGGCCGGGGTCCTCGTCGGGCTGCTGATCGCCGATAGCACGTTCCCCTCCGAAGAGCTCGACCTGCCGGTCGCCGACGCGACCTGACCCGCCGACGGGGCCTCATCCGATCTGGGCGATGCGGCGCGCGGCTGTGCACCGGATACTTGCGGGGTGACCTGGCTCGAAGAGGCAGAGCGTCTCGACGTCGCCGTGTACGGGGCGATCGCCGGCACCCCGACGCCGCAGCTGGACGGCGCTCTGCGGCGGCTGTCGAACGCCGCCAACTACTCGCGGATATCGATCGCGTCGGGTGCGCTGCTGGCAATCGCGGGCGGGCCGCGCGGGCGGCGCGCGGCGGCGACCGGGCTTGCGTCGGTGGCCGCGACCTCGGCGTTCGTGAACCTCGTCGTCAAGCCGCTCGGACGCCGTCAGCGGCCCGACCGCGAAGCCCAGGAAGTACCGGAGGAGCGCCACGTCCGTATGCCCACATCGCGGTCGTTTCCCTCTGGGCACACCGCGGCGGCGGTCGCGTTCGCCGGCGGCGTCGGGGATGTGCTCCCGCTAGCCGGCGCGCCGCTGCACCTGCTGGCCGCGCTCGTCGCCTATTCGCGCGTCCACACGGGCGTTCACTACCCCGCCGACGTGCTCGCGGGGGCCCTCCTGGGAGCGACAATCGCCGACGTCACCGCAGGCGTGCTCGGCTCCGGGTGCGACTGAGGGCCAATCGCCACGAGCTCGTCGATCAGGCCGAGGACCTCGAGGTGTGAGCCGCGCCGGCGCCGCGCGACGGCCTGGATCATGCGGCTGCCGAGATCGTCCGGCTGCGGCCACAGCATCAGCGCGAACATCCCGCGGACGAGGATGAACCGAGTCCAGCGGCGTCGTCGAGCCACCTCACCGACCCACGCGCTGACGCGTGCGGCACGGGCTCGCTGGACCTCCTGCGAGGACCGTGTGCCGACAACCTTCGAGGCGTACGCATAAAGATCCTGGCGGTGGTGATCGTCGATCCAGTCGTTGTAGGCCCTCAGGCACGAGCCGATCACCGGACACACCGATGCCGGGTGGTCGCTGAACGGCTCGCCCGCCAGCATGGAGGCGAGCTCCATCACGCACGCTCCCTCGTCGGGGGAGTTGTGCCTTCCCTTGCTCAGCCTGATCGTCTGATGTGTGACGTGGGGCATGGACGCCTTCCTATCGTCGCGTGTGTGATCCGCCGCCGAGCCCGGTCCCCGTCACTCGTCGGCCTCTAGGTCGTAACCGATCGCCACCGCCAGCCGGGGGGCCGTCGAGACCACCCTCGCGAGTCCGACCGTCGGTGCCACCGCGATCAGCACCCCGACGATCTCGGCTTCGGTCGCGCCGGCCTCGATCGCGCGATCGACGGTCGCTCGAAGCGAGCTCGTGGAGGCGCCGAGGGCCAGCAGCGCGCCCAATTGAACGAGCACGTCGACCTTCGGTCGCAGCGCGGCCGCGCCGGCGGTATCCGCTCGGCTGGCGAGAACCATCCCAACCGACTCCTCATCGTTGAGCGCCAACCGGCGGAGGAGGCGTTCCGTTTCGTCCACGAGCGCGACGGTAGTGACGATCGCGGTCCGGACATCGTCCGATCCGGGTGATGCCCGCATCCGAGCCGGCGAACGGATCGCGGTGACACCGCCGGGTAAAGCAACGCGCCGCCGAACAGGTCGTGATCGCCCAGGGCCGGTTAGCCGGGTTGGCCGGCGATGAACGGCGGGCACCTGGCGGTCCGCTCGTCCCGGACCGCGCTCCTCCGCCGGCTCCGGCCACCCCGCCCGGGTACACCGGAAATCAGGGATGACAAGTCCACGCTCGGCCCCGCCCGGGAGCCGAATGTGTATTCGGCCACCTATCACGGCGCTATCTCAACCCTCGAGCTGAAAACGTCGTCGAGCGTGGACTTGGCCCCACACCCGCCACGCCCACGCGGCACCGCTGCGCGGCCCGGCCCGGCCCGGCCGGCCCGGCGTGCGATCCCCGGCCCATCTCGGAGTGCCCGCCGTCAATGCCGCGGACCCGCGCCACCTCATCTGAAGGCGCCCGCCGTTCGTATCGCGACCCCGACCGGGGCCGCTCCGACGCCGCGCCACGGGCCTGCCGGCGTGAATCAAGACCGTGGTGCGCACTTCCTCGAACACGGGGGTGCGCCTCCTTGCTCCCGACGGGCGGCTCGGAGAGGTTAGCTCTCGGGCGCGGCAGCCCGTCTTGC
>Ga0335072_10009372_pt1 | contig 14117 bp, 11 predicted proteins | sample Lox_Sample_21_FD_206725 | JGI IMG/M metagenome (GOLD analysis project Ga0335072, IMG submission 206725) | Soil microbial communities from Loxahatchee National Wildlife Refuge, Florida, United States - Lox_Sample_2.1 | ecosystem: Environmental > Terrestrial > Soil > Wetlands | place: USA...
CACCTCCGGTGACCGCGAGTATAGACCGGTCCTCGACGACCAATCTGGCTATCAGAGGCCAGGTAATGGCTGCGTAGCGCCGCGGTTATGTCATACGCCGAAGCGCCAGGTGCGGTGGCGGGCGGCCTCTGGCACCCGGTAAACTGCAGCCGTGCAGTCCATCGCGTACCGGGAGATGATGCCCCGCTAGCCGGGGCCATCTGACGCTGCCAGGACTGTCGTCCGCACGAGGCCCTTCAGGGGCCTCGATTCATGTGCGGGGTCGGCGCCCCTGATCTATCTACCAGGAGGCTCCGGTGAGCGCTCAGCGTGTCTATCTCAGCACCACGATTCCGTACGTTAACTCCCGCCCGCACCTCGGGCACACGCTGGAACTCGTCCAGGCGGACGTGCTCGCGCGCCATCATCGCCGCATCGGTGATGAGGTCCGGCTGCAGAGCGGCACGGACGACAACTCGCTCAAGAACGTGCTGGCCGCGGAACGCGAGGGCATCAGCACCAGGGAACTGGTCAACCGCAATGCGAGCGCGTTCGCCGTGCTGCGCGATGACCTGTCGCTCAGCGTGGATGACTTCATCCGCACCAGTAGCGACCCGCGGCACCGGCCCGGCGTGGAACGGCTATGGCGGGCCTGCGCGGCTAACGGCGACTTGTACCGCAAGGCCTACCAGGGCCTGTATTGCGTCGGCTGCGAGCAGTTCTATGCCGAGACCGAACTAGCGGCAGGCAAGTGCCCCGACCACGGCACGCCTGTTGAGCTCGTGGCCGAGGAGAACTGGTTCTTCCGGCTGTCCAGGTACGCCGGCACGCTGGCCGAGCTGATCAGCACCGGCAAGCTGCGGATCGAGCCGGCCAGCCGGCGCAACGAGGTACTGGGGTTCATCGCAGGCGGTCTCGAGGATTTCAGCGCCTCCCGATCGGTCCAGCGGGCGCGCGGCTGGGGGATCGGCGTACCGGACGACCCCAGCCAGGTCATCTATGTCTGGTGGGACGCCCTCGGCAACTACATCACGTCACTGAACGCCGGTGCGCCGGCGCCGCGCGACGCCGACTACCAGCACTGGTGGGTGAACGCGGACCGGCGGGTGCACCTGGTCGGTAAGGGCGTTCTCCGGTTCCACGCCGTCTACTGGCCGGCCATCCTGCTGTCGGCTGGCCAGCCACTGCCGACAGAGGTCTTCGTGCATGACTACCTGACGGCCGATGGCGGCAAGATCAGCAAGTCGGCACCGACGGGAACACCGGACAGCACCGACCCGGCCCGGCTGAGCCACCGCTATGGCCCCGATGCGGTCCGCTGGTGGCTGCTGCGTGACGTCCCGCGAGCGGGCGACACCGACTTCACTGTCGCCAAGCTGATCACGCGGGCCAACGAGGACCTGGCCAACGGCCTTGGCAATCTCATCAGCCGGGTAGTCTCGCTCGCTCACTCGTATCGGGACGGCGCGGTGCGCCCCTGCCGCCGTCCGGACGGCACCAGCCGCTGGCTGGCTGCGGCCGCCGATCCCCGCGATGCCCGCGCGGCCGCTATTCCGGCTGTGCTGGCGGATCCAGGGACCGATGCGCTACCGGACTGGCCCGACGATGCTGCCTCGCTGCGCGAGGCGATTGAGCGCACGCCTGCTGCCGTGGCGACGGCCCTCGCGAGGTTTGACTTCCGGGCCGCAGCCAGCGCGGTGTTTCAGATAGTCGAGCAGGCCAACCGTTACGTCGACGCGACCGAGCCGTGGCATCTGGGCAGGGCCGAGCGAGCCGGGGATGTGGCCGCAGGCGAGCGGCTCGACCGGGTGCTGGGCGCACTGGTCACGGCCTGCCAGGTGCTGGCAGCGGAAATCTGGCCGTTTCTGCCCGACCTGGCGGCGAGGATCGCGGCTGCGTGTGGCGACTGCGGCGGCAGGCTGCCCAAGCCGGTGCCGGTATTCCCGCGGATTGAGCTAGCTAGTACCAGCCTGCCGCGGCCACAGTATCCTGCCCTCGCGGCCGGTCCATCCGGGCGCCAGAACCCCGCGCTGGCAGCGTCGCTGCCGTCGGCCCGGCGTCCGCGCCGGCTGGATTCCGCACCGGGTCGCGAGAAGGCGAGCGAGGTCACAGCGTGCCGAGTGAACCAGCCCTGATCTGGGTGCCCACGGAACCGGTGGCACAGGCGCTGGCGGGACTGGCCGGCGCGCGCGTCGAAGTTCACGCCCCGGATGGCTCTGACCTGCCACCGTCCGTTGCCGACGTCGAGTTCTACGTGCCGCCATTCTTTCCCCGGCCGGACGCGATCGCTGCCATGGCGCGAATGCCGAAGCTCACGGTGGTGCAGACGCTTACCGCTGGTTTCGATGCGGTGCGGCCGCATGTGCCGGCCAGCGCGGTACTGTGCAATGCCCGCGGAGTACACGACGCCAGCACCGCCGAATGGGTGGTCGGTGCGACCCTGGCGGCGATCCGCCAGTTTCCCTATTTCGCCGCCGAGCAGGCCGCCGGCCGGTGGAGCTACCGGCCCACCGACTGTCTCGCCGGCAAGACAGTGCTGATCGTCGGCCACGGGTCGATCGGCCAGGCGGTCGAACGCCGGCTGGCTGGTTTCGAGGTGCGCGTCTTGCGCGTCGCGAGGACCGCCAGGGCTGGCGTCAGCGCGGTGTCCGAGCTCCCGGGCCTGCTACCGGAGGCCGACATCGTGATCCTGCTGGCACCGGTGACCACGCAGACGGTCGGTATGGCAGATGCTGTTTTCCTGGCCCGGATGAAGGACGGGGCACTGCTGGTCAACGCCGCGCGGGGAGTGCTGGTAGTCACAGCGGACCTGGTTGCTGAGGTCGGCGCTGGGCGCCTGTCAGCCGTCATGGACGTCACCGACCCGGAACCTCTGCCGCCAGGGCATCCGCTCTGGGCGCTGCCCAATGTGCTGATCACACCACACGTCGGAGCCTCTACCCCGGTATCGGCTCGGACCGCCGCGCAGTTCGTGCGGGACCAGGCCGAGCGGTACCTGACCGGCCAGCCGCTGCTCAACGTGATCACCGGTGACTACTGAATCCGCAGGTCAGAAGGTCAGTAGCGAGTCGGCGCGAAGTTGTCGCCGTGTATAGGCCCTTCCTCAATCGAAGCGTGACCTGGCGCCACTAGAGTGCTTGAGCTTCACTGATTAGGCGAGACATTAGCGTTCCTGGCGGACCCGTCTTATCCGCCGGGACCAGTGGCACCGTCTGCACCGCCGCGTGCTGCCGTCGCTCAATGACGAGTCGCAGGCATGACCTCCCTGCGCGGCATGCGGGCCTCGGTGCCGCTTTTGAAACGTTCGGCCCGCGTCGCGGGACGCGGCCGACAGGAGGTCTGGTGCGCGCATGCCAAGTCCAGGCGGCGGCGGCCGCCTGGCCGCCATGAGCTCGTCCTCGCCTGCGTGGATGGTCGTCGGCCTGCTCCTGGCCGTCGCGGCCGTGACACTGCTGGTCCGTCGGCTCAGGCAGGGCGACCCCGGCAGCAGGTGGCTGGCAGTTACGGCAGCGGCCTGGGGCGCGGCATTCGCGGCGCAAGGCGCTGGCACCGACACTGTGACGCCGGTGGTGCAGCTCACGCTGACAGACCTGCTGGCCCTGCTCGGTCTGCCCGCCCTCGGCCTTGCCTTCGTTCGGCTCGCCCGCGCAGGCCAGAGCGAGACGAGCGGCCGTGTGGATAGCCTCAGCCAGGGCCAGGGCCAGGGCTCCGGGCAGTTCACTGACGGCTGCCTGCTGGCGCTCTCGGTGTTCATCGTGGGCTGGATGGCCCTGCTGAGGCATGCCTACGCCGTGACCGCCGTCGGGCCCGGCGCCTTTGCTGTTGACCTCATTCACCCGATCGCCGACCTTGCCCTGCTCGGGGGATCACTCTGGCTGGCAGTCCGGGCCGGGCGTCGCGCTGTGACGCCCTACCTAGCGTTGTGCGCAGCTACCGTCGGCGATTTCGTCGCTGTGCAAGCGCGGGCTAGCGGCACGTCTCCTGGCGCCTGGGTGCAGATTGCCTGGATCGTGGCGATCGCCCTGCTCGGCGCATACGGGCTGCAGTCCTCCTCTCCAGCCAGCAAAGGCACGCCGAGCCAGCCGAAGTCGCTGACCCCGGCTGCAGCTGGAGAGCCACCGCTCAGCACCGCGATCGGGCTAGCGGCGGCCGGTGCCGCAGCCGTCGTTTCCCTGATATTCGGGTCGTTGACCTGGGGGCACAGCGGGACAATCCCTGTCTTGCTCGGCGGTGTCCTGGTGCTGGTCATCATGGCGAGGATCGGCGGCCTGATCCGGCAGACGGCCGCCGCCTCGGCGCTGGCCGAGCAGGCCGGCCGGCAGTTCCACCAGTTGGCTGACCGCACTAGCGACGTCGTGCTGCTGTGCGACGCGGCCGGCGTGATCAGATATGCCAGCACAGCGGTGTCGCGCTACGGCTACGCGCCGGACCAGGTGTCCGGCACCGCGTTGCCGGATCTGATCCACCCTGATGACATTCAAAGCGCGATCGAGGCGGCCGCGGCCATCTCCGCTGATGCGGCGCTCCCGACACCGAACCTCGCTTGCCGAGTCCGGGCGTCCGACGGTACCTGGCGTCATGTGCAGGCCACGGTGTCCCGATACCGGCAGGCCGGCGGGCCCGACCTGTTGCTGGTGACCGCCAGGGATATCAGCGACCAGGTCGCGCTACGACAGCAGGTCACTCACCTGACCTTTCACGACGGCCTGACCGGCCTGCCGAACCGGTCCTACCTGGAGGAACGCGCCAAGGACGTGCTAGCCCGGCGCCGGCAGATGCCCGACCGGGCCGGGGCTGCCGACACCACGCGGACCGGGGCTATCTTCGTCGACCTTGACGGCTTCACCGCGATCAACGACTCGATCGGGCACGGGGCTGGTGACCTGGTGCTGGCCCAGGCTGGCCGCCGACTGCGAGGCATAGTGCCTGCTCACGACACAGTCGCGCGGTGGGGCGGCGACGAGTTCGCCGTGCTGATCGAGAACGCGTCGAGCCCGCAGGAGATCGTCGACATCGCCGAGCGGCTCGCAGGCTCGATTGCCGCGGAGCCGTTCCAGGTGGCAGGCCGGGAGATGTCGATCACCGCGAGCCTCGGAGTGGCATTCGACGACCCCGACGTGGCCGAGCACCTGCTGCGCAGCGCCGACCTAGCCATGTCAAGGGCAAAGGACACTGGCGGCGGCCGGGTAGAGGTGTTTGCTGCGCACATGCATGCCGACGTGGTCAGGCGCCTCGAGCTTGCTTCCGGCCTGCGCGCCGCGATCGACGAGGACAGCCTCGACCTGCAGTATCAGCCGGTAGTGGAGCTCGCCACGGCTTCGGTGCTCAGCGTCGAGGCGCTGGTCCGCTGGCCGCGGGACGGCGAGCAGGTACGGCCCTCTGAGTTCCTGAGCATCGCGGAAGATTCCGGGCTTATCGTTCCGCTTGGCGCCAGCGTGCTGCGAGAGGCATGCCGCCAGGCAGCCGAGTGGCGGGAGTCAGGCTGGCCAGTCGGGCTCTCCGTGAACTTCTCGCTCCGGCAGGTCAGCGCCGCCGGGTTCGCTGAGTGGGTGCTGACCGTCCTGGATGACGCCGGCCTGTCGCGGTCCGCGCTCACGCTGGAAGTGACCGAGCGGGTGCTCATCGAGATCGATGACGAGGTCATGGACGGGCTTGCCACGCTGCGGAAGCTTGGCGTACGGCTGGCGATCGACGACTTCGGTACCGGCTACGCGTCACTGGCTTATCTGCGCCAGCTGCCGGTTGACATCATCAAGATCGACCCCTCGTTCGTGGCAGGCCTCGGCACCGATGGCACGCTGGCGATGCTGACGCGGACGATCGTGCAGGTGGGGCACGACCTCGGGATCGAGATCGTGGCCGAGGGGATCGAACGGCCCGAGCAACTTGAGTTGCTCAGGGCGATGGGCTGCGGCCTCGGGCAGGGCTTCTTGCTCGCGCGTCCGATGGCCGCATCTGGCATCGAGACGCTGCTTAGTCAGCAGGACGCCGACCGGGACGAGCGGGCCGAGCGCTACGACCGGGCTGACCGGGATGATGGGCCTGGCCGGGATGGACCAGGGGCTCCTCCGGCGCCGCAGGCTGGCCCGGCGCCTGATGCCGCAGCGGCAGCCCCTGCCGGGTGACGGACGAGCTGGCGGGCCAGACGGGACCGCTGCGGGCGAATATTGGCAGCTAACAGTAGCCGACCAGTAAGGTACTGCCGTGGCAGCACGAAACATCCGGCTTGCCGTGATTGGCGGCGACGGCGTCGGTCCTGAGGTCGTTACCGAAGCCATCAAGGTCCTGCGCGCCGTTGGCACGCTAGCCATCGAGCCGACCAGCTACGACCTCGGGTCACAGCGGTGGCTGCGGACCGGCGAGGTACTTCCGGATTCCGTCCTAGCAGAACTCGCGGAGCACGACGCGATCTTGCTCGGTGCAGTCGGTGATCCAGGCGTCCCCAGCGGGCTGCTGGAGCGCGGCTTGCTCCTGCGGCTACGGTTCGAATTCGACCAGTACGTGAACTTGCGCCCGGTACGGCTCTACCCGGGCGTCGCATCGCCGCTGGCCAGCGTCCGGTCCGAGGCCGTCGACATGCTCGTGGTCAGGGAGGGTACCGAAGGCCCGTATTTCGAGGCCGGCGGCATCATGCGCAAGGGCACTCCGGCCGAGGTGGCCACCCAGGAGAGCATCAATACCGCGTTCGGAGTCGGCCGGGTGGCGCGGTACGCCCTGCAGCGGGCCGCCGAGCGCCCGCGACGGAAGCTCACCCTGGTTCACAAAAGCAACGTGCTCGCCTATGCAGGCGACTTGTGGCGGCGAGTCGTCACCGAGGCCGCAGCCGATTTCCCGGATGTGACCACTGAGTACTGTCACATGGACACGGCGGCGATCTACTTCCTCACCCAGCCCGAGCGCTTCGACGTGATCCTCACCGACAACATGTTCGGCGACATCCTGACCTCCCTCGGCGCGGCCGTGGCCGGCGGCCTCGGGCTGGCTGCGGGCGCCAGCGTCAATCCGGAACGGACGGCGCCGAGCACGTTCGAGCCGGTGCACGGCAGCGCGCCAGACATCGCCGGCACGCAGAAGGCCGATCCGACCGCGGCGATCCTGTCTGCCGCGATGCTGTGCGACCACCTGGGCTTGGCCGCGGAAGCGGCCAGGATCGAGCAGGCGGTCTCCGACGATCTGCTGGAACGTCAGGGCGCCTGGTCGCCGCGCGCCACGCCGGAGATCGGTGACGACATCGCCGAGCGGGTAGCGGGCTAGGGGCTGAGCGGCTGATCTGGCGCCGGTGTCCTGACTCAGCTGACCCCGGCAGTGATCGCGCGCGCGAGCAACTCGAGCCCGAACTCGAGGTCGCCGTCGAGATCGCTCGCTCGCAGGTCCGAGTGCAACTCTGCGAGCTGCGGGAACTCGGCCCGATGCGGCCGTCGCGCCGTCCCGTCGTCCTCGCCGGTCAGCCCCGGCGCAATCCCGGCATCCCAGGCCAGCAAGCCGAGAAGGTAGGCGGCGAAAGCCCGGACGATCCGCACCGACGCCGGTTCGCTGAACCCGGCCTCCCGCAGGCCGGCGAGCGCAGTCTCGGCCGGCCGCGCCAGGCTCGCCGGGATACCGCGCCTCGACAGCGCGAGCATCGCGCACCTTGGGTGCGCCGCAGCGATCTGGCGGAACGCCCGCACGAACGCTCGCGCCTGGTCCTGAAAGCCTCCCTGAGGCGGGGACGTCCAGGCGATGCCGGACATGACCTCGTCGGCGACGCCATCCAGCAAGGCACTGCGGGACGGAACGTGGCTATACAACGGAATCAGGCCGCAACCCAGCTCGGTTGCCACCCGCTGCATCGAGGTTGCTTCGACGCCGTCGGCCTCGATGAGCTCGGCCGCAGTGGCGAAGATGCGCTTGCGTGATAACTGCATGGCGCGAACATAGCGCCTAGGTAGGACACTGCCGTGGCGGTGGACGGGCAGGATGGAAAGATGGGCGGAGCCATGAGGAAGGACCAGCGAATGGACGACAAGGACATCCTCCGTAGCATCGACGACCTTATCCAGGCCGAGCACGACCTGCGGGCCAGGCTGGCAGCTGGCCAGCTGGACAGTGACGAGGAGCACCAGCAGCTCCGGGCCACCGAGGAGCAACTGGACCAGTGCTGGGATCTGCTGCGACAGCGGCGGGCCAGGCGCGAGTTCGGCGAGGACCCGGGCGGTAGCGCTGCGCGGCCGGTCAGCGAAGTCGAGGAGTATTTGCAGTAGGCCGGGGTTTTCGGCCGCCGCGACCGCGGTCCAGGTCAGGCCGCAGCTAGCGGCAGGGTTGAGTAAGTGCTTATGGGAGCAGCATGCGCATCGCGAGGTTCGCGGTTGGTGATGAAGTCGCTTACGGTGTCGTCGACGATGCGGCAGGCGAAGCTAATGGCACGAGCTTTGTTCAGCCGTCCGAGGACGCAGGCCGCACCGCTGGGCTGAGCGTGACGGAAATATCCGGGCACCCGTTCGGGCCAGGCGCGGAAACCCCGAAGCTCACCGGAGCCCGTTACCCGATCGAGGACGTGAGGCTGCTCGCGCCGGTGCTGCCGAGCAAGATCGTGGCCATCGGGCGCAACTACGCTGAGCATGCCAGGGAGCTGGGCAATGAGGTCCCGGCTGAGCCGCTAATCTTCCTCAAGCCGTCGACGTCGGTTATCGGTCCTGGCGATGCGATTATCCGGCCGGTCCAGTTGTCCGAGCGGGTGGACTTCGAGGGGGAGCTGGCCATTGTCTTCGGTCGGCTGTGCCGCGAAGTGCCGCCGGCCAGGGTGCCGGAAGTGATCTTCGGCTACACCTGCGCCAACGACGTCACCGCCCGGGACCTGCAGTCTAAGGATGGCCAGTGGACGAGGGCGAAGGGCTTTGACACGTTCTGTCCGCTCGGCCCCTGGATTGAGACCGGCCTTGACCCGGCTGACGTGCAGCTGACCACGACGGTGAACGGCGAGGTCAAGCAGGACTCGCGTACCTCGCTGCTGATACATGGCATTGCGACGCTGGTCAGTTACGTCACCGCGGTGATGACCATGCTGCCCGGCGACGTGCTGCTGACCGGCACTCCGGCCGGGGTCGGGCCGCTCGTGGCGGGCGATAGCGTTTCCGTCGAAATCGAAGGCATCGGTCAGCTCGCCAACCGGGTCGTGGACGGCACCTGATGGCGAGCCGAGCCCTGCCAGGAATATCCGGACTCGGCACTCTATCCTTGACCAGCAGCAGCGCGGTCGGATCCGCTGCGGCGCCGGCGGGATCGCGTTGGCCCGGGTGTCCGGCTTCGGCTACACTGCACTGGCTGGACTGCAGCGGCGCGGCCGGTTGACCCGGATCGCGCACCCATGGGGTATGGGGTAATTGGCAGCCCGACGGGTTCTGGCCCCGTTAGTCTAGGTTCGAGTCCTGGTACCCCAGCAAGACGTCAAGAAGCGCGACCGCCCGCACGGTCGCGCTTCTCTTTTTGCCGCAGACCGCATCCCGACCCGATAGCTAGATGCGGCGCCGGGACCTGCCCGGCTCCAGGCCGGTAAGACGGAGCAGCAGTAGCAGAACGATTGCGCCGACAATGGATCCGAGAAGGCCAGCGGTCTGGAAGTGGTGCGTCTCGATGTGGTGGTACTCGACGAGTTCCCAGAGGAATCCGCCCACGAACGAGCCGACGATCCCGAGGAGGATGGTGCCGAGCAGGCCGATGTTGTCCCGGCCCGGCACCAGGAGGCGTGCGATCAGCCCGACGATCAGGCCGACGACGATCAGTACAACTATGAACGTAACCATGGCCGGAAAGTACCTGCTAATCGCGAGATTATTCACAGCGGTAGCAGCCTGGGGTGTGCATCGGCGGGGCTGCACGGCTGGCGTGGCCCGGTGCTGGCTTTCACTGGGCTGGTTTCACCGGGCTGGCATTACCGGGCTGGCTTCACGGGGCTGGTTCGGCTGTGCCGGTTTGGCGGGTGCTGCTGTGGTGCGCTAGCCTGAGGGCCCGGCACGCGCTTGAAGAATCAGGCGAATGCCGGCTTTCTTGCGAGTGCCAACTGCCGGTCGGGCGGAGTTCAGGTGCCGCGGGAGCAGCGAAAGGTATACCTGGCCCCGTCGTCTAGCGGCCCAGGACGCCGCCCTCTCAAGGCGGTAGCGCCGGTTCAAATCCGGTCGGGGCTACTGAAGTAGCAGCAGGTCAAGGGCCTGGTCGCGGGTTGCGGCGGCCAGGCCTTGATCATTCGTCTGCGATTTGTCCGCCACTTGCGCTGCCATCTGACAGCAGCAGGCGCTACAGAACATCGGTCATCGGGCACCTGGCTCAGGCGGAACTAGGGCGATGTAAACCCCCGCAGGGACGGTGCCACGGCCTCTGTGTTCTGGAATCCCGTGTGTTCTGGAATCCCGCCGAGTGCCTTCCAAAGCGAGAGTCACCGGCTCGAACCCACTTGCGCCCACGAGGCTGGAACGTTCGCACCAGAGACAGCACAGCTGCTTTATTCTTTTTGCTTCCCAGGGGAGCGGCCTGCCGGTCGTTCCACCGGTAGCCATCCGTCTCTTCGGTACTGGCAGGTCTGCCGGCTACTGGCGCCAGGCTCGGTGCAGGAGGGCGCACGCGGCGTAGTAGACATGGGTGGGCTCCGGCTCTCACGGCGGTTCGTTTCCAGGGCGCTTTCCCTGCCGCTCTGGTTCGTCGACTAGCTCGTCATCGAAGAGCGTGACGCCCGCGGACCGGGACAGTTCATCCGTCGGCCTTCGCTCCGCCGGCGCGGTCCACATCGATCTGGCCCGAGCCCCTGCGGCAGGCGGCCCGGACGCTCGGCCCGGATGGCTAGCTGGTAGCTGAGCAGGCCACGCTGTCGATTATGGATCTCGTGAGTTAGGGGCATGGCAGACCAGGATGGCGGTCATCCGGGTGTCTGCGCTGGCCGACAGGGGCTAGTCGCCAGGGCCGATGGCGTGGATGATGCGCCGGCTGATGTCGCGCAGCTGCCGCGACTGGGTCTTGGTCAGCGGGTCGAGGACTAGGCGGCGGACTTCCTGGACATGGCCGGGCGCGGCTTCGGTCACTTTCGCTTGGCCCTGATCGGTCAGGGTCGCCAAGGTGTAGCGGCCGTCTGCCGGATCTGGGGTGCGGCGCACCCAGCCGCGCTGCTCCAGCCGGGCGACCACCTGGGACAGGCGCGGCAGCGAGCCCTCGGCCAGTGTCGCCAGCGCGCTCATCCGAAGGGTGTGGTCGGGCGCCTCCGACAGCAAGGCAAGAACCTGGTATTCGAAGTGGCTGAGCCCGGCGTCGCGGCGGAGCTGCGCATCGAGCGCGGCCGGCAGCCTGACCAGCGCACTGGCCAGGGCTCGCCAGGCCTGGCCTTCCTCGGCGTCGAGCCAGCGCGGTTCCTGCGGAGCGTACATGAGCACAGTTTAACTTAAATGCTTAAGTAAGTCCGTGCTCTAATGACTTGCATCGTGAAGTCATCCAGCGGTACGGTCAGTTAAAGCTTGAAGTCAGGAACGCCTGCGTGCCGCGCACGCTGACGGTCCTGGCCGGGCGGTTACGTCAACTAGCGGGATCAGGTAAGTGAGGACCGCGATGGCACGCTGCGCAGTCACGGGATCGGCCGGACGCCTCGGTTCTCTCGGCATCGCCGGGATGCTGAGGCTCGGGATCGCCGCGGCGGGCATCGTGGCCGTCGCGCGCACGCCAGCCAGGGCGACTGCCCTGACGATGTTGCGGGGCGGTCTCGAGAGCTACCGGAACCCGCCTTGAGTACCGGAACGTCTCGCCGGGGGGAGTTCGGGGACATGCTCATCGCCACCGGCATGGACGCAGACCAGGTCTCCTTCGCGGTGTGGACCGGTGTCGGCATCGCCCGCGGCTACGCCTGCACCAACAGCCATGACCTAGCCCGTCTCATCCGACGGGAACCGCTCCGCCAGCACAGCTGATAGCCGCTGCCTGACGGGAGCAGGCGGCGCACTTCCGCCTGCACTTGACCAGCGTATTTCGGTGCGCCCTGCCAGCAGGCCGGCAGCGAACGCAGCGCCCGCATCCGTGCCCTCGTGCCCTCCACCATTTCTGCACCATCCAATACGGAAAGGACATCACACATGCGGCACGTGAATCAGCAGGGACCCACGAGACGGACGATGCTCCGTGCCGGTACGGCGGCCGGGGCGGCTGCGGCGCTCGGTGCCGCCGGCCTCCTCGCGGCCGAAACGGCGAGCGCGGCCACCGCGCCACATAGCGTGAAGCGAGGGCTTCCCTACCCGTCCGGTGTCACGGACACCTCTCACTGCACTCCTGAGGCCGCAGAGATCTTCCGCGGCTTCTTCACCGCCAAAAGCGAGCACGACCTCACCGTGCTCATGTCTTATTTCTCCACGGCGAACACCACCTACATAGACGCCTGCCTGGGTGTCAGCCTGCCGAGCTGGGAGGCAGTGGACAGCACCTTTGCTCCGGTTTTCGCGAGCGCGCCGACCTCCGCGATCTCCTATCCGCTGCGGATCGTCGGCGACACGCGAAGCGCCGCGGTCGAACTCGTGGACACCCCCGATCTCTTCGTGCCCCAGGAGCTCCGGGCCTTGTCCTCAGTCAGCTTCGACAGTCAGGGCAAGATCATCCGCTGGGTGGACTACTGGGATGGCCGCAGCGCCCTCCACCCGAACACCATCACCAGCTACCCAGCCGACTTCAAGGATTCCGAGCAGAACGCCGATCCCGCCGTCATCCAGGCTGCCACGAAGCTCCAGGCTGCGTTCGCGGCCGGCGACGCCGCCGCGGCCGTCGCGCTGATGTCCTATGACGTCGTCCACGAGGACATGGCCGCGCACACCCGCGTCCGCGGTCAGTTCCAGGCCCAGCGCTACTACACCAGGGCGCTCGGACAACTCCCGTACGGCCCAGGCGCCGCTCTGGTCCACGCCGAGGGCAGCTTGCAGGGCGGTGGCTACGAGTGGTCGGCGGCTCCCAGCGCCGCCCCGATGCGCCGCGGCCACACCTGCGTCGAGCTCGACGAGGCCGGCAAGATCAGCCGCCTGACCGCCGTCTATGACTCCAGCCTCCTGAGTTACGCCGCCTATCAGTCCCTGGCCGGACTCGCCGCTGAAGGACCCCTCTCCTGAGGACCGCAGCAACTGCCAATCAAGTGAAAGCAACGAAAGGAACTGAACATGCCCGCCGACACCCAGCACTCCCGCAGTGATGAGCAGCAGATGGACGCAGTCGTCATCCAGGCCAGCGGGCCGCCAGCGCAGTCGCTGTCATACCGTTCCGAACCGGTGCCGGAGCCGGGTCCCAGGGAGGTGCTCGTCGAGGTACACGCAGCAGCGATTAACCCGCTCGACGTCGCCAACGCCGCCGGTCTGCTCGGCACGCCGCTGCCGACGATCCCCGGCGTCGACTTCGCCGGCATCGTCGTCTCCGACGGAGACCACACCGGCCAGGAGGTGTGGGGCAGCGGGCCGGCGCTGGGAATGAAACGACCGGGCACGCATGCGCGGTTCGTGGCCCTCCCCGAGACGTGGCTGTCACGCAAGCCCGAGCGCCTGCAGATGACCGAAGCCGCCGCCGTCGGCCGGTCCTACCTCGCGGCCTGGCAGACGGTAATCAACGTCATGGAGCTCATGCCAGGCGAAACGATCCTGATCACCGGCGGAGCCGGATTGGTCGGTCAGGCCGCCACGGCGATCGCTCGCTGGCGCGGCGCGGAGCCGATCGTTGCCGATGTGCGCAAGCCTGACGGCGTAGAACGCTTCATCGACACCAGGTCAAGCAACGTACGCGAGGCGGTGCTCGAGCTCACCGATGGGCGCGGTGCTGACATGGCCTTGGACACGGTCGGCGGCGCGCTGTTCCAACCCGCTCTTCGCAGCCTGCGGTTTGACGGTCGGATGGCCGGGATTTTCAGCGGCCCTGAACCGCAGACCGACTTCCCCCTGGCTGAGATCTACAACCGGCAGTTGCACCTCACGGGACTCGCCAGCGTGTTCATGGATGGGGCCCACGTCGCGCGCATCTTCGATCAACTCCGCCCGCTATTCGACCGCGCCTTCCTTGTCCCCCCGGCCGTGAAGACGTGGCCGCTCGAGAATGCCGCCGAGGCCTATCAGACAGTGCTAGACGGGTCGGCCGGGATTAAGCAGGTTCTACTGCCGACCGGC
>Ga0335072_10009373_pt1 | contig 14117 bp, 12 predicted proteins | sample Lox_Sample_21_FD_206725 | JGI IMG/M metagenome (GOLD analysis project Ga0335072, IMG submission 206725) | Soil microbial communities from Loxahatchee National Wildlife Refuge, Florida, United States - Lox_Sample_2.1 | ecosystem: Environmental > Terrestrial > Soil > Wetlands | place: USA...
TCACTCTTTGCCGGGGGCGCCGTATTGTAATGCGGCGCATCCTGGTCCGATTGGAGCCAGGGGGCAGAAACGAGCATGACCATCACAAAAAGCGCCGCTGACGCGGCCAGACGCACGGGCATAAGTGAAGCCTCGAACCAGCTATTTTAGCGTAAGAGCGAGAGTTCGGCGGGTGAGGCTGTTGGCTAATGAGAGGCAGCGGCAAAAGGGGAGGCAAATCGACAGGCCTCCCCATCCCCAATATATCTGGAATTGCTACTCGCCCAGCTTTTCAAAAAACAGGCAGATTGTTTCAATCCCACGGTGGAAGTTCGGAATGTGGAACTTCTCGTTCGGGGCGTGCAGATTGTCGTCGGGCAATCCGAAACCCATCATCACCGACGGAATCTTCAGCACATCCTGAAAGTCGGTGACAATCGGAATCGACCCGCCGGAGCGAATGAAGACCGTATCTTTCTTGAACGTATCGTGCAGCGCCTCGGTCGCTGCCTTGATGTAAGGATTGTCGGTTCCAACCACGGCGGCTGGGCCCTTGCTCCAAACCTTGATTTTCGTCTCGATGCCTTTTGGCGTCAGCTTTTTTACAAACGCGGTGTAGCGCTTCAGGATCTCATCCGGATCCTGGTTCGGCACCAACCGCATCGAGACCTTCGCTGCCGCCTTCGCCGGGATTACCGTCTTCGCGCCCGGAGCGGTAAATCCTCCCGGCATGCCATGAACCTCGAGCGTCGGCCGCGCCCAAGTGCGATAAAGCACCGAGTAGCCCGGCTCGCCGGTCAACACCTTTGATCCGACTTCGGTCTTGCGATAGTGCTCTTCGTTGAAGGGCAGCCGCTTCCACGCTTTCAGTTCGTCTTTGCTCGGCTGTTTCACCTTGCTATAAAAACCCGGGATGAGCACTTTGCCCTTGGCATCTTTCAACCTGCCGATGATCTCGATCAAGGCAAAGAACGGATTCGGCGCCGCCCCGCCATACATGCCGGAGTGAAGATCGGTTTTAGCCCCGTAGGCTTCGATCTCCGTATAAACCAGCCCGCGCAGCCCAACGCACAGGGTCGGAAGGTTGGGCGCAAATAATTCTGTGTCGCACACCAGCGCGAAATCGGCTTTCAGCTTGGCTTTCTGCTTGCGGACGTATTCGGCAATCGACTCGCCACCGACTTCTTCTTCGCCCTCAAAAATCACTTTCACGTTGATCGGCAGCTTGCCGTTATGCGCCTGGAAGAGAGATTCCAGGGCCTTCACTTCCATCCAGAGCTGGCCTTTGTCGTCGACCGCGCCGCGAGCGTAGATGTTGTCATTGCGCTCCGGCGGCAACGACCATGCCTGCTTTGCGGCTGCTTCCGAGGCCTTCAGGGCATAAGCATCCTTATCGACGAATGGCGGCGACTTCCATTCATCCAGCGGATCGGGCGGCTGCACATCGTAATGCGCATACATGAGCACAGTCGGCTTGCCAGGAGCATTCAGCCAATCGGCGTAAAGCAGTGGGTGCACCTTTGTCGGGATGACCTCCACATTGTTCATTCCGATGCGCCGCAGTTCGGAGGCGACAAATTCCGCCGCCTTCTGCACGTCACTTTTGTGCTCTTCAAGAGTGCTGATACTGGGAATACGAAGCAGGTTTTTTAATTCGTCGATAAACCGGGGTTGGTTGGAGCGCGCAAAATCTACCGCGGGGGAAGCCATAGTTTGCCTTTCTGGCGCTGAGTAGGTAGATGAAAGACGAATGAGCGCCGAAAACGTTTCAGTATATACCCGATACGATATGCGAACCCTGACGGTTCGCGAAGGAGAAGGAACGAACAGGCAAGTCAACAAGCCAACACTAAGCATGCTGAGGATCGATGCCAATTGCTGAATTCGGCGACCATGCGTAGAGCAGTACCTCGGTAACGCTCGGGCCCTCCTGGCGCTCGGTTCAAACCGCTCTGCGACGGTAGCATTGATGAGTGGACCATCCGCAGCCACCAATGGGCAATGAGGACCCTGCGATTCCGCGCCCGAAGCCTCTTTGGGAACGAAACGGGTGCCTCGAAATTGCGCTGGCCGGTATCTGCCTGCTGGTGTTCTTCTGGACCACCACCTTCGGCTTTGTTTATGACGACCGGGACCAGGTGTTGGGGAACGCGCACATTCAATCATGGAAATACGCAGCGCGTGATTTGACCGAGGAAGTGTGGACGCAAAACGGCGGCCACCCCATCAAGTATTACCGTCCCGTTTTCATCGTATGGATGCGCCTGAACTACTCACTGTTTGGGGCCAAGCCCTGGGGCTGGCATCTCAGCACGGTTTTGCTCCATGCACTGGCGTCCGTGCTGGTATTTCGCTTGGCGCTGAAGTTGTTTCGCAATCGCTGGCAGGCCCTGATCGCGGGATCGGTTTTTGCCCTCCATCCCGTTCACGTTGAGAGCGTCGCCTGGGTATCTGGAGTGACCGATCCGCTGCTGGCAGTGTTCTTCCTTACTTCCTTTCTGTGTTTTCTCCGCTGGAAGGAACGTCGATCCGGTCTATGGTTGGGAGCCGCTCTGGCTCTGGCATTTCTGGCCATGCTCGCGAAGGAGCCGGGGATAACCTTGCCGGCCGTCGTGTTTGTCTATGCCTGGATTTTTCAGGAGCCCTCAGGAGGGGAAAGGAAGCGGACGTGGTATCAACTGCGTTCGGCGATTTTCGATGCTGCGCCGTTCGCGCTTCCCGCCATCGCCTACCTGGTGCTGCGCCACATCGCGCTCACCACACCATCGCAAGTGCTCGCCGACTCTGGAACAGCGCTGCTCACCCTGCCCGGTCTTTTGCTTTTCTATATTCGTCTTGCTTTCTGGCCGGTCGGATTGACGCTCTTTTACGAGCGGCAATATATAGAGCGCCTCACGTTCCATGAGGTCGTGATTCCGATCCTGCTGCTAGCCTTAATCGCCGCGATTCTCGCAGTTTTCTTGCGGAGGGATGCTAAAAAAAAGGAAGCCATCTTCTCCGTTGCGTTCGCCCTGCTGACGTTAGGGCCGGTCTTGTGTGTCCGCTGGTTTGCCCCTGACGATTTTGTTCACGACCGCTATCTCTATTTGCCGCTTGCCGGCTTTGCCATGCTGCTGTCAATCGTAATAACCAAGCTGGGCGGCAAAGATGCACCCAACTCTCTCGCGCCGGCGCGACAGATTGCAGCCGTCAGCTTGCTGGCTATCGCAATGAGCTTCAGCACGGTGATCTCGCAAAGCTACTGGGCTAATGATCTCGTGCTCTGGTCGCACTGCTACAAGTTCGCCCCGCAAAATCTCCGGGTCCTGAACAATCTCGCTTCCTCGCTCGGCGACCATGGAGATTATCAAAGCGCCGCGCCGTTGTTCCTTGAGATCCTTCGACAGAAGCCAGACGACGCGATGGCATACGCCAACCTCGGATATACGTTCTATCGCATGGGCGAGTTGCCGCCGGCGGAGCAATATCTCGGTAATGCCGTGCGGCTCGATCCGTCAGATGCTCATTCGATGGTTTACCTGGGCATCACGCATTACAAACTTCGACAACCGATTCCGGCCGAGAGCGAGTTGCGGCGCGCGATTGCTCTTGACCCGAGCACACAGGGCGCTCACCTCGCACTCTCGGTCGTGCTCGAACAACAGGGAGATCTGGCTGGCGCACTCCGCGAGACAGTATCTGAATTGACCTACCATCCCGAGGAACAGCAGGGCGTCGCGGAACGCCTTCATCACCTTCAATTGCTTAATCCATAAGCCCTCGAATCGTGTCCTAATCCCGCGTTTTTGACCTCTGGCGGTGAAACAGGCACCACTGGAAAGCCGACACCGTTCTTTATTTGCGTAAGCGTTGTACAATTGCCGCCGTTCTGAAGTCAGTACGAGTAGGAAAAGGAGATTTCAGATGGATACAAAATTAGGTCTTGCGCTGGGAGCGTGCGTGTTAACAGCCTGCGCCGGGGGCTTTGCGCAGGAGAACATGGCGGAACACATGCCGCCCAAGGTGCTTGCAGTGACCCGGGAATTCACCAAGCCCGGAAAGAACGGCATGTCGCACGAAAAAACGGAAAGCGTTTTCGTCAAGGCGATGACCAAGGCCAAGTGGCCCACCCACTACCTGGCCGTAGAATCGCTTTCCGGCAAACCACGAGTCCTCTTCCTGACCGGTTACGACTCTTTCGAGGCCTGGGAAAAGGACATGAAGGCGGAGGAAAAGAATGAAGCACTCTCCGCTGAGTTGGATCGGGCCAATGTGGCCGATGGCGAATTGCTGTCGGGCATGGACCAGAGTGCGGAAATATTTCGGAAAGATTTGAGCCTGCGTCCCGAGGTCGATATTGCGCACATGCGCTATTTCGAAATCTCGCGGGTGCAGGTGAAACAGGGACACGATAAGGATTGGGAAGCGCTGGTGAAAATGTATCAATCGGGATTTGAAAAAATCCCCGAGGCCCACTGGGTCGTGTATCAATCACAATACGGCCACGAAGATGGAACCTACATCATTTTCACCCCCATGAAGTCCGCGGCCGAGATCGACAGCGAATTCGGCGAGTGGCCGAAGTTTACGGCCGCCATGGGCGACGATGGCATGAAGAAGCTGAACGAACTCACGGCAGCCACGGTTGAGTCGAGTGAGACCAATCTTTTCGCCTTCAACCCCAAGATGAGTTATGTCGGCGAGGACTGGATCAAGGCCGATCCGGATTTCTGGAAATCGAAACCGGCAGCCGAAGCCAAGCCAGCAGCGAAGAAACCAGCGGCGCAGTAAATTCACCTAACACGCACCGGCGTTGGCGGATTGAGCTTCCCTCCGTTCGCCGACGCCGTGCGTCTCTTACGATTGGCCGTTTTCAAACCAGCGACGTCCTCCGCCCTCCAACCAACCGGACGTCGGGCCGCCTAGCCTATTGATTCCACCTTGCCGGTAGAAAGGTCGTACATTCCTCCCGCGATCTGGATCGAGCCTTTTTTTTCCAAGTCCTCCAGAATCGGGCTGCGACGCCGGATTTGGGCCATCGCGATAGAGACGTTGGCCCGGGCCACCGCATCGACATAAGTGGCATTTTTGCTCGACTTCTCCCCCACGAACTTTGCCTCCGTCTCCTTGACCGCGGGCTTGATTCGCGCCAGTAGCCCAGTGAGGTTGCCCAACTCGACGTCGTCAATTGCACCCTTGATCGCTCCGCAAGAGGTGTGCCCAAGAACAAACACTACTTTCGCTCCCGAGACCGCGCACGCGAACTCCATGCTGCCAAGAATGTCATCATTTACCACGTTGCCGGCGATGCGGGCGTTGAATCCATCCCCGATGCCGGCATCGAAAATGATTTCGGCAGGCACGCGCGAGTCAATGCATCCCAGCACCACCACTGCCGGATATTGCGCGGCCGCGCTGGCGCGTTTTTGCGCCAGATAATCGCGAGGTATCATCTTGCCGGCTCGAAACCGCTCGTTCCCTCTCTGCAGTGCGTCAAGAATCTGCGCCGGCGTCAGGCTATCGCGTTGTTCCTTTGACAAAGGCGTGCTTAAGAGATCGCTCTGCAGAGCGACGGACGGTACGGAGAAGAAAGCGCAAGCACCCAGCGCCGTTCCGAGAAAGCTACGGCGTGAATTCGCAATCGAAGACCCTATGCTGTCGGACGACGATAGTTTCATGGATTCTTCACCTCGAGATTTTGGCGCTTTGGCTCGATTTCTCGTTGGCACGATCAGAGTCTCTCCACCTTGCGCGAGCGGCATTATACCCGAGGTAGTGCGACTGGCATGTTTGCGAAAAAGGGAAGTTCTTCCATCAGGGAGCGATGGGGTACAACTGGCAAGACTCGTCCCTGGATTCCGGTTGTGACAGAGCGCGCCCCTAACCCGCGAACCTGGTTGCGGCACACGCCGCTAAATCAAGTGCCGGTTTTTCTCCGCTTACCACCTGCGCCATGACGCGCGCCGTCACTGGCGCCAGCAGGATCCCATCGCGGAAATGTCCGGTTGCCACAAAATAGTTCGGCATTCCTGTCGTACCCAGAATCGGCAGATTATCTGGCGTTCCCGGTCGCAGTCCGGCCCAGTCTTCCAGAAACCTCGCCTCTGCCATCTTGGGGACCAGTTCGAGCGCCGCTTTTCGCAGTTTCTGGATGGCTTCTGGAACCGTCCGCTTGTCAAATCCCACCTCCTCCTGTGTTGCTCCAATGAGCATTCGGCCGTCGCTGCGGGGGATCAGATAGACGTCCGGCGTGCGCACGACGTGCCTGATCAACTCTTTGCTTGGCATCACCACGCAAAGCATTTGCCCCTTCACCGGCCTTGTGGGCAAGGAAGTCGGCCCAAGTTGTCCCGACTGAATTTGTCCCGACCAGGCGCCGGCGCAGTTGACAACCTTGTCCGCCGAAAACTGCGTCTTGCTTGTGCGAACGCCATCGACCTTGCCACCGTGAATTCGCAACTCCGTCACTTTATTTCCAGAGGAGAAATCGATTCCACGATGCTTGGCTGCCGCGATCGCCGCAGCTGTCAGGTGCCGAGGATCCACCGAGCGCTCATGCAAGAGCAATGGCGTCAGATGAACACATGCTTTGGGGCCGTCGAGCGCGGGTTCCAAATCCGACAAACCCTCAACCACGCGAAATGCGTTTTCCAGCCGCATCTCTGCGGCTAAATTTCGGGCTGAACTCAGTTCCGCGTCATTGACGAATACCAGTGCCCCTTTGTCGCGCAAGTCGATCTTCAGCCGCGACTCGTCTTCCAGTTGACGCACGAATTCCGGATACATACGCGCGCTGGCCGTCGCCAAACCGCGCAATGCTGGCGGCATTTCGAAAGGAAAGTCTGCGAGCATCCCGCCAGCTGCCCAGGAAGCCTCGCGTCCTGGTTCACCCTTTTCGACGATCAAAACCTTCGCACCACGTTTGTTCAGCTCGATGGCCAGCGACAAACCGATGATTCCAGCCCCGATTACGACAACGTCCCAATTTTTCACGGCACCATTCTAGGGCAAGGCGCCGGGTTATCCCGGGCAAGAACCTGAAACGCAATTGACAGCGCTCCCGCCGCTCACAAACAATATGCTTACAGTCCATTTCAACTGGGAGATCAAAGGCTATGCCTGAAGGCGAGCAGCCCAACGTGTATGAACCCGAAACCGGGAGCAATGCTGGCAAATGGATCCTTATCGGCCTGGCGGTAGTTTTCGTGGCCGCGGCGGTTTTCTTTGGCTACGACACCCACACCAAGCTCACTAAGCTGACTGACGATCAAACCACCAGCCAGCAGCAGATTTCAGCCCTGACCCGCCGAATGCAGTCTGCCGAAGCAGACGAGGAGACGCTCGGCGAGAAAATCGGCATGACCAAGAAAGAAATGACCGAGCGCGCCCAGGAATTGCAGCGGGCTCAGGCCGCCTCCTCTGCGCGCCTTGCCGCACAGGAACAACAGGAGAAGAAAGATATCGGCGCCGTTTCCGGCGAAGTGGGAAACGTGAAGACCGATGTCGGCGGGGTGAAGAGCGATGTTGCTGCTACCAAGGCGTCGCTCGATCAGACGATTGCTAAACTCCAAAGCACCATCGGCGATCTGGGACAGCAAAGCGGACTGATCGCCAATACTCGCGCCGACCTTGAAGCCCTCAAACACAGGGGCGACCGCCAGTATTACGAGTTCACGCTGTTGAAAGGCGCAAAGCCGCAGGCCATTTCGACCGTAACCTTGCAGCTCAAGAAGACCGATCCCAAAAAGGGCAAGTACACGCTCAACGTCACCGCCGACGATAAGACCATCGAAAAGAAAGACCGCAATCAGAGCGAGCCGGTGCAGTTCTATACCGGGCGCGATCACATGCTTTATGAGCTGGTGGTCTGGACGGTCGACAAAAACAAAATTACCGGCTATCTGAGCACACCGAAGAACGCGCCGATTCCCATCACGCCGACCGCGCAATGACGGAAAGTCAGAAGTTAGAAGTCAGAATGCAGAAGTAAAACAACTTGCCTCGCATTCGAATTATAGGCAATGAACCCTACCGCATTTCTGACCTCTTGTTTCTGACTTCTCTCCTGCCTCGATAGCAAGCCGCTGCAGTCCCTTGGCTATTGCTGATGTCCCTTCTGCGGCATTGCCGATTCCGCGGCCACTCCTGACTTTCCTCCCTTCGGCGTCTTCGGCTGTAAATCCGCCGGCGGCCCCAGATTTGCCGGCAGCGTTGCCGTCAACGAATTCAGAAATGCCAGTAAGTCATCCCGCTCATCGAAGCTCAGAAAGTCAATTGGGTGGATTTCCTTGTCGAGATGCTTGTTTGCATTGCCTCCGCCGACATAATGTCCAAGCGCGTCCCTTAATGTCGGAAAACTGCCATCGTGAAAGTAAGGCGCGCGCTGCGCGATGTCGCGTAGCGTAGGAGTTTTAAATGCTCCTGTGTCTGCGTCGTTTTTCGTCTGGTCGAATCGGCCCAAGTCATTGAGCTTCCCTTCGATATCCGCGCCGATGCCGAGGTTGTGAAATTTATTGTCGGTAAACAGCGCGTACTTTGCGCCGATCGTGTGACACACGGCGCAGTTGCCCTTTTTCGGATCGACAAAAATCTTCAATCCGCGCTGCGCCGCCGGAGTTAGGGCCGTTTTATCGTGTCCATAGTAATAGCGATCGAACGCGGAATTGCCGCACAGCACCGTGCGTTCGAATGACGCGATCGATTTCACAACCAGATCGATCGTAATGTGATCGGTGCCCCAGGCTTCTTTAAATAACGCGACGTACTTCGGATCGGCCTGCAACCGCGCCACCGCGGCTTCGTGGGTGGTTGCCATCTCCACCGGATTCGCAATCGGACCTTTGGCCTGCTGCTCGAGGCTGGGCGCGCGGCCATCCCAGAACTGCACTTCGTTGTAAGCGGAGTTCAGCACGGTTGGAGAGTGCCGCGTTCCTTTTTTGCCGCCGACGCCGGTCGAGACCGAGCCACGGTCTGTGAATCCCTCCTTCGGCCCATGGCACGTCGCGCACGAGATCGTGTCATCAGCGGAAAGAATCGGGTCGTAATACAGTCGCCGCCCGAGCGCAATGGTTTCGGCCGTCGGCGGATTGTCAGCCGGTATCGGCACCGGCGGAAGACCCAGCGGCGGCTTGATCGTGATCGGCTTGCCAACCGGCTTGATCGCCGCTGCTTCGTCCGCAGCAAAAACTGACGGTGCGGGGCTCCATCGCGCGCCCCCGGCGATCAAGATGGCAGCTGCCGCAAGGATCAGTGCCAGGCCAAGAAATCGTACTGTTCTCATAAAGACTCTCCTTCCATCTAGGCCGAATTCTATTGACCGATAGAAACGAGAGTCTGTGACGTTGACCACCTGCGATTGTGCGGATTTGCCGCGCCATTACACCATCCGAGTCATTCGGACTTTGATTTCCAATGATCCGCTGATTCATGAGGCGATGCCGATCGTCGATTTCCACGAGAGGCCGCCCGTACAATAGACATATGCGCATTCTGATGTTCACTGGCAAAGGCGGAGTCGGCAAGACCAGCCTAGCCGCCGCCACAGGCGTAAAACTAGCCGCGCTCAACTACCGCACGCTCGTCATGAGCATCGATCCGGCCCACAGCCTGGGCGATTCGTTTGATTCAGAAACCGATCTCTTCCACCTCACCACCGCCGACCCACTGCAGATCGCCGACCGCCTCTGGATTCAGGAACTCAACATCCAGAAAGAAATCAAGCGCCACTGGCAGGAAATTTCTTCTTACGTCATCTCCGTGCTGCGGACCACCGGCATCAGCGGCGTCGAAGCGGAAGAACTCGCCATCCTGCCCGGCATGGAAGAACTCAGCGCGATGATGTACGTGAACCAGTACATGCGTGAGAAGCGCTACGACGTGATCGTGCTCGATGCCGCTCCCACCGCCGAATCCATGCGCTTCATCAGCATGCCGACGACACTCGATTGGTACATGAAGCACATTTTTCCGTTCCAGCGCAGCCTGCTGAAGGCCGTTCGCCCGATCGCCAATCGTGTCGCGCCGTTTGAACTACCCACTGATAACTATTTCGTCAACATCCGCAGCCTCTTCGAAAAGCTCGAAGGCGTTGACGAGCTGATGGAAGACCCCGAAGTCACCAGCGTCCGCCTTGTTACCAATCCTGAAAAAATGGTCCTCCGCGAGACCGAGCGCGCGTTCGTCTATTTCTCTTTGCACGGCATGACCGTCGACGCGGTCGTCGTCAACCGGCTGCTGCCTGCCGAGGTCAGCGACGCCTGGTTCAACGAGTGGCACATGTCGCAACATAAAATCCTGCACGAGATCGAAGAGTATTTCGCGCCTGTCCCGGTCAAGCGCGTGCCGCTGTTCTCGCATGAGGTCCTCGGCCGGCAAAGGCTGGAAGAGCTGGCCGCCGTGCTGTATCCTGCAGGGGAAGATCCGTCGGCGGTCACCCGCACCGAAAAGCCTTTCACCTTCGGCAAAAAAGACGGAGTCTACGAAGTTCGCTTGCACTTGCCGTTTGCCGTGAAAGGCGAAGTGGGATTATTCAAGAAGGGCGATGAGCTGGTAGTCGAAGTGGGTACGCTTCGCCGCCACGTCGGGTTGCCGCGATCGATGGCCGCGCTGCAGCCATCCAAGGCGAGACTCGAAAATCGAGTTCTAACGGTTGAGATGAGAGAGCAGTAAGTTTTTGGGTGGCGCAGCGCTTCAGCGCTGCGATGGAAGATGCATTCTGATAGGCGGCTTTAGCCGCTGAGGTTAACAAATGAAGGAGGCGTCATGACCGAGCAACAGCAAACCGCGGCCGCATCCGTCGGCTCAGCTTTTAATCACGCGCGCAGCGCCTGCCACGAGTTAGGCGAAGCGGTTACTCAGCTCCTCGGCGTCTCGCCCGAGGTCAAGCAGCATCTCACCAACTCGCGTGTCGAGTTCCTGAAGGCCGTCCGCGAGGTGATCAACTCCCGCATCGAGCACCTGTCGAATCAGCCGCAGAAGGGAACTAGAGTCGCGGTGGAATAGGTCTCAGCCTTCTCTCTCTCGTTTAATGCCAAGCAATGGGGAATAACCTTGAGTTCTCAGGGTTGACATGGGAAATAAGCGCTCCTATGATTTCTCCCGTGAGAGACAGGAGGTGTTGGGTTGAAGCTCCTGACAGTCACTCTCTTACTCGTATTCTCCCCTTGGCAAGCTTTGTGGGCGCAGACGTGTGCCTATTGTTTCTACAAGCCCACCCAAGATAGATATGGTTGCAAATATAGCTGTACTGACCCGGGCGACGGCTGCGGCGGGTGCTGTGTCTTGCCAGATTATGGCAATGCCTGCTACGTCGGGGGCTGTTGCTTGATACAGGGTCAAAACGGTTTCTGTTATGACACGACGGGAAATAGTTGCGAAAATTTCAGTTGTCCCATGAGGGGCGTCCCGGAGTCGCTAAAGAACATAGAGTCTTTTGACCTTAAGGCTTCCAGCTCGTCAGAAGACCTCACCCTTCTCAGTGAGGTGCCCTGGATCGCAGATAAAAACTTTCCTTCGCGCTTAGAGCGGTACTCTCCAAGTATGGCTAGAGCGGTTGCCTTATTTCAAGACGTGATACAGAGTGCTCCGAAAACCTCTATGAAAGCATATGGCGTCCGAACATTCAGTGGAGTGCTTCGTCCACACTTTCCCGCAAGGGTGAAGGTTTCCCATGCAACCACCGATAAGTGGGCCGTGTACCTGGAGAAAGCAGACACCGAAAAGGAAGGCCCGAATGCTCCAGTGATGCTACAGATTGATGGGAACCGCTGGATTATGTACCGAGCACTATCGTCTCCCGGTCCGGATGGTCACCTTCGACAGGCAGTCGCTCAGGGCACGGTCCAATAGCTGTGTAATATGGTGAGGCGTTCTTCAATGTGTTGCGCCTCTCTCCAGCCTCCGAACGCTCGCTAACCTCCTGGAGCCCTTTGGCCTTCAGTGAACATCGGTTGATTAACTCTTCAAGCTCCCCTAGCCTCCAACCCCAAAACTCGCTACAATTCCGCGACTATCGCGCCCGCAACGACTTCAATTTCGGGCGCCGCGGGGAGAACTCATGGCTGTTGGTGAGGTGGGGTTAGCTACACGTATTGGCAAACAGGTAAGCACAACCAACCGGCTCAAGATTTTCTTGAAGCAGTATTTCTATCTCTCGATGGGGCTGCTGATGTCCGGCCTCGTGATCTGGGGCTTTAGCCGCACCGTCGAGGATCATCTGTTCCATGCTACCCCGCCTCGGCCGTTGCTCTTGTGGATGCATGGCACGGCTTTCTCAACATGGCTAGTCTTCTTCATCGTTCAGTCGGCATTAGTGCGTGTAAAGAAAGTCAGCGTGCATCGCACCATCGGCTGGTTTGGAGCCGGCCTCGCCACAGTCATGGTTCCGCTGGGCTGCACGGTCGCGATCGTCATGACCCGTTTCGACGACGCTGTGCTCCATCAAAAGGATGTCGATCAATTCCTGTCGATTCCGTTCACCGACATGCTCATCTTCGGCGCCTGCATCGCAGCGGCAATCTACTTGAGAAAGAAGCCGGAATACCACCGGCGCCTTATCTTCATTGCGACTTGCGAGTTGATGGACGCCGCCATCGGCCGCTTCGATTTCTGGTTCAACCACAGTATCTTCTACGTAGGCCTGAACCTCTTGATTGTGCTCGGCATGATGCGCGATTGGTTCGTGGACGGGCGCGTCCACAAGGTGTATCTCTATGCGCTCCCGGCGATGATCGTGCTGCAGAGTCTGGCCACTTACCTGTGGCGCGCGAATCCGGCGTGGTGGCAAGCCGTTACCCGGGCGATCTTGTGATTGCAAAGGCGACGCCCACGGCGCTCACAGGTCGCGTACCTCCGTAACCAATCGGTCCCAGGAAATAATGTCAAACTAGCGTCGGACGCTGTACTCAAGGACTAATGTATGCGCCGATTCGCTGGAACATTTTTTTGCCTAATTCTGCTGGTCGCCACATTCTGCCCCACCGTCTCCCATTCGCAATCGCTCGCCGACGCTGCCCGCCAAAACCGGCAGCAGAAGACACAGGATGGCAGCATCACCTCAAAAGTTATCGATAGCGATGAACTCTCTGCGCCTTCCGACGATCCCATCGTCCGCTTGACTCCCGGCGCGACTTCAAGCGGAGGTGGGACGTTGATCGCACCCGGATTAGGCAAGCATAGTTATCTTTCCACCAGCCTCGACACGACGCAATTTCCCAACGGCGGTGTGTTGCACATTGCCATCACACTTGGAGAGGGGCCGTCGGAAGCTTCCTTTGACCTGTTCCCGCAGGGCGCCCATTTGCCTGACAAAGGCATACCAAATCCACTCGCCAATGCCCACGGGGTCAAGACTGGAACGACCGCAAAGATCGATTATCGCTTCGACCATGGAGCCATCTTCCGGCTGGCCGCGGAGGGAAGCTGGAGCGCTAAAGCCGGAGATACCAATAGCTATAGCTTCGTGGCATGGGTAGGTAATCGGTAATAAACAAATAAGGCTGGAAGGTCGAGCGCGGAAGGCAACGAAGAAGGTAAGTGATGAGAAGATAAACGTGATCGAACCTTTCCGCTTCCTTCAGCTTCTTCGGTACGAGTCGGTTGTAATGGTCGGCGCCCGCCGCTTTCAAATCTGCAATCTACAATCTTCAATCTGCAATGCAGATCGCCCGATGGCCCGATCTTCCGACTGCCCAATCAGGGTCTCGTCATCTTCTCCGGCTTTACCAGCTCGTCGAACTCCTCGCCCGTCAGATGTCCCAGCTTAATCGCAGCCTCCCGCAACGAAGAATGCTCCACATGCGCGGTATGAGCAATCTTCGCCGCATTGTCATATCCCACCTTCGGAGCCAGTGCCGTCACCAGCATCAGCGAATTCTTCACATACCAATCCACCTTTGCCTTATCCACTTCAATGCCCTTGATCATGTACTCGACATATCCATGGCACGCGTCGGTGATCAGCGTGACCGAATGCAGGAAGTTGTAAATGATCACCGGCTTGTAAACGTTCAGCTCAAAGTTTCCCTGCGAGCCGGCCATCCCCACTGCCGCCGTCGCCCCGTGCACCTGCACACACACCATCGTCATCGCTTCGCACTGCGTCGGATTCACCTTGCCCGGCATGATCGACGATCCCGGCTCATTCTCCGGAATCGTCAGCT